>Ga0307984_1000423_pt1 | contig 18631 bp, 12 predicted proteins | sample EllFjometageno78_FD_203169 | JGI IMG/M metagenome (GOLD analysis project Ga0307984, IMG submission 203169) | Marine microbial communities from Ellis Fjord, Antarctic Ocean - #78 | ecosystem: Environmental > Aquatic > Marine > Unclassified | place: Southern Ocean | collected 2014-10-09
TGTCCGGACTTTCCTCCCCACTTGCGTGAGGCGATGAAGGCAACCGTGACACAAATTTAACAATTCCTGAAGGACTATGAGTAAATTTGCCCCCATGAAAATACATGTTTCTTTTTTACTTCCAGTTATACTCAGTGGCATCCTTGTCACAAGTTGCTCTGAACCTACTGAAAACCATCACAAAAGAGGTGACACCCCACACGCTAGATCTCATCATGGAGAAGAAGCAGAAGTCAATAAATTATCTGTCGACGGAGTGACCTATGAAAAGGAAGTGCATTTGTCGAACATGCATCAATTTACTTTTGGGGGCGACAATGCGGAGGCGTATTGGTCTTTTGACTCTCAAACACTTGTCTTCCAAACCGCAAATCCAAAAGGGGGCATTCAGTGTGATCAAATCTTTGTCATGGATGTAGATACTGACGGAACACCGTCAGAGACTCCCCCAAGCAGAGTCTCTAATGGTCTAGGTCGCACTACTTGCGCTTATTTCATGCCTGGGGATACAACGGTCGTTTTTGCCTCAACACATTTGGGAGATGAGGAATGTCCACCTGTGCCAGAACGTGGCGTAGAAGGAAGATATGTTTGGCCCATCTATCCACATTACGACATCTTCGAAACAGATTTACAGGGCAATGTGGTAAACCAACTCACGGACTTGCCCGGCTATGACGCTGAAGCGACACTTTCTCCCCAAGGTGATAAAATGGTCTTTACCTCCACCCGTAGCGGAGATCTTGAACTTTATACATGCGACCTAGATGGAGGGAATGTATTCCAAGTCACAAACGAATTGGGATATGATGGTGGGGCTTTCTTCTCTCCAGATGGTGAATGGCTCGTATGGAGATCTTCTCGTCCCAAGACTCCGGAAGCTGTGTCGAAATACAAGGAACTCCTTGCAAATGATTTGGTTGAGCCGACAGATATGGAGCTTTTTGTGGGCAGAGTGGATGGAACAGAGATCCGTCAAGTGACGGATTTGGGCGGTGCAAACTGGGCGCCGTATTTTCATCCAGATGGCGAAAAGATCTTGTTCTCATCAAACCACCATACAGGTGGATTCCCATTCAACATCTTCATGATTAACATAGATGGGACTGGACTAAAACAAGTTTCTTTCGACAGTGAATTTGACAGTTTTCCGATGTTCTCCCCTGATGGAAAGAGACTTGCTTTTTCATCGAATAGAAATAATGGGCGAACACGGAACACAAACGTTTTCGTTGCAGATTGGAACGACTAACTTTGCACAAACTTTGAGCCCATGAAAAAATACTATCTCTTACACAAACCGTATGGTATGTTAAGTCAATTCACGCGTGAAGGAGGTCACCCCTCTCTTGCGGATGTCGACTTCAAATTCGAGAGTGATGTATATTCCGTGGGCAGGTTAGATACGGATTCTGAAGGTTTGTTGCTCTTGACAAATGACAAGCGCTTAAATTCTGAGCTTCTGTCGCCTGAAAATGGCCACCCCCGGACATACCATGCCCAGGTAGAGGGTTCACCTGATTTCTCTGATCTTCGTGCGCTACAGAACCCTCTGATGATTAACATCAAAGGAAAGGAATTTAAAACGAGACCTTGTAAAGCTTCTGTGCTAGAACCTCAGCCTACTTACTTTGACAGAATCCCTCCTATCCGTGTAAGGAAAAGCATTCCCGACACATGGATTTCTATCACGCTGACGGAAGGTAAAAACAGGCAAGTCAGAAAAATGACTGCTTCTGCCGGATTTCCTACATTACGTCTCATTAGAGAATCGATTGGGCCATTTAAATTAAAAGATTTAAAAGCCGGACAAGTCAGGGAATTAAGTGAAGCTGAAGTAGGGGTGCTGATCTAATGATCGGAACTATAAAATCTATCCTTTCAATTGTTATCTCTGCCTGGTGGTGTGGAGTTGCCCTGGTGTGCTTGATGATTTCTCCTTCTTCTTCTCGGTTCACATTAATCACTCTCGCAAAGAAACGATGGAGCATTCCCATGCTTAAATGGATTGTACGAATGCCCTTGGAAGTTGACATTGACCCTGCAGCTCTAGAACTTCTTGAAAGCGGAAAGGGTGCTGTATTGGTTGCGAATCATTCAAGCTTCTTAGATGTCAATGTCGCTTTTGCGACCAGCCCCGCGCCTATTGTATTTCTCGGAAAAGCAAGCTTGAGAAAAGTACCTTTGTTAGGTGGTGCAAATGCGCGCGTAGGGACTGTCTTTGTAGAAAGAGGAAACAAAGCATCCGCACTTAAAGCAATATCAGCACTTGACACGGGTCTGAAAAAGGGACGTTGTGTGCTTGTGTTCCCTGAAGGAACAAGAAGTGAAAAGGGACATGTAGGTGTCAGGAAGTTTAAAAAAGGAGGCTTTCATTTGGCCGCAAATGCAGGAGCTGCTGTAATACCTATTCATTTCGGTGGTGTAGGCGCATGGCTTCCTAAAGGTGACTTTAAAATCACCAAAGCTGGCGTTGTGAAAGTAAAGTACGGAGCGCCCATCTATTCCACGAATGTGGAGGAACTCCGAGACAAGTGTTATGATGCTGTGGTCGCGATGTCAAACGAGAAGTAAACGAGTCACTCACTCACCAGGTCTGATTCAAGCTTTGTCGCGAGTTTCAAACCTTCTCGAATGGCCCTTTGAGCGTCTAAGCCTCGCGCATTTGATGCCCCACCGATACAAGAGACCTTAACACCTGCATTTTCTAGCTTGTCCAAAAGGGGGGCGAAAGGCATTTGACCTGCACAAATCACGACGTTGTCCACAGGCAAAGTAACCGATCCTTTTTCAGGATGAGAGAGATGTAAGCCGTTTTCATCAAGGTGCTTGTACTCAATGTCAGACCACATTTCTACACCTCTTTTTCTGAGTGTTACTCGGTGAATCCAACCTGTGGTTTTACCCAATTTGGCACCAGGCTTTCCTGGGCTACGCTGAAGGAGGTAAACCTTCCGTTGAGAAACGCTTCTCTCCGGTTTTGAGAGTCCACCTCTGCTTGACAAGCTCTCATCGATGCCCCATGATTTTAAAAATCCGGAGGCTTCTGAGTCGTGTGTTAGGAAATCCGCCACATCAAATCCTATCCCACCAGCTCCAACGATTGCAACGTTTTTACCTATTTCGACCTCGCCATTTAGAACGTCCAGATAGTTGACAACTTCGGGACGATCGGCACCGGACAAGTTCCATTTCCGCGGAATTACACCCGAAGCCAAAACAACATGACTGTATCCTGATTGAATCAATTGATCTTCGGAGACGGATTCCCCGAGATGCACCCCTACATTCAAACTTGACAATCGATTTGTAAAATATCTAATTGTAGACTCGAACTCACCTTTGCCGGGGATTTTCTTTGCGACATTAAATTGACCTCCCAGAGACTTGGCTTTCTCGAAAAGATCCACTTCAAAGCCCAAAGTCGCAAGCTCAGTTGCGCAGCTCATCCCTGCAGGCCCACCTCCGACAACCGCAACTTTATACCCATTTAAAGGTTTGACAATGGATGCATCATGCCAAATATCTTCTTCACATGCTCTTGGGTTCACGAGGCAAGAAGCGATCTTTTGTTCAAAAACATGGTCCAAACAAGCCTGATTGCATCCGATACACGTATTGATGCTTTCGGGTGATCCTTCCAGAGATTTACGCATTAAGTGAGCGTCCGCCAAAAATGGACGTGCCATCGAAATCATATCTGCACATCCATCCGCAAGCGCTTGCTCACAGTTTTCTGGATCGTTGAAGCGATTTGTCGTAATCAGCGGGATGCCCAACTTGCCCATAAGACGTTTTGTGACAAAGGCAAATCCACCTCGAGGCACCATCGTAGCAATGGTAGGAATGCGCGCCTCATGCCATCCTATCCCTGTATTGATCATGTTTGCTCCAGCACTTTCAATATCTTTTGCAAGCTTCTCCACTTCCGACCAAGAACTTCCTCCATGTACAAGATCAAGCATACTGAGACGATAAATGACAAGGAAATCTGGGCTAGTGTTCTCTCTGATTTGGCGTACAATCTCCTTCGGAAAACGTATCCTGTTTTCAAATGACCCTCCCCACTCATCGGTTCTCTTGTTCGTTTCAGAAGCTATAAATTCATTAATGAGGTACCCCTCCGACCCCATGACTTCGACTCCGTCATAACCAGCGGCCATGGCTAGCTTTGCCGAGTTAACGAAATCTTTGATTGTCCGCTTGACGCCCCTGCTAGACAATGCGCGAGGTTTAAACTTGCTGATGGGAGATTTAATCGCAGAAGGAGCTACAGCAAACGGAGTGTATGCATAACGACCCGAATGAAGGATTTGCATCACGATCTTCCCTCCTTCTTTGTGAACGGCATTCGTGATCTGCTGATGCGCTATCGCATGCCTGTTTTTTGTCATCCGCGCTCCTCCCCATGCGGTAACACCTGCTCTGTTTGGTGCAATTCCTCCAGTAACGATAAGTCCAACTCCCCCTTTTGCTCTTTCAGCGTAAAATTTTGCCAAACGTGGAAATCCACCCTTTAATTCCTCAAGCCCAGTATGCATCGATCCCATAATGACACGATTAGGCAGCGTCGTTGACCCTACTTTAAGTGGAGAGAACAAGAGTGGGTATAATTTGTGGGGCTTCACTGGGGTAGGTTTATTCAAAGTCACGATATCTGTCAACAAAGTCTTGTCTCAGACCATTTCTCGAAACTTGCATTTTGATAGACTCATCAGTGATGGGGTTTGTGAGCTTTTTATCTTTGTCCTTTAAGTTGTTCCAAACCTCCATAAAGTACATGTCATTCGTTTCGAAATTGAAAAACGTATCATATTCGAAGTAGTACCAATGACCCTCACTTAAATGGAAGTATACTCTAAGTTCATCTCGTCCCCTGTCACGCACGAGCTCAACACGACCTGGCACAGTTCTAAACACGGCATCATCTCCTATTGTAGCAACACCAAGTTCCGCAGTTGAAACAAATGCGTCCTCATATGAATCGTAGGAAAATTCAAGACCCGTGAGCATCATCGTGTAACGAATTTCTTTCGGGACCTTTTTGAAGGTGCCTTCTCGCGACAATTCTCTGAGCGCATTGTCTGCGACTTCCATTCCAGCGAGTTCTCTTAAGGCATACTCATAATTTGTAGAACTGAAATCCAGTGGAGTAGAAACAGGTGCTTTTGTAAGCTGATCGGCCAAATGTGACTCAAGGTCATCAGACATATAAACATCAAGTGCCAGAGAACCTTTCATTTGAATCTTACCTGACTCAGACTCCCATGCAGAGCCCACAAAGGTGTGGTCAATGATGCTGAAGTCGAATGGCAATTTTGATGCCCCCGAAGAATAGACTCCACATCCCTTTTCAGGCAATTCAATGAGTGTTCCCGGAAGCCCCTCTCGACGAAGTTTTTCTTCTGTACAGACCACATACCTCGCATTTTCACTGTCAAATCTCAGGGCACCTTCTGGCTTGAAAATCTCTCTGTCGCCTCGGTCAGGCTTTTTAGTGAAGAACGCGGAATAGGATGTAAAGGGAGCATCATCTGACATAATGATCCCCACACCAAGATGCGCTTTCGTCATTTCTTGAACAATTGAATCAAGAGGAATGGCTACATCAGCTGGATCAATGACAGATTCAAACTGTATCCACTGTCTTTTAAAATCTTCACATTTAAAAGCCAGCCTTGTGCCACCATCAAATTCAAGATCTTTGCGACCAGACAAGAGCTTGACATCGCCCGTAAATTCAAAATAAGGACTCAAAAAGAACTCTTGCCCCATAGCAATAGAACCCATTGCAATTGTAGAATATGCAGTGTCTACATCAATCTTGTCAAAGAAAATAGGCCAATCAATGCCTTGTTCGTCCTTATATAAATATGAAGCCGACGCCCTGTAGTCAAGTCGGCCTTTGACTTGAATCGTCGCATCGAAAAAACGGTGATATCTGGTGACATCATTTGCATAAATCAGTGCGTTTTTCAAAGGATCCATCGCCGCATCACGTCGAATGGTTACTTTACCACTGTCCGGCCAGACCTCAGCATCTGCAACCGCAATAGCCTTCACGTCTCTACAAACAACGATTGCATCCTCTACATTATATAGGGCTCGTGTACAGGCAAAATGAAGAGAGTCTTGATTGGGATGGACGGAGACAAAATTCGAAAAAGACTTGTCTGCCAGGTCTGCAAACACCAATTCTTCTTTGTCGGTAAACGTGTTTTCAAGCTCGATTTGATCTTCGTCCATAAACCATCTAAACCGATCCATCGTACACAAATATCTTACCGCTGGAAGAGCGATTTCGGTAAGCCCCGCATGTGAAACAAAGTCTCCTACACGGGTCTTAAAATCCACATCTGCTTTTACGTTGTCCGTTTTAAAAGCGAGGTCATTGAGATCATTTCCTTGAATTTCAAATCGTGAAGTATCTGCTTTCATCCCTAGCTCTCCCATTGTGAAATATTTTGAGCTCAGGAATGCTTCTTCAAATTCAAACTCACCCTTGGCAGTCATTCCACTTGTGCTCAAATGTATAGATCCACCAAGCATCACGTCATCATTAAAACATTTTAATCTGTCAAATTCAGACCTTACATCCAACAAGGGTTCACCAAGCTCAGATGTCGTGTGGAGCGCAAATTCCGTTACAGTGGCTTCAAGAGATGGAACATGGTCTGCAGAAGACGCATTCGTGTAAGAGGTTGTCTTTCCGAACGCTGAGTCAGGAACCAATACCATCGATTCGCCTACCAAATGAGAGGTCAAAAAGTCTATCGCCCCGGCCCCTTGAAGTCCATCCATGTTAAGCGATAAGTCCGCATTCAAGGTGCCCACTCCTTCATAAAGAGGGAATCCTCCAGGAGGGTTAGACGTCTTAATCCCAAGTGAGAAATCTTCCATCAAACGTAAGTCGACATCTAAATCGGGAACGATTCCGCCTGCCAACAATTCTCCTGTGAATCTCATGTCGGCTTTCTCAAAGTTGTCTAAGCTATCAATATCAAATGGTTCCAATTCATAACGAAACCTGTTTCTATGGTATGCGCCCTTTTGTATACTGGGGCTGTCGTAATAAACGTAAGACGGACCTACACTGTTCAGAACAGGATAGTGTGTGTAGTATTCAGACTTCCACCCTGAACGATTCGATGGATCATCTATTTCCAAGGTCCCCGTAATTCCATCGATTGAATTTTTCACTAACCTGGTTTTAGGTTTGCCATCAAACCCTAATTCACCATCTATCTCTGCTTTTATATGCATGTTGTCTACAGAATTCAATGCAATAAGGAAATCTGCATAATAAAACTCAAACCCAGAACCAGAAAAATCAAAATTCCCAGCTTCCACTCTGCCTGAAAACGTGAAATTTCGATCTTCAGACATCTTGATACGACCATATTTAGGGGTCACAATCACATTTTGTTCTGAACTTAGTTTGAATTTAGAAAGACCATCAATTTCTAATATTCTCGAGCTTAACCCCAGCCTGGCATTTGCACCAGAACGGACAATCGATTTAAAGGCGATGACGTCATAATCGACCCTGCCCCTATTGTATTTTAAATGTTTTTCAGCTTTTGGAAGCCAAGTGCACCATCGTTCTTTCACATCATAATCGACATACCCATCTAACGCCAAATTAATCAATAATATCCTGGCTTGAACCTCGCTCAGCTTTAAATAACCTGCATAATCCGCTGCGTAAAAGCCCGTATCCTCTCTTTCGTGGACAAACTTGCCTAGTTCTATCAAAGGGTTAATAGAAGCATAAGCTGACATTTCATCAAATGTGTATTTGTCAAAATTAGATTGAGATCTAAAAATACCGACACTACGTCCAGTAGGTAGCAGTGGACCCAAATCAATCGTCTTTCCACTTAACTTCCATGTTAACGCTTCAACATGGAAATCCATTTTGTGATAGGAGTCAGAAAAAGCCTGCAATCCAATTCCATCCTCTTCTCTAATAAATCTGACCAACTCAGTTTTCCGATCATATCTGACACCAATACTTGGATGATGAATGCTGTCTTCATCTAAATAAATAGACATCCCAGCTTTAGATGCTACAAATCCATCGTTTTGGAATAAAATCTCATCTACGGAGCAGCGAATAAACAACGTGTCCTCATGATATATCTTCAAGTAACCTGGAGCTCCCCTCACAGAAGTACCATCTAATCTTGAACCCCGAACGACAATACCACCCTCGAAGTCCATGTTTGGATAAACATTCTTTAGAATTAATCTCTCATCTCTAGATTCAAATCTCGGGTAATCTTTGTCATCTGGAGATTTAGAAGATTTCACCTTTACCGTCAGCCCGCCCAATAACTCCCTGTCTATAAAATCTGTATGGAAAATTACGGGACTCGTTCTAAATGAGCTACCCGACAGTTTGATTTCGTAGTCATTCAGCTCAGCAAATTGCAAGCTGTCATTGAACGTTGTTCCTTCCCAATGAACTCGACCACCTGTCCCTTTCCAACGTCCTAAAGTTGGGAAAAACACCCCTGAAGTAGACCTTACTCTTGCACTGTCACCCTTCGAATAACACACAAGAGTTCCATTGCTACATTTTATAAAGGGCAATGAATCGAGGCCAAATTCCACAACACCATCTTGAAATTGCCAAACCACTGTTTTCTTATTTGCAATTAGACCCGAAGAAAATAAATCGGGAGACAACTGTAGATATGGAACGAGTTTCTTTCTCCACCTTTTATTGACAATCATTGCACGAATTTGGCTGTTCCAAGAACGCCAATCATTTAATGAGTTCTGATCCAAGCCATTTTCAATTTGCACAAGTGCACCCTGCAAGTAGGCCAAAACGCCAGAAGAATTTCGAATATGGACCCCTTGTAATTGGCTGACAGTAGAAATAATTGTATCCTGAATTGCGTCAGACAAGTTGTCATCCAGAAATGTTGGACCAAACTCCCTTCTCATCCACTTCGCGTTATCGACAAGACCTTTTGCAAAGTTTGCCTCCATTTCTTTGACAAATTCTGAAGGAGAAAGAAGCTCGTTGTCCGTTGAATCTTGAGCCAACGAATAAAACCCTGGCAAGAGCAACAGACAAAGGCCTATTGTGAAAGCATAGATATGAGACATATAGGATGAGTTACTAGGTGTGTTCATCATTCTACCAAGGTAGGTTTTGTACGTCAATCAATTGCGAAATTATTTTTGAGTTTTCCCACAAAGAATACACGCCCAACCATCATTTTCTGCAACGTTCAAACATTCCCACCCCAGCTTCTTAATTGCTTCTTGAAGCACGGGTACGTCACCCGTGAAAAACCCTGACAACGCAATGTTTCCTCCCACATTAAGCACTTGGTCGTAGCTTTCTAAATCTTGCAAAAGAATATTCCTGTTGATGTTTGCAAGGATCACATCGTGGTGGTGATGCTGTTTTAACAAAGTAACATCACCACATTTTACAGAAAGACGGTTTTCATTTCCACACCCATTCAATACCGCATTTTCCTTCGTGTTTTCATATGCTCCTACTTCAATATCTATTGCTAGAACAAAGGATGCGTCAAGTTTCAGAGCTGCAAGGGCAAGGACGCCTGTACCGCACCCCATATCGAGCACTTTCTTTCCTTTTAAGTCCAGATCTAAAAGAGTCCGAATCATAAGCCACGTGGTGTCGTGGTGTCCTGTACCAAAGGACATGTGCGGCGCAATGACAATGTCTAGACCCGATGGAGGTGCGGAGTGAAATGGCGCTCTTACTATGGCTCTGCCTTCGATATTTACCGGTTCATAATCAGACTCCCACGCCGCATTCCAATTCTCCGTCTTAACGATGGATTCCTTCCACTTGACAGAGGCAATGGCTTCTAGATTGGTTTTAATTTGAGTCAATTCATCCGGATTGATAAATGTATTCGGGGCGTACACATTTAAACCATCTTCTGTAGAGTCAAACACTTCAAATGGCAATTCAGACAACCACCCGATCGCAACTTCACGCGCTGGAAGAACTGGATCAAACGTGATTTCAACCTTGAGGTAATCCTCTCTGATGAACTCTCTGCTCATGTAAAGGAGCAGATTAAGGATTGGAAATCCCCTGAATTTAATGACGCTCCTCCGATCAAACCCCCATCGACATCCTTGCTTGCAAATAATTCTTTTGCATTCGATGGCTTACAACTGCCACCGTATAAAACTGATGTGTTCTCCGCAGTGTGTAAATCAAACTTTTCAGAAATCCATCGTCTTATAAATGTGTGCATCTCTGCTGCTTGATCAGCAGTTGCTGTCCTTCCAGTACCTATTGCCCAAATTGGCTCATAGGCAACAATGATATTCTTCATGTCATCAGCTGTCACTCCATGAAGTGCGGATTCTAGTTGGCTTTTAATCACCTCCTCTTGTCGGTCAGCATCTCTTTCATTTAAGTGTTCACCACAACAGAGCACTATGCCTAAATCAGATTCTAAGCATTGCTTCAGTTTGTCTGAAACGATTTCATCAGACTCCCCAAAATTAGATCGCCTTTCAGAATGTCCGACCAATGCGTAATCAACACCACAAGAAACAAGCATGTCAGCAGTAAACTCTCCAGTGAAAGCACCATACCCAGTCGCACTAACTTGTTGGGATGCAATAAGTATTCGAGGGTGTTTCTCCTTTGCCAATGCCGCCAAATATGGAGCGGGGACGGCGACCATAATTCGAACGTTTTTCGGCAAATTATCCATAGCTTCACCCATCTCGCTCATCCAATTTCGGGCTTCGTTGATAGATTTGTTGCTTTTCCAGTTTCCTGCTACGATGTTCCTCATCATCTTTGAATTATGGGATGTAAATTATTTATGCAAATATGCCTCACTCTGACTTAAATCACATCATAGAAGACACCTTACAATCGTTTTGGGGATTTGATTCATTGAGGGGTTTTCAAAAAGGGCCTGTAAAGGATTTGGTTTCTGGTCGGGACGTCATTGCACTGTTACCTACGGGTGGCGGGAAATCGCTGTGCTTTCAGCTGCCTTCTCTTGTGAGAGGAGGACTGTGTATCGTTATTTCTCCGCTCATTGCCTTAATGGAAGACCAAACCAACCAGCTCAAATTAATAGGCGCACGCGCAGCTTTTATATCTGGCAACTTGGGCAAAGACGGGATAGACAGAGTCCTTGAAAATGCGAGAGTTGGAGGACTTGAGTTCCTTTACATGTCGCCAGAACGATTGAAGGACCCTATGTTTATTGCAAGAGCCGACAAACTTGATGTGAGAACAATTGCAATAGACGAAGCACATTGTATCTCTCAATGGGGACATGACTTCAGGCCTGAGTTTCGAAACATACAAACCCTGAAACAACATTACCCCAAAGCTGCAATAGGCGCATATACAGCAACTGCAACAAAGGAAGTTCTTAGTGACATTGCAAAGCAGCTAGGTCTAGAGAAAGCGTCGATACATCAGGCTTCGATGCGCAGACCAAACCTCAGTTATGAGGTAAGTACGTGGGGAGATACCGAAGCAGAAATACTGCAGTTTGCACAATCTTCAAATCACCATGAATCTGGATTGGTCTATGTGAAAACCAGAAATGAAGCCGACAAATGGGCGGAGAGGCTAACATCAATAGGACTTAATGCGACATCCTTTCACGCTGGCCTTGAACCAAGATTGAAGCAGAAACGTCAGCGAGATTGGATTTCTAACAAGGTTGCTGTTATGGCTTGTACTTCCGCATTCGGGATGGGGATTGACAAGCCCGACGTGAGATGGATTGTTCATGTAGGAGCACCCTCAAATCTTGAAAGTTATATTCAGGAATCCGGACGCGCCGGACGAGATGGGAAGCCTGCGAGATGTTTGTTGTTTCAAGGAGATCAAGAGCGCGTAAAAGCTGAGGAGAACATGAATTCACAATTCCCCTCAAGAAAAATCATCTGTGAAATTTACCAAGCTTTGGCCAACCAGGGCAGAGTCGCAATAGGTGACACGCCTACATCCCCCACTGAATTTGATCTTCAAGCTACGGTTCAAAAAACACCGTACACAACGATTCAAGTTTTGTCAAGTTTGAAATTATTAGAACGCGCTTTGTTGATCACCTTAAAGGATAAAAAACGATCTAAACTGGGTACGTTAAAGTGGCTGGGAGGCTACAGTCGAATCCTCAATGAAAACACCCACTCCAACGAGGTCGTTGCAGATTGGTTAATGAGAACCTGTACTGATGATTCTCCGTTCTATACTTCGGCAAAAAAGATCGGAAATGAAATCGGTTTGGGAGAGAACGTTGTGGCAATGTCATTGAGCGCTTTAGATGCTCAGGGACGTATTGAATGGTCCCCTAAACCAGCGGAGTTTGAAATCATTTGGCCTACAGCTAGAATATCCGCTTCGAAAGTCGTGTTGCCATCCCACATTTACACTGACCGCATTCAATCTGTTTCAGAAAAATGGCGGTCTATGCAATCCTACATATCCTCAGATGGCTGCCGCGCTGAATATTTAGACGCTTACTTTGACAACAGCGACAATTCCCATTTTGAAAATTGCGGGGTTTGCGACTCTTGTAAATGGGATTCAAAAGGCATTAAAGCAAGTCTCTCACTTCTTTTGAAAAAATCAGGGAAGGAAGGCGTTGATGCATTCAAATTGATTCGGGCATTCCCACCAGGACATCGAGCTGGCATCTCCACTTTACTAAGAGAACAACTTAATATACAAGAAATCAGAACAAAAGGGACGACAGTATACAGTATATCGTAATTTCGCGACATGAATAACACCAACTACTGCACTGTTACCATTAAACCGAAAAGACAAGAGAGCATCTTGCGTCGTCATCCTTGGGTTTTTAGTGGCGCCATTAAATCCATAGATGGGAAGCCAAGTGCTGGGGATTGGGTTTGTGTGAGGGCAAATAAAGGTGCGCTTCTCGGTTGGGGTCATTATTCTCCAGGCACATCAATCGCAATCAGATTGCTGACATTTGCGGAGGATATTCCAAACGATGATTGGTGGAAAGCAAAAATAATTGAAGCTGTAAATGTGCGGCGTCAACTGGGGCTCTTAGAAAATAAAGAGAACAATACATGTCGATTAATACATGCTGAAGGGGATGGCCTTCCAGGTCTTATTGCTGATTTCTACAGCGGAGTCCTTGTCATTCAATGCCACACCCCGGGCATGCACAAAGAAATCAAACTCTTGTGTGCTGCTTTTTCAGCCGCTTTGGGTGATGCACTTTTTGCGGTATACGATAAAAGTTCGAAATCACTTGCAAAACATGGCGGCATCATAAGTGAAGATGGTTTGGTATGGGGTAAACTCCCAGAAAATCACCATGCGATGGAGCATGGCCATAAATTTAAAATCGACTGGGAAAAAGGACAAAAAACGGGCTTTTTCATAGATCAACGTGAAAATAGGAATCTGCTTGCACATTACTCGAAAGGAAAAAAAGTATTAAATGTCTTCAGTTATACTGGTGGATTTTCTGTCTATGCCATGAAAGCTGGTGCGACTGAGGTTCACAGCTTAGACAGTTCCGCTCGGGCATTGGAAATTTGTGATGAGAATGTATTGCTGAATGACTTGCCCACTGAAGGTCACAAATGTCTTCAGGAAGATGCAATTGCTTTTCTGAAGGAAGATTTAAGTGAGTACGACATCATCGTTCTTGATCCTCCAGCTTTTGCAAAGCGTGCAACCGCACGTCACGCAGCTGTTCAGGGATACAAGAGGATCAATCTTCGTGCGATTGAATCTATGAAGCCTGGATCGTTGCTCTTTACATTCTCCTGTAGTCAAGCTGTGGATGAAAAACTATTTACAAACACCATTATCGCTGCAGCCATACAGTCAAATAGAACCGTTCGTATTTTACATCGGCTACATCAGCCCGCAGACCATCCTGTGAGCGCGTTTCACCCCGAGGGTTCATACCTTAAAGGACTTGTACTAAGGGTTGACTAAAAGTTGACGAAGTCTCGCAATTAGGGCTGCAACAAACCTTTCTGCCACTGTCCACCTTCACCCTTTGTATAGACGATTCTATCGTGCAATCGAGATGCACGTCCTTGCCAAAACTCCACACTCACAAAAGCGATTCTATAACCTCCCCAATGAGTGGGCCGATCAACAAACTCAAGGTCTCTGTACTTTTCTCTGACCGCTGCTAGAGTGGCATCTAATTCATCACGTGAGGCTAAAGGTTGGCTTTGTTTTGAGACCCATGCCCCCAATTGACTCTCCCTAGGCCTGGAAGCAAAGTAACCGTCATTTTCTTCTTCAGTCAACGCTGACACATTGCCGTAAATACATACTTGGCGTTCCAACTCAGGCCAAAAGAACGTGGCTCCTGCTTGGGGGTTGAGGGAAATATCTGCAGACTTTGAACTTGACTTATTTGTATAAAATACGATTGCCTCCTCCTCTACTCCCTTCACAAGAACGTTCCTCCCTCTTGGGAAACCTTCTGAATTGACGGTAGACAAACAAAAGGCATTGGCATCTAGCGCTTCAGCTGTGATGGCATCTTGTAACCACTTTGACAATTGTTGCCCTGGAGAATCTTGTAAATCTTGAAGACGAAGTACTCCTTTTACATAATCAGTTCTTATGTTTTGGATGTTTTTCATAGATACAATTCTAACGGTTACAGCTCCTTCGATTTAAGGACTTTTGACCACAATTCTACGCCTTCATTGTCCTTGATGACTATTTCACATGATCTGTCCTTCCTGGGCCCTGAAAAGTTCAATTCAGCGAAGTTTCGTTGAGGTGCAGTCGTTCCTTCAATCCTCAACGTGTTGTTTTCTTTTGAATTGTCATAGGCACCACTTGTCAAAGGTGAGACTGTCAAGTCGTGTATCACAGCACCTCCTTCGAGTTCCAAACGACTCATGTCAGTACAATGTCTGTCTCCTGTGAGGAAAATGACACCGTGAATATGCTCTTCCTCTATTCGATCTATAATTTCCTGACGTTCAGGATAGTTTGCCATATTCTCATGCTTGGCGACATCGTTTAAAAACTGCCCACCCATTGCGACCATTTTGAATGGCGCATAACTCTTATTTAAAGCTGCGATTAACCAATCGAGTTGCTCATCTCCCAGAACCTTAAGATCCTGTGTTCTGTTGTTTGGATGAATTCGATGTGATCTGTTGTCTAAAAGGAAGAATTCTACATCGTTAAACCTGAAAGCTGTACCTACGTTATCTGCACCTGATGGAGCACCATAACTGGGGTTTGCCCAAAACGTCTTAAAAGCTTCTTGTGCCCAATCACGATGTATCCAGGACATATCTGCATCATTCGGCCCAAAATCGTGGTCATCCCAAATTGCATAATTGGGACATGCCATCAAAAGCTCCTGCATTTCTGGTATCGCCCTGGTATGCGTATATCTGTATAAATACCCAGAGTAGCTTTGGAAATCAACTTCTCTTAGATAAACATTGTCCCCGAGCCAGAGCATCATGTCAGGCTCTGCATCTGCGATTGACTCAAACACTTTATACTCTCCTCCATACCCGTTCCCTGGTCTGTCATAAATTGAATCATTCACAAACACACAACTGCCGACTACAGCTTTGAAATCTGGTGGGTCCGTGCGGTAATCCCAAAGAGTTTGGGTAGTTATGACTATCGTATCGCCTAACACTGCTCCATTTGCGAACAGTACAGCTTGATAATTTGTCCCCGGTTTAAGATCCCCGATTTCAAACTGAGCACTAAAGGCTGTCGCAGATGTGGCCACCTCCCATTCTGTGAATTGAGATGGTGCCTCGTCGCCTTCCATTTCCCAATACATCATCGCAAGGTCTGATTTTGTGTCTACCTGAGCCCAAACATTCGCAGACCTCATGCTGACGTGCCCCAACATTGGACCACTAACAACGACTGGATTTATTGTGCAACAAGATGGCTCACACGTGGACGAGGTATTCCTACATCCCGTCACATTCAAAATAATGAACGTTGAAAGCAAAAAATATAAAACAGAAATTGATTTATTCATTTGCCGAAAATAAGGCATAAAAAAAGGGAACCCGAAGGTTCCCTCTTTAATATAGTACTTATAAGATTCTAAGGAATCTCAGTACAACTTTTAGCGTGTTACCACGAAGTTAGTTGCTTGAGAAAAGTCTTTATGAATCGCAGTCAATGTGTATGTACCAGCAGCTAAACCATGCTTAATGATCAGACGGTTACCACCTACAACATCTTGCTGAGTGTACTCGCTAGTAAGAACTTTCTTACCTGTTAAGTCAGTAGCTTCAATGATGATGTTCTGGTCACCTAGTACGAGCTCAGCATCAAACTGCATGCTGAAAGATGACTCAAATACTGGATTAGGGAATACATTGAACTTCGTGTCTTCAGCAATACCTACTAGACCGTCAGTAGCTTGACCTTCGCAAGAACCGTCGTTGTATGTAGCATTGTTGCTGTAGTTCGATGAAGCAACGTTTGTGCAACCGAATACTTGAGCGTCTGTAGTAGAGAATGTCAAATCATGAGCTCTCCAAGTTCCACCTTCGCCATCACGACCTTGAAGGTTAAGAACGCCAGTAGCTGTTCCGTCAGTAGTAAGTTGCATAAGAAGAACTTTGTTACCTACCTCAGCAGCAGCTTGAACATCTGTAGGAACAACAAACCAAGCTCCGTCAGTCACAGTAAGCTCGTTACCCGCTAAAAAGTTTGTGTAGTCAATACCTATAGTCCATAGATTATTGTTTTCGCTGTTGTCAGCTCCAACAGTTACCCAGCTATCAAAAGCTAAACCTGGCTCAATACCAACGATTGCTTCGTTCACGTCAAGTGATGAAGACGATCCGTACTGGTGCTGGAAGAAGTTTCCAGTTGTAGCAACGTTTAAAACGTGCTCCTCAGCAGCGAAAATCGCGTGGAGTGAATGTTGTGCTGAAGGGAGTACTGCGTATACACGAAAAGTGTTACCAGGTACAACGCCTCCGTTGTCTACTGCTTCTACTATCAACTCGACGTTGTTAGCGTTAGCTCCAAAGCCAATCAAAAGGGCCGCGGTCATTGCAAAAAGATTCTTCATGAGAATGGGTTTAAAAGTTATCTCGGATTTAGTTATTTTTCAAATTCTGTTAAGTCTAATCATAAGACTTGCGCTAAAGATAAGACATTCTTCTCAAAAAACACAACCTTTAATAAGGAGTTTCTAAATATTTGTTCGACGAACGTCTTAAATTAATCGATGAGTTGACTTTACATAAGTTTGATTTCTCTTGTAAGACGCCGTATATATTAAAAGGTTGCCTCAGCATAATCTTTCTAACTTGCCAATTCAAAATAATCACAAATTATGAAAAAGCTGGGGAATCTTGTCGAAGACCGTTGGATTGAAGGGACAGGTGAAGGAACTACCTTATATAATGCCATTCATGGAGTACCTATTGCTTCAGCAAGTACAGATGGCATAGACATTCATGCGATGTATGACTATGCCAGATCTAATGGTGGCTATACATTAAGGAAGATGACTTTTCAAGAACGGGGCATCATGCTTAAGAAACTTGCCCTTCATCTTCATAGCATGAAGAAGAAATTCTATACTGTCAGCGCTGAAACAGGAGCGACCAAGATAGATAGTTGGATAGATATTGAAGGCGGGATAGGCAATCTGTTTGCAAATGCTAGTCTGAGACGAAAACTCCCAGACACATCTTTTGCTGTGGATGGGGATTTCATTCCCCTTTCTAAAGAAGGTACTTTCGGAGGTCATCACATCCTTGTTCCAAAGGAAGGAGTCGCAGTACATATTAATGCATACAACTTCCCAATCTGGGGAATGCTCGAAAAAATCGCAGTCAACCTTCTTGCAGGAGTTCCTGCCATTGTGAAGCCCGCGACTGTGACATCATTTTTGACGGAGTATATGGTGAGAGAAATTCATGCGAGTGGAATATTACCTAAAGGTGCCTTACAGCTCGTATGCGGATCTGCTCGTGACCTTCTTGATTTTGTCGACGAAAGAGATGTTGTCACTTTTACTGGTTCTGCTTCTACAGGGCAAGCATTAAAAGTTCACCCTCGTATTATTCAAAACAGTGTGCCTTTTAATTTGGAGGCCGATTCACTAAACGCGGCTATTCTGGGACCAGATGCAGGACCAGACACCCCAGAGTTTGACTTGTTTGTCAAAGAAATTAGAAACGAAATGACGATCAAATGTGGTCAGAAATGCACTGCGATTCGTAGAATAATGGTGCCGGAACAACACATCGATGCATTTCAGGAACGTTTGATCAGCCAGCTTTCGAAGGTTGTCATAGGGGACCCTTCAACAGAAGGTGTACGTATGGGGTCATTGGTAGGCCAAACCCAGCGCGTGGACGTTCGCGCTCAAATTGACATCCTTAAAGAAGAGTCCGAGATTGTTTTCGGATCGCCTGAAGTGGTTGATGTTCGTGGCGCAGATTCTGAAAAGGGCGCATTTATGAGTCCGATATTAATGAGGGTCACGAATGTGGACTCTGCAACAAAAGTTCACGAGATTGAAGCATTTGGTCCAGTGAGCACAATGATGTCATATCGTACTGTTGCTGAAGCTGTCGATCTTTCAAAGAAAGGACGCGGCTCGCTTTGTTGTAGCATTACGACCCA
>Ga0307984_1000424_pt1 | contig 18581 bp, 12 predicted proteins | sample EllFjometageno78_FD_203169 | JGI IMG/M metagenome (GOLD analysis project Ga0307984, IMG submission 203169) | Marine microbial communities from Ellis Fjord, Antarctic Ocean - #78 | ecosystem: Environmental > Aquatic > Marine > Unclassified | place: Southern Ocean | collected 2014-10-09
TGGCGATGATAAGAGCACGGTACTTCTCTACTGTTTCCGTCACCTGATCAGCAGATAACACGGGAGTCATAATGAAAACAGTTTCGTAACGATTCATTTTTTTGTTCAATTAAAATGGGGCGCAAAAGTACGTTAGATGTAAAGGAAAGACAAGGCTTTAACTATAAATTATTACACCCCCTCAAAAGATTGTGTAAAACTACGCTTGTTATGCGATCTCTTGCTCCCGATATTCGCGGAATGAGTGATACACCATATTTAGTTTCTGCCCGTAAGTACCGTCCCCAAGATTGGGAGTCTGTGGTGGGGCAAGACGGCATCACTCAGACGCTTCAGCAAGCGATTTCTTCAAACCAAATCGCACAGGCTTATTTGTTTTGCGGTCCTCGAGGGGTTGGAAAAACCACAAGTGCAAGAATCTTTGCTCGGGCAATCAATCAATTCGCCCCTGACGATGATGCGATGGCATTTAATGTTTTTGAGCTAGATGCCGCTTCAAATAACAAAGTCGAAGATATCAGAAGCATCGTCGAACAAGTGCGCATTCCTCCGCAGCATGGAACCTATAAAGTATATATCATTGATGAGGTCCATATGCTCAGTCAGGCTGCGTTTAATGCGTTTCTGAAAACGCTTGAGGAACCGCCTCCGCATGCAGTCTTTATTTTGGCGACAACGGAAAAGCATAAAATCCTGCCCACGATCTTGTCTCGTTGTCAAATTTTTGATTTTCATAGAATAACGGTCCCTGATATTGTAACGCATCTACAGGAAATCGCAGTAAAAGAAGGAGTTGAGACGACTGAGGCAGCCCTTCATGTCATTGCTTCTAAGGCGGATGGAGCATTAAGGGATGCACTTAGTATGTTTGATCAACTTGTAGCATTTGCAGGCAAGAACCTCACGTACGAAGTGGTTACTGAGCAACTGCATGTCTTAGATCATGACACTTTTTTCGAGTTCATTGATTTTGCCCTCCAGTCAAATATTTCAGATTCGTTGCTTCTCTTTGACGGAGTTCTTGCAAGAGGCTTTGATGCACATCATTTCCTCTCGGGTCTTGGGAATCACATTCGAAACCTCATGGTTTGTAGGGATGTCAGTACACTTAAACTCATGGAGGCTACTCCAGAAGTGAAAACCCGCTTCTCTGCACAATCCGATCAAACGGACTTGCATTTTATTATCGACGCTTTGTCTGTCGTAAATGAAGCGGATGTTCAGTATCGGACGAGTCAGCACCAACGATTGCTGGTTGAACTGGCTGTAATGAAGATCTGTTCATTGCAGGGAGGTTTTGACAGTGCTCTGCCTTCGGCGGAGAAAAAAAAAAGAACTGACGCGTTAATCTCACCTGCTTCAGCGCCGACTTCTTCTCCTGCTGCCGCGCCTGTTCCAGTTGCCGAAACTATACCAGTTCCCGCGCCTGTTCCAGTTGTTGAAAAAGAAGCAAAAGAAGCCAGTGTTATTCCAAATAAGATTGTCTCGGGAAAGCTCAGAGGCGGAGGGGTGAAATTGGCAGGCAAGTCCAAACACTTTGCTGAAACGACTGATTCATCTGTGAAGATTGTAGAAAACGACCTTGATCAAGCTTGGAAAGAAAAAGTGACTGAGGAAGGATTAAAATTGGCTTGGGATTTGTTTGTGGAAAAGCAAAGAGTCAATAAAAGAGTCAGTCTTGTTTCTACGCTTAAGATGTGTGCGTATGAATTGAAAGGAAATGTCGTTTGTTTTCGTGTTGTAAATGCCCTGCAAGAGGCTCAGTTAGATGGTGAAAGAACGGATTTGCTCAATCACCTTAGGAAAGAAGTCAGGAATGCTGCGTTGGAATTGTCGATTGAAATAGCTGCGAGCAAAGAGGGAGAGGAGGATGGTGTTACGTACTTTAGTGAAAAGGAACGGTATCAGAAAATGGTGGACAAGAACCCCACCTTGGAAGAGCTTAGAAAACGATTAGATCTAGATTTGGACTAAACCTCCTCTGAAAATGAGAGTAGATAAATTTATATGGGCGATTCGGGTGTTGAAAACCAGGTCGCAAGCGACGATTCATTGCAAAGAGGGGAAGGTCAGCGTAGGGCAGGTTAGAGTCAAACCCTCTAAAATCCTCAAAGTGGGGGATACAGTTGTTGTGAGAAAGGGTGCTGTTTATTTTTCATTTAAAGTGTTGGAGTTTCCGAAGAGTAGAGTGGGGGCGGCATTGGTGGAGCATTATGGAGAAAATGTGACCACAAAAGAGGAGATGGAAAAGTTTGAGAATATAAAGCTTGCCGAGAAAAGCCAGTCCAGAGTCCCAGGGAGACCGACAAAACGTGACAGGCGAGATTGGGAGAAAGCCTTTTACGAATGACAAGGGTAATGGTTGTTGAATGGGAGGCCTTGAAGGAGGTGAGGTACGAAGTGCTTTGGCCTCACTTGAAAAGCGCGGAAGACGCGAGGATAGATATTGATGAGAGTGAAGGGGCAATTCATTTGGCGGGCATGATGGGCGAGGCAGTCGTTGGGGTAGCATCCCTGTTTTTACAGAAATGTGATCGGTTTTCTGGTCTTTTTGAGGGAGAGAAAGTGTATCGCCTCAGAGCCATGGGCGTACTTGGTCACGTTCGAGGAAATGGCGTCGGAGAGGCCATCATCAATGAAGCTGTGAACATTTTAAAAGAGGAAGACGTAAAGGTGATTTGGTGCGATGCGAGAGAAGTCGCTTGGGGATTCTATGAGAGATGCGGTTTCTCATTTGTCGCTGACAAAGAAGGGGTTGAATGTGGCGCGTATGCAGTGCCAAACATAGGAATGCATAAAATGATGTACCGGCGTCTATAAATTGATAAATAATAGTATTTTTGTCTGATTACTTGATTAGACATTATGCCGAAAATCTCCAAAGTCGGGCAAGCAATGCCCAGCAGTCCCATTCGCAAGTTGATGCCCTTTGCTGTGTCAGCACAAAAAGCAGGCAAGCGGATCATCCATCTAAATATCGGTCAGCCAGACATTGACTCTCCAGAAGTTTCTTTCAAGGCTTTAAGGGAAGATCCAAGGACCATTATAGAATATAGTCCGAGTGAAGGATATGAATCTTATCGCGAAAAACTTTCAGCCTATTACAGGCGTGCTGGAGTGGATGTCAATACAGAGGATGTGATCATTACTACCGGTGGGTCCGAAGCGCTTGTTTTCGGTCTGATGTCATCGATGGATCCAGGAGATGAGGTCATTATTCCAGAACCGTTTTATGCAAACTACAACAGTTTTGCGCATATGGCGGGATTGAATGTCATTCCTGTAACAGCGGTCATCGAGGATGGTTTTTCCCTTCCTCAAATGGAAGATTTTAAGGCGGTAATTACAGCAAAAACCAAGGCGATATTAATTTGCAATCCTGGAAATCCGACAGGCAAGGTGTATGCACCAGAAGCCATCGATGCACTTGCAAAGTTGTGCCTGCAGCACGATTTGTACCTTATGGTAGATGAGGTCTACCGAGAGTTCTGTTATGGAGATGAGATCGCGGGATCGGTGATGAACTTACAAGGTCTCGAGCAGAATGCAATCATGATCGATTCTGTATCGAAGAGATTCAGTATGTGTGGCGCCCGAGTGGGTGCGTTTGTGACAAAGAATGCGGCATTGCGCGCGACTGTAATGAAGTTTGCGATGGCCCGTCTTTCTCCTCCCACACTAGGCCAAATTGCTTCTGAAGCGGCACTTCTTACGCCTGATTCATACTTTGAAGAGGTGAGAAACAGATATGTCGCCAGAAGAAATTTTTTAGTCAAAGGATTAAATGAAATCCCACAGGTTTTGTGTCCAGAGCCCGGAGGTGCATTTTATGCAATTTGTAGACTGCCGATTGACAGTGGTGATAAATTCTGTCAATGGATGCTGGAGGAGTTCGATCTTGATGGCGATACCGTGATGATGGCGCCAGCTTCCGGCTTCTACTCAACGCCTGGAGCGGGAGAAGACGAAGTGCGTTTGGCGTATGTCTTAGACATCCCCGTCCTTGAGAAGGCGATCGCTTGCATTCGACGAGCGCTAGAAATTTATCCTGGCAGAACAACCTAACTTTATCCAAATGAAAAATCAATTGCGCGTAATCATTTCTCTCAGTGTTGTTTTATTTGTGATCGGAATGATTCCATCATTGGTAAGTGCGCAAGGAGATACAACTTGGGTTTCTACCTACACTTGGGAAGCGCAAAATAACCCTGAGACGAACTATGACAGTCCGGGCAGAAGGTGGTTTGATTTCCCGGAGTCGAACAATGGCGTGGAATATCGGAAAGTTTTGATGTACCACAAGCTCAAGTGTTTTGAACAAGGAACAGCTGGAGGTGCGGGATATGCTTGTGGGGAGTGGGATTACCTCACTTATAACTACCTTTTTGACCATACAGGGTTGCTGGATTCCGCGAATTTGACGCACCCATTGTATAGAATTAACAACTTAGATTTCGAGGTTGATTCGCTTGTTTTTATGCCTTCGGGAGGGACGCCTTTTGACACAGTTTTGACTGGATATTCTCGGTCTGTTCTAAGTGAAGTCGGTGCGACTACAACAAGTATTTTAAATGGTGCGGTATCGACTGACCTCCTCATGTCAAGTTCTGAAGGCAAGCGGATTGAAATGGTGTGGTCTGCTGAAGAATTAATCGAAATGGGCGTAGAGACCGACGTAAGCATCCGAAGGATCTCATTGCCAGTGGGTATGATTGAGGCTGATTTGTTGACGCTGGAATGTCGGTGGTCCGACAATGAATGGATGACAGTCTATGAATTCCCCACCGCTGCTTCAGGGATGTTAATCATGGATTTGAGTGAAGCAATCGTTTTTGATGGAATCTCTGATTTGAGCGTGAGTATGTCTTTTGAAGGACTCGTGGGAGATGTCTGTGATGCGGTTACGTCTCCAGGTCAAGTTGTTCTTTACAATTCAACGGGAGGGTATATTGGATTTGATGGCGGAGATAAAATGGAAATTGCTGTAGATTCTTTAAGTGAGATTTCGTCTGAAGTGACATTAGAATGCTGGCTTAAAGGAGATTCGGATTGGTTGCCAGCAAACACATCTCTATTTGAGGGTGTCAATTCAAATAACCAAAGAGAGGTGAATGTGCACATGCCTTGGAGCAACTCTAGAATCTATTGGGATGCGGGGTATGATGGAGGGTACGATAGAATAGACAAGCAGTCTGGTGAGGATGAGTTTGAAGGTTCATGGTCGCATTGGGCGTTCACAAAAAATGCTGAAACGGGCATTATGAGGATTTATAGAAATGGTGCAGTTTGGCATGAAGGCATAGACAAGGATAATGCGTTTGGAGAAATTTCCAAGATGTTTTTAGGCGCAGCTTTTAATGACAATAACAGCTACAGAGGTGGAGTAGATGATTTCAGGATTTGGCGTGTGGCGCTCACAGAGGAGGAAATCTCTGAAGGGATGTATTTTTCTGATGTGCAAAACCATCCTCAACTTTCAAACTTGGCGGCCGTTTTTAATTTTAATGGTGCGAATGGTGCGTTTGAGGATTCCGAAAACGATTCACCTTATGGTGGGTATTGTTTCGGCAATGCCGGAAGGATTAAGTATCGCGCAAAAGATTTATTCTTGAATCCTGAAATCCCAGGTGGTGATGCAGGATCTCTCAAGCCCGCATTGCAATTTACGCAAGGGGATGAATCTGCATTTGAGAGTACATCAGAATCTGTAACGCACACTTATGCCCAACCGATACCGCCTGTAAGTGTGAGCACTTGGGCCGTGGTCGGGAACGATGTTGAATGGTCAGATATCGCATATGGATGGCCGCATGACCTTCTTCAGGTGACCTACGATACGTTGGGTGATACACTTGCGACATACGCGATTGAAGGAGAGGCCGTGGCGTACACAAATGTTGAACTCAATTATTTCGGTGTCCCTTATGATGTGATCGACAGATACGAACTGGGAAGATATATTACGCCCTATGGTATCAATTTGTCTTTGGGAGATGATGGGTGGACTTGGATCTACGATGTGACAGATTATTTGCCGCTTTTAAGAGACAGCGTAGAGCTTGAATGTGGAAACTGGCAAGAACTACTTGATTTAAAATTCGCGTTTATTGAAGGGACTCCACCCAGAGATGTGATTAACGTCGAGGCGTTTTGGAATGGCACGTATAATCTAAATGCATGGGATGACAATGTTCAAAGTCATCAGTATACCGTCGCGCCAAATGAAGAAATGTTTCGACTTGTCACAAGGGCGAGCGGTCATGGCTTCGGTCAAGGGAATAACTGTGGGGAGTTCTGTTACAACACCCACAGCGTCCTTGTAGATTCTACCGAGCATTGGAGCTGGGAGATTATGCAGGAATGTGCTGACAACCCGCTTTACCCTCAAGGCGGAACTTGGATTTATGACCGGGCTGCGTGGTGCCCAGGTGCCCCTGTAGCCACCCAACGCTTTGAGCTTACGCCATGGGTTGTGGGTCAGAGCACTTTTGAAGTTGAATATGATGTCACAGATGATCCATTTGGAAACTACCGCATGGAAGGCCAAATCATATCCTATTCTGCACCCAACATGTCTCACGATGTTGAACTCATGGATATTCTCTCCCCCAACGATCGGAAAGTTCTCTCAAGATGGAATCCTGTATGTGAAAATCCAGTTGTGCTGATTAGAAATAACGGTTCCGAGCCCCTTGCGCAATGTCTGTTTACTTATGGTGTTGCTGGAGAGGAGCCTCAGACCCATTTATACATTCCTGAAGTTCCCCTTCAGTTTTTAGAAACAGTGTCAGTCACCCTTCCTTATGATGCCGCCGCCTATACTGAGGGAGATGACGAATACCTCTTGGCGTTTCAAGTGTCAGTGGATCTGGTGCTGGAAGCTGATGAGGAGCCATCAAATGGAACAGCGCACACGTCATTTCGCCGTCCACCGACTTGGGCGTACAATGACTTAGATGACAACAGAATCATCGTTTGGACAAAAACAAATAACGCACCCTATGAAACGACAGTCGAGCTCACAGATAGGAATCAAAATGTCATTTGGGAACGGGGGTATACCGAGGCGAATACAATATATCGTGACACAATCGAACTCAATTCAGGATGTTACAGATTTACAGTTCTTGACTATGGTGACGATGGATTGTCATTCTGGGCAAACAGTGACGGCAGCGGATATGTCAGATTTAAAAAAGTGGCTGGTGGAAATTTTGCCACACTTGAGGCTGATTTTGGCAAGTCAATATCTCAGGCGTTTCGTTTCGAGACGAATTTGATTTCAGATGTGGACGATATTGTTCCTGTCAGCGCCACTTCCGAAGTGACGGTCTTTCCAAATCCAGCTCAGGGAGCTGTCCGTGCAAGACTTGAAGGGTTCGATTCGGAAGTTGAATGGGTTTTGAGAAATGCAATGGCAAAAGAACTTCAGTCGGGAACTTTCAGACCTTCAAATGGGTTGTTGTTGTCTTTTGATATGTCTGACTATGCGAGTGGGATGTACAGTTTAGAGGTATATGATCGTGAAAACAGAATAATTAATTGGATTATTCGAGAATAGAGGGGTGTTTCGTTGTAAAAATAAGTAAGTCAAGTTATCACCCCCACTGTTGAGGGGGTGTGAATTACTTTTCGGCTCTTTTTGAATAGTCATCTTCTTTAATGGCGTAAATTTGTGTATTGATTTGCAGATTTCAAGTTGTACACTCTTTAAACATTCATAGATGAGCCTAAATCGCCAACAGGTCATGCACGATGTGCTAGACCGCAAGCCGAAACCTCCCAAGCGTCCAGACAATAAAATCTCTACCTATTACGGTGAGAATGTGTTCAACAAGTTTGTCATGCGTTCATACCTTCCTGATGAAGCCTATGAAGGGATTCTTAGAGCAATGGACGACGGTACCCCCGTAGATAGAAAGGTTGCAGACCAAACCGCTTCAGCAATGAAAGAGTGGGCTATTTCACGTGGCGCAACTCATTATACGCATTGGTTTCAACCTTTAACGGGAACGACAGCAGAAAAGCATGACAGTTTCATTGCGCCCACTGGTGATGGTCGTGCGATTGAGAAATTCGATGGATCTCTTTTGGTTCAACAAGAGCCAGATGCATCGTCATTCCCAAGTGGAGGGATTAGAAATACGTTCGAGGCCCGTGGTTACACGCTTTGGGATCCTACGTCTCCTGCATTTGTTTGGGGAGAGACGTTATGTATTCCCACGATCTTTATCAGTTACACGGGATTTGCGCTTGACAACAAAACGCCTCTGTTAAAGGCGCTTTCTGCGATCGACAATGCTGCAACCTCTGTTTGCCAGTACTTTGACAAAAACATCACAAAAGTGAATGCTTCTCTGGGTTGGGAGCAAGAGTATTTTTTAGTGGACAAAGCCTTGTTTGCAGCGCGATTAGACTTATCGATGACAGGACGTGCCTTGTTTGGTGCGCAGCCTGCAAAGGGGCAGCAGTTAGATGACCACTACTTCGGTTCGATTCCTCAAAGAATTAGTGCTTTTATGAAGGACTTCGAACTTGAAGCTCATCTTCTGGGAATCCCTGTCACTACGAGACACAATGAGGTTGCACCGAATCAATTCGAACTTGCACCTGTCTATGAAGAAGCAAACCTTGCAAATGACCATAACCTTCTGTTAATGGAACTTCTTGAAGTTGTTGCTCAACGTCATGATTTCAGGGTTCTGCTCCATGAAAAGCCGTTCGGAGGTTTGAATGGATCCGGCAAGCATAACAACTGGTCATTAAGCACGAATACTGGAGTGAATCTTTTGCAGCCTGGAAAGAACCCCAAGTCAAATATGCGATTCTTGACCTTTTTCGTAAATACGCTTGCTGCGCTCCATACGCATGCAGACATTGTAAGAGCAAGTTTTGCGGGAGTTGGGAATGATCACCGTTTGGGTGCACAAGAAGCACCTCCTGCGATCATATCTGCTTTTATCGGGTCTCAGTTAAGTCAACTGCTCGATGATTTAGAGGTGAACATCAAGCACGGTAAATTAACGCCGGCAGACAAAACAGCACTCAAGTTAGAAATAGGCAGGATTCCTGAAGCATTGCTTGACAATACGGATCGAAACAGAACCTCACCTTTCGCCTTTACGGGGAATAAGTTTGAGTTAAGAGCCGTGGGTTCTTCTGCCAATTGTGCCTTACCGATGACTGTGTTAAATACAATCGTAGCGGATCAACTTGAGAAATTTAAAGTATCAGTTGACAAAAGAATAAGCAAAGGAGTTGGAAAAGATGAGTCAATCTTAAAAGAGCTACAGGTACTCATTAAGCAAAGCAAAAACATTCGATTTGAAGGCAATGGCTACGGAGATGACTGGCTAAAAGAAGCGAAGAAGCGAGGTCTGTCAAACTTAACAACGACACCTGAAGCTTTAACGGTTTGGGGGAGGAAAGAAGTCATCGATCTATTTGATCAAATGAAAGTTCTTCATCCAGCAGAGATGGAAGCGAGGCAAGAAGTAGAGTACGAGAAATATGTGATGCATCGACAGATTGAAGCGAACATCTTGATTGATATGGCGCGCAACACCATCCTTCCAGCGGCAATTTCATACCAAAACTTTCTGCTCGAAAACATCATTGGTGTGGAGGAGGTTTTCGGTAACAAAGGCAAGAAGATGACCTTTCCTCAGCGTGACATACTCACGAAAACGTCTACTCTGGTGAATGAGCTGTATGCGGCTTTGTCAAACCTGAAAGAAAATAAAATTGAGGTCAATAGCAGAAAAAACCCTCATAAAATTGCGGATGGATATGGCACTGTTATTATGCCTCTAATAGAAGAGCTCGGTGACATATGTACGCAACTTGAAGGATTGATAGACAACGAGTTGTGGCCTCTTCCGAAATTTCATGAATTGTTGTTTACACGTTGATTTTTTAGCTTTAAATAGGGCAGTTGACATTTAGTTGTTACGGTATTGTCATTTTTCTAGCAATTAAACGCTCCTTTTTCAGTACTTTCGAACCTTAGAAATCTTAGAATAAATTAGAATGCAAAGTTACCTGCAAGTAATGATCACACGTTTTGTTGTGTCTTTTGTCTTTTTATTTGGCGCTTTGAGCGGAACATTCGCTCAGGAGTTATATGAAGAAGCTGATATCGCTTTTAACAGACGTGGTTATTTTGAAGCGTCAAGTGAATATGTCGCTGCCTACGGAAAAATGTCTCCCAAATATTTAGAGCTGAAAGCATATTGTGCTTTCCAAGCTGGAGAATGTTTTCGTTTGATGCACGATCCACGTGGTGCAACCGAGTGGTATGACAAAGCGCTGGGCTATGGTTACGCGAAGACGAATCCTAGAATCTATCTGCATTATGGTGATGCTATCCGTGACCAAGAAGATTATTATACCGCAATGGAGTGGTACGAAAAATTTGGTGAGAATGGAGATCGATCTCTTGCAGACTCAAGAAATGAAGCGGCAGAGATCGCTGCGATTGCGATGGAGGAGCCTCCGACCCGTTTTATTGTAGAGCCGATGGTCATTGTGAATTCACCTTCGTATGATTTTGCTCCAGTCTATGCTTCTAAGAAATCGGATGTTCTCGTGTTTGCATCTTCACGTGAAAGTTCTAAAGGTACAGATGAGGACCCAATCACAGGTGAGGCATTTATGGATTTGTTTATGACAAAACAAGATAAGAAAGAAGATTGGAGTAACCCAGAACCACTTCTGAATCTCTGTTCAGAAGCCAATGAAGGTTCCGCTTCTTTTGACAAGAAATTTAAGAAAATCTACTTCACAAGATGTGTTGATCAGGATGGTTCAAATCTTGCGTGTGATATTTATTATGCTCCTGTTGTGGGGAAAAGTTACGGTGCTCCTCAACCGTTATTTCTTGTGAATCGAGAAGAGGATGACTCTTCACAAATAGGTCATCCAGCATTGTCTTTAGATGACAACTATATGGTTTTTGCTTCTGATCTGCCAGGTGGCTTTGGCGGAAAAGATCTTTGGTTTGCGGCTTACAATGATGACAATGATACATGGGGCTTGCCTCAGAATCTCGGTGCATCAATCAATACAGCTGGTGACGAAATGTTTCCGTCTTTTAGAGCAAATGGTGCCTTGTATTTCTCATCGAATGGCCACGGTGGTTTAGGTGGGTTTGACCTCTGTGTTGCTGAGGAACGTGAGGGAGTGATGGCGTTCTCTGATGTTGAAACATTGCCTTATCCACTGAGTTCTGCAAACGATGAGCTGGGTATTATTTTTAAAGGCCAAACCAACACGGGTATTTTCTCGTCAAATCGCAATGGTGGAAAAGGGCAGGACGATCTTTATGAATTCCGACTTCCTCCAATGGAGTTTTGTTATAAAGCGTATGTATATGACTACGATACTGGAATGCCGGTAAGTGGAGCTTCTATTACATTGGAAAGTTCTGACGGAAAGATTTCCTCTGAAACTTCGAATGATGACGGTTCACTGGAGCTTTGTGACGGTGAAATCGAAGAGGGTGTATCTTATGATGTTGATGTTAAAAACGAAGGTTTTATTGGGACTGGAGATCGATTCTCAAGTATCGGACTTACTGAGTCTACAACTTTTGCTCGTGAATACTTTTTAAAAGAAATTGTATTGGAGAAAGAGTACGACATGCCTCTCGTTCTGTATCCAAGTAACAGTGCTGAGTTATTGATCAATGACGTAGTCAATTCGGCAGATTCACTTGAATTTCTTTTAGATCTTCTCGTGCGTAATGAGAATCTGGTCATACAACTGGAAGCCCATACTGACTCTCGTGGATCCGTTTCGGCAAACAAGAAACTCAGCCAAAAACGTGCTGAGACTTGTGTTAACTTCTTGCTGGATAAGGGTATATCTGCTGACAGACTCGTGCCTTTTGGACACGGAGAAGAAATGCTCATCACTTCCGACGCTGAGATTGCCAAACTTCCTGCATCTGAAAGAGAAGATGCACACCAAGTCAATAGACGTACCGTATTTAGAATCATACGTTTTGATTATGTTCCAACTGAGAAGTAACGAATAAACTTTACAATTGACAGACGCAAGTAGGTACGCAGCACGCGGAGTAAGTGCAGGGAAAGAGGATGTTCATGCAGCAATTAAAAACGTAGACAAGGGATTGTTCCCTCAAGCGTTTTGTAAAATAATTCCTGACTATTTAACAGGCAGTCATGAGCATTGCGTCATCATGCACGCAGATGGTGCAGGGACCAAATCGGCTTTGGCCTACATGTACTGGAAGGAAACAGGAGATCTCTCTGTGTGGAAAGGGATTGCGCAAGACGCTTTAATTATGAATGTTGATGACTTGATATGCGTAGGGGCTACTGGTCCTATGCTCTTGTCTTCAACCATCGGAAGGAACAAACATCTCATTCCAGGAGAAGTGATTTCAGCGATTATTCAAGGTACAGAAGAGCTTCTTGTTGATCTCAGAAAAGAAGGCGTTGATATCATCTCCACTGGTGGAGAAACTGCGGATGTGGGAGATTTGGTCCGAACTATTATTGTAGACTCTACTGTGGTTGCACGGATGAGAAGAGATCAAGTGATTGACAACGCAAACATCGTTCCTGGAGATGTCGTAGTAGGACTCTCAAGTTCAGGTCAGGCATCCTACGAAACCCAATTCAATGGTGGTATGGGGAGCAATGGTCTTACATCTGCACGTCACGATGTTTTTGACAAAACTTTGTCAGAACGTTTTCCTGAAAGCTATGATCCGGGGACTGACTCAAAATACATATATACGGGAGATTGTGGTCTTACAGATCCCATTGAAGGTGTGCCTCTTGATGCTGGAAAGTTGGTGCTTTCTCCTACACGCACTTACGCCCCGATTGTGAAGGATTTTTTGAAGGATTGGCGTGACAGTGTTCATGGCATGGTTCATTGTTCGGGAGGTGCTCAAACAAAAGTCCTTCACTTTGTAAATAATGTCCATGTCATCAAAGACAACCTGTTTCCTACTCCGGTTTTATTCAGAAAAATACAATCGGCCTCAGGAACGTCTTGGGAAGAGATGTACAAAGTCTTCAATATGGGGCACAGACTCGAAGTTTACACTTCTGAAGAGGCTGCCAAGGCATTGATTTCTATCGCAGCAGATCGTGGAGTCGACGCCAAAATCATAGGTCGTTGTGAAGCATGTTCTCATGGCAGTGTAACGGTGTCAGGAGAACATGGTGCATTTAAGTATTCTAATTAATCATGGTAGATTTACTCGCAAAACTGGAGGCGATTAGCGATAGATTTCGCGAGGTCGAGAAATCAATCGGTGACCCTGATTTAATCGCCAACAACAATGCGTACCGAGATGCGATGCGTGAATATAAAAGATTGGAGCCCATTGCTGAGCACACAAAGTTGTTTCGGGCAGTTTGGGATGACCTAGCTCAAGCAAAAGAATGGGCGAAATCGGATGATGCCGATTACCGTGAAATGGGGAGTGAAGAAATTTCTCCATTGCAAGCAAAGCTCGAAGAAATTGTGTTGACTGCAAGAGAGATGCTTCTTCCACGTGATGAAGCCGATGATCGAGATGTGGTTCTAGAGGTCAGAGCTGGCACAGGGGGTGATGAAGCGGCGATCTTTGCGGGTGAGCTGGTCAGGATGTATTTGCGCCATGTAGAGTCTAAAGGGTGGAAACATACTTTTGTTTCATCTTCTGAAGGCACTGTCGGTGGATTTAAGGAAGCGGTAATCAATCTAAGTGGCGATGGCGTTTATGGATGGTTGAAATTTGAAAGTGGCGTCCATAGAGTCCAAAGAGTCCCTGCAACAGAATCACAAGGAAGGGTCCATACTTCAGCTGCAACTGTCGCCATTCTTCCTGTCGCTGAAGAAGTTGATGTGGAATTGAAAGTATCTGATTTGAGACGAGATACATATAGAGCGAGTGGGGCAGGAGGTCAGCACGTCAATAAAACAGAAAGTGCTGTGCGTTTAACCCACATCCCTACTGGGCTCGTTGTTGAGTGTCAAGATGGGCGTTCTCAACATAAGAATCTAGAGCACGCAATGCAGGTGATGAGGACACGCCTTTTTGAAAAAGAGCGTCAGAAACTGGAAGACGAACGCTCTGAAAACAGAAAAGTTCTTGTGTCATCAGGTGATCGTAGCGCAAAGATCAGGACCTATAATTTCCCTCAAGGAAGAGTCACGGATCATCGGATTGGATTTACTTCTCATGCGCTCCCAGCTATTTTAGCGGGTGACTTGACAGAAGTCATTGAAGCGTTGCATCTTGCAGAAAAAGCAGAACTCTTAAAGAATTTATAAAGACGTAAAACAACCAAGTTTTGGCACGGATAAGAACACTAAATAATCGATCTAAACTCTACGAAGCGATACTTGCAAAAAAATCTTACCTATGTGTAGGTCTTGATCCCGACCCCAATCTTATTCCAGCTTGCTTTGGCTCAGGAGTTGATGCTCTTGAAGCTTTCTGTATTTCTATCGTAGACTGTACGCATCATGTTGCTGTTGCTTATAAGCCAAACCTTGCTTTTTTCGAACCCTACGGTGCTGAAGGCTTGTCTGCGCTTGAGAGAATCATTCAAGCGATACCTGGTGAGTGTCTTGTGATCGCGGATGCCAAGCGTGGTGACATCGGCAACACCTCTCGCAAGTACGCCACAGCCATGTTTGACACCCTGGGGGCCGATGCAGTGACTGTCGCGCCCTATATGGGTGAGGACTCTGTGAGGCCGTTCACTGACCGTAAAGATCGATGGACCATTCTCCTTGCCCTCACATCCAATCCTGGAGCTGACGATTTCGAGTTCCATGGTTCACCACCACTGTTTGAGAAAGTACTGACCAAAGCATCCCATTGGGGTACGCCTGACAACCTGATGTTTGTTGTAGGAGCGACAAGGCCAGAAGTTTTATCCCGTGTAAGAGCGCTCGTGCCAGATTCATTTCTTCTTGTACCTGGCGTCGGTGCGCAGGGTGGCGATATCAATGCTGTGGCTTCTGCGGGTCTCAACGCTCAATGTGGCCTCCTGGTGAATTCTTCACGTGGGATATTGTATGCATCGAAGTCTCCCAAGACCAGGTCAGATGCTTCAAGCGCATCGCGAATTGAGGCAGAAAAGCTTGCTTCCAAGATGGCCGTAACCCTGGGATTGTAAATCAAATCACTTCGTGTGCAAAACCTCTGCAAAAAGCTTAGGCAGATAAAAGTGGAATACGTAGTTTAGAGCGTGCTTTTTAAATTCAAAACTTTCAAGAGACTTTACCTTGTCTTAAGCGCGGTAACAATAATAGTAACTAACTACATCTCTTATTACAGAAATCTACATCATGTCTAATTTTAAGTTTATATACTCTCTTATTCTAGGGTTGTTTCTTTCTCAAGTTTCATTTGCTCAATCAGACTCAGTTTTAGTCCAGCTTGCTGAGCCTATTGATAATTTAGTTTTTCAAACTATACAAGATATAGCATCCGATGATCTTGAGACGGCTTTTAAAAAAATATTAGAAGCAAAGGAATTATTCTCTTCTACTATCAATAGTGATGATAAATTAAAGGCCAAATTTGATGATAGCAAACTGAGCGCTTTACATTCTCAAATTTGGAATCATAGGAGCCTTTCCGATGACATTAAATACAACCATAAACACGTCTCTGGTGAGCGCCATAGTGATAAAGCAAAAGCCAATCCTGTTAAAAGTGATTCTCTTTGGAATTTAGCATACAGTGATTATTATGAGGCGTCATTATATGGCGGGGATGAAAAACTAGCTATTAAAATAGATGAGGCATGGGAGAATATGACATTCGACGATCAAGTCGAATCATATATGGCTCCGTTTACAAATAGGGTAATGAAGGTGATATTTTTTCAGCTTACAATTAAAGAAGCTGGAGAATTTAAATCGGTATTGATTTCAGCAAATTCAGAATCCTCAAATGCTATTAAAGTACCATTTGTCTTGATGTGGTTGCTACTTGGAGCGATTTTGTTCACACTATACTTCAGGTTTATTAGTGTTACAGGGTTTAGACATGCCATAGATGTTGTGAGGGGTAAATTTGATAATCCTAATAAAAAGGAAGCAGGTGAAGTAAGTCACTTCCAAGCCTTAACCGCGGCTCTATCTGGAACGGTTGGAGTTGGAAATATCGCTGGTGTTGCTATTGCAGTTTCAATTGGCGGCCCTGGTGCAACTTTTTGGATGATAGTCGCTGGCCTTTTGGGGATGAGTGCAAAGTTTATTGAATGTACACTAGGTACTAAATATAGAATTCAAAATCCTGATGGCTCAGTCTCAGGAGGGCCTATGTACTACCTAAGTAATGGGTTAGCGAAAAAAGGTGCTGCCATGGGTCACTTGGGAAAAGTCCTTGCAGTTCTGTTTGCTGTGGCATGTATAGGTGGCTCTTTAGGTGGGGGTAATATGGTCCAAATCAATCAAGCAACTAAACAGTTGTTGTTAGTGACTGGAGGAGACGCGTCATTTCTTGCAGGCCAGTCTTGGATGTTTGGAGTTGTTATGGCCGTAGTTGTTGGCTTGATTATCATTGGTGGTATAAAGAGTATTGCTAAGGTTACCGATAAAGTTGTGCCGTTTATGGTAGGTATATATGTTCTCGGTGCACTTGTTGTGTTAGGAGGGAACTTTAGCTCCATTCCAGGAGCCTTTGGTCAGATATTAAGTGGCGCTTTCGATTCTGGTGCTATGTATGGTGGTATAATTGGAGTCCTTATTCAAGGGTTCAAAAGAGCGGCATTTTCAAATGAAGCCGGTATAGGTTCTGCTTCTATTGCTCATTCAGCTGCAAAAACTGATGAGCCTGTTTCTGAAGGTATGGTGTCATTACTTGAGCCATTCTTAGATACGGTAGTGATTTGTACGATGACCGCGCTAGTAATTATTATCTCCGGATATGGATCATTAGATGCCGCTGAAGCATTAAGTCTTGCTAAATCAGGTGATCTTCAGGCGGTAGAATTAACGTCTTCAGCATTCGCACAAACGATGTCGTGGTTCCCAATTGTTCTTTCTATTGCGGTTATTCTTTTCGCCTTGTCTACAATGATTAGTTGGAGTTATTACGGTCTTAAGGCGTGGACGTATTTGTTTGGTGAATCAAAAGTCGCGGACATCTCATACAAAGCAATTTTCTGCGTTTTCGTTGTTGTTGGTTCAGCTATTTCAGCTCAAAGTGTTTTCGATTTCGGAGATGCAATGATTTTTGCCATGTGTTTCCCTAACGTCTTAGGTCTATTTATCCTCGCCCCAGAGGTGAAGGCAGATTTGAAGGACTATTTGAAACGGGTGAAGTCTGGTGAAATCGTTCAATATAAAAAATAACACAGATTCGTTTTCTCGCCGAGACGATGCCTTTCATTTAATTTCTATCATCATTGTTATTTTATTGTCCTTGCTTGCATGGGGAGTAGAATCGATGAGATCTCCATCACCGAGAGTTGATGTTTCAGAATTCCTTGAGTTGCTGAACACATGGCCTGTCGGAGATCGTTTGAATGTCTCTTCACCGTCATTGTCAAACGAGACATTTGACAATGCCTCAAGCAATCCTTCCTACTCTAGACCGTATTCTAAACCGAAGCGATCCTACAATTCAAATACCCTCTATGCTCCAGTGGCTATTCCTGAGCCTTTTTCTATTAATATTAATGACATAGATAGTATCTCATTAGAGCGTTTGCCTGTATTTGGTCCTGTCCTCTCCGGGCGTACCGTAAAATACCGAAAATTGCTTGGCGGTTTCGTTGATGTACGTCAGCTTCAGGAGGTGTATGGATTCAATGATGAATCTTTTAATGATGTAGCGGGTTGGTTTAAAGTAGATTCTGAAAACGTAGTTCAGATTTGTATTGATACGGCCTCCTGGTCACAAATGCGAAAACATCCATATATAGGTTTTGATGGTGCGCGAATGATTGAGAGATATAGAAGGCATCATGAAATTAACAACCTTGATGATCTTCGGAAGATGCCTTTGATGAATGACAGTACGTGGAAGATTTGGTCTCCATATATCAAGGTTGTTACAATAAATGATCATTTGTAACTAATCATAGACTTATCTAACGACCTTAGCCAAATGAACTTTGAACTGACAGCCGATCAAGTAATGATTAAGGAAACGGTGAGTGAATTTGCGCATCGTAGAATTTTGCCAAATCGCATGATTTGGGACGAAGCACAGATATTTCCCGTTGATGTTTTTCGAGAAATGGGTGAGATAGGTCTCATGGGAATGCTTGTACCTGAAGAATATGGTGGAGCGGGATTGGGATACATTGAGTATAAGATTGCACTCGAAGAAATTTCTCGTGTATGTGGATCGGTGGGTCTGAGTATGGCTGCACACAACAGTTTATGTACAGGCCACATACTTCAGTTTGGTACGGAAGAACAGAAAAAGAAATACTTGCCCAAGCTTGCATCTGCAGAATGGATTGGGGCGTGGGGGCTGACAGAAGCAAATACAGGGTCAGACGCGTTAAGAATGCAATGCGTTGCAAAGAAGGAAGGTGAGTACTGGGTGATTAATGGGACAAAGAATTTCATCACTCACGGTACCAGTG
>Ga0307984_1000426_pt1 | contig 18574 bp, 12 predicted proteins | sample EllFjometageno78_FD_203169 | JGI IMG/M metagenome (GOLD analysis project Ga0307984, IMG submission 203169) | Marine microbial communities from Ellis Fjord, Antarctic Ocean - #78 | ecosystem: Environmental > Aquatic > Marine > Unclassified | place: Southern Ocean | collected 2014-10-09
AGGCCTGTTCCAAGCTTCTCCGCACCTTTAGCTGCGTCAGCAAATGTCTTCCCGTCTACTCTCTCAGTTCTAGAAATACCTGTAGGATCAAAATTAGTATCCATATCAGAGCTAGTCCCATAGAGAGACATAGGGTCTGAGAGCTCTTTACTCAGCCTATCTTGCTCCATTTGGTCCTTCGATAGACCTGTTTTTATATCTATTACTCCTTCCTGCGATGTTGCAGGGTTTACAAGTGAATCTAGTACTCTGCCCATTGGTTTTTAATTGTTAGTGTTGTATGGTAATCTCTCCCATAAAGCTAGAACCCTGTCAAACTCTGCAAGGTTGGCCACTGTTCCCTTTTTATTATCTAAATCTCTTACCTCGTCCTCTGTCCAAGCAATATCAGAAAGCATAGAAATTGACCGTAACTTAGAAGTCTCCATCTGCTTAAGAGTAATTGCACTTTGCATTACAGCTGACGGAGGTAAATTCATTTCTATTGACCAATCAGATAGAGTGCCTCCGTCCATAGCCGCTATAAATCCTGGCGCATCTAAAAGACCAAGTCTAGTAATAGCCCCGTCGGTGTTACGCTCAGATGAGAGCCCTGAAGCATGCAGATAGCGCTCTTCTGCCTCACTATTTTTCATATCTCCTGCTTCCTGCCTGTCTACCATCTGATTTTGAACATCGTATAAATTACCAAGTCCTAAATGCCCCGCAATTTGATTTAACAGTGGAGGCCCATATGCAGAACCATTAGTTTTCATTGGAATAGCACGAACGTTTTCCCCGTTTACATTTAAAAATAAACTGGCCTCTGTCCCGGACCACATGTTAGGCATAACTAGACCGCCAAAAGTTATTTTATCATTCGTGACTGCGTCTAAATAGTCTGCTTTAAATGTCTTCATCGCCTTTGCAGACAAAGGAGTTCCTGAAGCATCAAGAATCATAAAGTCTTGCAGAGCATCCGCCTGTTTTAACGTATTATTAACATCTGCAAGTTCTGATGTGCCATCCACACCAAAAGCAACTCTATCATCTTGTTTTATCTCTATAGAACTATTTACATAATCTATAAGGTCCTGCCCATTCTGCTCATTTACATAAGTGTAGTAATCATCAGCAAGCTGTTGAAGCTTAGGTATATCGTCTGCAGTATAGTCTGTCCCAAACGCCTTATTAAGAGAGTCAAAATCTGAAAACTGCATTTTCAACATATCTCTTTCGGTACTTTCCGGGTCGAGCACATTGCTGACATTATGGAATGGCATTTGGTAGTTTCCCTCTGCATCTGGGTCCATACCTAGACTCGCAGCCGTAGATGGATCTACATCAAATGTACCCATACTACTTCCACCTCCAAACGGATTCCACATATTAGCTGCCATATCGCTATCAACATAGTAATCACCGTTAATGAGAGCCTCTAATGGACTTTGTAGAATTGAAAATCTATTATTCTCTCCAGAGAACATATGTGCTTCAGCTTGTGCTGCAGCTTTAAGTAAAGGATCGTTTGATGTTAATGCTGCCTTTCGTCTAGCATCTTGATACTTAATATTCTGATGCCTTAATTCGGTACCTAGAAGTTTTCTCTTTGCGGGATCTGTTTCCTCTCTTAACTGAACATTAATATCTGCTATAGATTGGTTTATCTCCGTGAATAAATCTACCCCCTGCGACTTTATTGCATTACCGGTCAATGTCATAGCTTTCCTAGTCCCTATAGAGGTTGCACCTGCACCTCGTGGATCTGTCATATACTGCTTCTTACTCCCCACTTGCTCCCTAGCTAAAGCTTGTAGCTCACTTACAATTTGATTTTGAGCCTCCTCCTCCGTCATTTTATCAAGCTCTGTTAACTCTCTATACTGTTGAGACCCTGCGTCCGTTCCTAAGTAAGCATCATACAGTCCTGCAGCCACCCTATTAGCTTTACGCTTCGTAACCTGATTTCCGTATTGTAGCATTCCTGCAAACTCTCCACTAAGTCTTTTTAATGCCATAGGATCTGTTGCTATATTACCAATAAGCTTCTTCATCTGCTCTGCGGTATTTTTTCTATGCTCAGAACCTCCTTGATACACATCTGTATGAATTTCTCCAGTAGCCTCATCTGTCCAATAAGATTGATGATTATCAGATTGGTGCCCTATTACATTTCCCTCCGCATCTGTAATATTTCCAAAATCTATAATTTGACCTCCCTGCGCTGTGATATTAGCCTGAGTTTGTAGCTCCTGTTGTCTAATACCGTAAGAGTCAGACGCAGCTTGAAGTCCCTGGTTAGTGGCAAATGAATTTGCTAACTCATCTATCTCTCCGCCTGAGGATTCATAATCCCCTCTACGAGCAGTATTTGCAATACCATCATGGATACCTTGTATAGCACTGTCTTTTAGATGTTGATCTCCTCCTAGGACATCAAGATTTTTAGCAGACCTCTCTATTGTATCATACTTCTGCTTATTAACATCGTATCTCTGTCTTAAGAGACCGGCGACGTCTTGTCCCCCATCATTAACATATGATGATTGTATAGGAGCTAAATTGTATTTACTATTTGCTGTAGCCATAACTAGGTATTTTTCTCATTCCTTTAACTCCGCCAAGTTTATATTTTGCTCCAAAGTAGTCTTCATAGAAACTAGCATATGAATCAGTGCCTTCTTTAAGTCCTTGAGAGCTAGCTAGAGTATTAAATTTCTCTCTCTCCATAACCTTTGTCTCACCTTCAATAGCACGAGTTCTTCTATCATCAGCAGCAATTCTATCTTTATCCATCTGCTGTGTAAGTAGACCCATAGTAGCAGTAGCCATTGCAGCAGTTTGCTGTGACTTAGTGGCTGCTTCAGACTCAGTATTAAATTGATCTACTCTCATACCAGCCTCTATATTCCCTCTTTGAATACCTTTATTACGAGCATCAATTTCTGTATTCATAGTAGCCTCTCGGTTATTAATATCAGTATTCATACGACGCTGCTCAGCTGTAACAGCTGCTGCTAAACCTTCTTTTTTCTGCCACCCTGCCATACGAGCTGCAAATCCTGCAGACCCCATACCGGCATTACTTATAAATCTCTGCATTGCTGCATTGTCAGATTTTATAGCTGCTTGTCTATCATCTAGACTTACATTTTCTAAGTTAACCCTATCTATACTTCCAACCTTTTCAGGGTTTTTCATATAGTCAGGCTTGTCCATAAAGGCCATTGCTGCAGGAATAAACTGCGCAGCTTTTAATAGCCTATGATCTCCAGGCGCTCCCTTAAGCTCTCCCCTAAGCTGCTTCAGTTTTAATTTAGCTTTGTCTTTTGCAGAAAGTTTATCATACTCCGCTTTCTCTTTCTCATCTACAAACTTATCATTAGCCGCTTTTATTTCTTCAGCTTTTGCTTCTTGATCTTCTACAGTCTCTGCCCCAGTTGAATCATTAAGGAAATCCATACCATCTCTGTTACGTAAATCAACACCTGTAGCATCTGCATCATCATTACCATCAAAGTCATAAAAGGAACTATTGACGTCACTAAAAGCCGCGTCATCTGATACAGGAGAATAGTCATTAACTAATCTATTTGATCGTCCTCGAGAAGAGGAGCCAGAAGCAGTTCCTGTCTCTGTTGTTGGGGCTGCTGTTGGGGTTGCTGTAGAAGGTGCCCCACTAGTGCCCTCTGGAACTACTGAGAAATCGTCTTGCGGGGATAATCTATGACTGTTATTTATCATATCATTAAAATCTTCCTGCGCGTATCCCTCCATTGCTTCATCAGATGGCATATAACTACCCCCTTGATTAGGATTATAGGAATCTAAACCACCTCGGTTTACAAAGTCAACTACGTCAGCCTCATTAAATCCGTATCTAGTGCCATCAGGCCCTACATATCCTACCTGAGGAACAAACTTTATGTGCTGATCATACTGCGCTTGGCGCTCTTCAGACATTACTAGCCCTCTAGTTTGATAGCTAGTAACTCCTCCGTCTTGGTACCCACGAACTCCGCCATCTTGAAATCTAAGCTTGACGCCCCCATTAATAGTTGCACTATTAGGATTGTTTCCTATAGGTATACTAGTGCCGAGGTTAACGCTGTTACTGTTATTCTTTCCAAAAGTGCTGCTAAGTCCTCCGCTAATACTATTAGGAGTGTACGCTCCATTTATAGACCCAGTAGCACCGCTCTTTAAAAGATGATTAAAATTGAAGTTACCGCCATTCACCGCGCCTGTTTCGAGATCAGCTGATCCAGAGAAGTTAAGAGAATTTCGTTGAGCAGTTGTTAAACCTTGTGGTTTTGATACGTTTGCCGCATTAAACAAACTGCTATCTGAAATCCCTGCTGAAGCAGGTTGTGGGACATTTAGTAGTCCAGTTTCTTGATATTTTTGGACACCTCCGTACATTGCAACATCAGTCTCAGGATCTGTACAATTTCCATCTAGGCAGTAGTTCTTACCGCTCCGGGCCCTTCTGACCCTTCTGTTTGTTTTACGATTGTTCTGACGCGTTTTTATACGATCTTTACTGAAATACCACTGACCTTTCTGGTAGTATGGTTTATTTCCGCCCCTTTGAAACTCTGTAACTCCGTCTTGGTCATCTTCCATATCCATTATTTCATTATTTGGTCTATCTGCTAAGTCTTCTTGCTTGAGTGCAAGATTGTTAAATTCAGATTGTGGTGCGCCTTCATTGGCTAATCCTTCAGCAACACTTGCTATGGATTCTCCCCCATCGTTGTAGCCTTTGCTACCGTCTGTGTTTAAATATTCAGAGAATATATAAGGGTTCATAGAACCCCCTTCTAACATTACATCCTTTTCTACTTCAAGATTTTCTACTTCTGCTTTAGGATCTGCCATAATACCTCCTTGTTCATGGGTATTACCAATAAATTTAGTGGCTCCATTTCCTAGATCCACTGCTTTACCTCCAGGTAAGTTTCTCATTCCTCCTGTACGTAAATTTGACGTGGACTCACTATCGCGAGTAGAAAAGAGTCCTGACTTTCTTCCAACTTTAAGTGCGTTCTCAGTTATACCTTTATAATTCAAATTAGATTGGTCCCCTGGTAGAATACCTGTTATACCTCGTGCAAGTAAACTCCCCCAATTTCTATTTCCATCCGCATCTGGAGTGAAATCAGACCCCATTTTTGATATTTCCTTATTAGTATAAGGGTTAAACTTCTTAAGCACAGAAGCATTTAGAAGTTTACTGCCAGGAAGTAGAGATGTAACATTTCCCAGTGTTTTTGCTCGACTTGATGCGGTTCCACCATCTTCTGAAAACTCTGTACTTACCCCTTCTGCTACATCCACTGCAGCGCCTGGAAGTTTATACGCTGATAAAGCATTATACCCTGCTTTTAAGCTTTGTCCTACCCGAGTGCCAAAACCAACATTTGAAGCAGTTGCACCTCTAACCGCATTAACTGTATTATTTGCATAGTATTGGAATGGCTTTTTGACGAGATTAAAAGCTCCTCTACCAAATTGTGCCACTGTTGGATTTGCCGCACCTGCAATTGCACCTCCATAAATTGCCCCCGGCGCATACCACGCAGGATTCTTATGCACCTCTTCCATATTGCCCTGCACATAACTTCTTCTTCCTTCCTCAGTAGACATATCATGCCCGCCCGTCGAATTCCCCACAAGCTGTGATCCATTTGCTGCTACTCTCGCCTTCCCTTCATTATATGCTACATCTTCTTCAGCAGTGGGAGTATCATAGCTCATCTGCTTTTCAAATTTCTCCATGTTAACTCCACCGCCTGGATTCTTCACATACCCTCCTGTGTTGGCGTCATAAACCATGCCCCTCGACACCATAAAATCATTTTGCTTATCATCTATTCCTGCTTGCATATACGCAGGCATATCAGATGTATCAGTCTCCTCATTGTAAGCTTCATCCTCTTCGTCGTGATAGGCCCAAAGCCCTCGAGACTGATATTTCTTTATTCCCCCTGTCCTATAGAAGCCAGGACCTCTGGAGTCCCCACCGTAGTCATACCCTGAGTACTGCTTACTCTTTAAGCTGTTTGTCCTATGCTGCCTATCGATCTGTGCAATATCTGACTTTTGCTCATCGTCTGCAGCCTTCATTGCCTCCCCAGCTTTTTTAGCTTTATTTCTTTTAGATAGGTAAGATACACCTGTACCAACTGCAGTTGCAGCTAAGGTTGCCCACCCAAGTGGATTCCATATATTAGCTGCTCCAATTCCAGCCATAGTACCAAGTATCCCTGCCCCAACTCCTACACCAACACCTGTACCCAAAGAACTTACTCCTGCACCTTTATCAACAGTTGAAGCATCACCGTCATCATTTCTTTTCATCATGCCGTCTCCCACACTTTTCACAACCTGCCCTACTACCGCAGGGCCTGCGCTACTTGCAAGACTCTTCAATCCTGACCCAACAGCAGTACTTGTTTTAGCTGCTTGATTTCCATACGCAGTTAAATTACCTAACAGTTGCCCAGAATTTTTACTAACCGAAGCTACGTCCGCCGCTGTTGCAACCCCCTTATTTATCTTTCTAGTTGTATTAAAAGCATTATAAGCAGTCTTCCCCATATCTCTAACAGAAGATGCTCCATTCTCAGGCATTGTAATCCCTTGCTCAAGGCCACTCTCTGTTACCTTCTTCATCAACTTATTCACTCCCATATTGGCGCCCTTCTGCACATACCCTGCCTTTTTATTATAGGCATCGATTTCACTCTGGGCCCCTTCCTGATAACTAGTATCGTTTTGCACAGCCTCTAACTCGCCTTCTAACTGAGCTTGGTACTCTGGATTAGATTGCTGATATACGAGAGAAGCTGAAGAGTCCTGAGAGATAGTATTGTCCCCATACATAGGAGATGTGCCAAGTCCTCCCACTGCATATTTAGTCTTCTTTTGAAGGCCTAGCCAACGTTTTCTACCTGCATTTGATTTAAAGTTTGCCATGATCTATCGAACGAATGATTTTGCGGCCACATCCGTAGCATACAAATATATTAAATTTCTGGTTGAATTACTATAAATAAGTCGTATTCCTACCCACTTATCTATAAACTTTCTTTTCTTATCCCATGACTTAGAGGTGTTTATAAAACTTGTGTTTATAGTTTCGCTCATTCCGTCAGTGGTAAACATGTTAGATTCCTGTGTGGTAACTACCTGAGTAGTCATGCCCCCAGCAACGTTTGCGCCTGGTACACCATAGTTACTTCCCGTGTGTGGGCCTATATAATAAGAGCTCATGTTATTAACAAGCGTAGCTATATCTCTAAACTTATTAACTTTCCATGAGTTCCCTATGCGGCGTATATTCATTAAGTACTCAAGGGGGTCTTCCCCAGAAAGCTGATGTGTAGTGTAAACAAAGAAGCTATCAAAGCCTTGATTGTGTACTAAAACTTTATCAGCGGTATATACATCTGCTGTATACTCAAAGTTATAAAAGACTTTATCCTCATCTTTAGCTTTATTAAATACAAACTCAAACTCAAAAGGATAGATTGTATTATAGAACGCACCTACGTCATTACTCTCTCTGTGCGCGTATAAAGTATTTTGCGCAAGTGTAGTGCCTCCATCCTGTGCAGATAGCATGTGCTCTTTATCATACGAATATATATACGGTATGTAGTCATGGAACGATACCCACGAAGACGTTGCAGGGCTGTAGGACACAGTCCATCCTCCCTTTGTGAAGTACGTAGTAGAGTCCCAATCTAAGTCCCTCCAATCGGCACTAATCTCTATTTTGAATTGCCCAGCTCCTTTATCAAATACTATAGTCCCCGCATTATACGCAGCTATAAAATCTGCATTTGGTATAATATCACGCTTAGTTAATAACAACCTGTCGTATTTCTCATCCCACACTGCGTGGAAACCAACTCCTACAATAGGATTATCAAAGTCTCCAATACCATAAGGCTCAAGACTATATGGAATATTATCTGTAAACCACTTAGCTAATCCTGAGGCGCCAATATCATTAAACTTATCAGTAACCATATAGACTTTTCTATTTCTATAGTCCAAAGAGAAGTACCCATGAGGAGTTACTAATGCAGCCCACTGTGATTGTGTTCCTCCATACCCACTCTCTGTTTGGACCATCTCATCCGGTTCTTGTGCAAAGATATTTCCACTGCCTAAGTATGCCTCTGATCCATCAGACATTTGCATGGACTGCTTACCCTTAGTTCTAAATAAACTGTCTTGCATGTGCATATATAGTAGATTATTGAAACTGATTAAGTTCCAAAGATCTCCTCTATTACGTGGAAGATCTTTAATCTCCGCACCTAAGAATACCCTGTAGTTATCTATCGTGCTTCCGTTATCATCTTTTGCAGACCTTTGTACTCTATTTGGAAATTTAGTGCCACTAAGATCCCTAGATGGAAGTACCGGTGGAAATTTGTGGTCTCTGTTTCCAAGAGAGTAGTCACTATTATACTTTAAATTAGTAGAGTCTGTTAAATTTACATCTGCTTTTAAATCAAGAACTCTCTTTAATGGAGCCCCCGGGAAACAAGCAGATAGGTCAGACTCCTCATGCCTTAAATTAATATTGTCTGTAGATTCACAAATGGTCGAAATCACAGATTTTACATCTACCGCTGACGCCCCGTACCACTCCTCTCTACTAGTCATTCTATACCCGTGACGGCAGATAAATGTATCTCCACCGTATATATCTTCTGTGACGTACTTACTACTATCTTCACTCCCTGCGATAAAGCGATCTAAGTCATCCCCCAAAACCTCATACCCAGTCCACACAAGCTGCTGTGTATCTACGGACTGGTACATGTCTGTCTTAAACGCACATAAATTATATAACGGAAGCTTAACTGCACTAGGGGAGGTACCGACAGTGCGTAACTCTGCGGGCGCTCCAGGAGTTCCTGCTCCCCCCCAAGAATAATTTGGGAACCCAGTAAAATCGCCTTGGCGAAGTCCTCTAGAAGGCGTAAACCCAAGCGCTATATATTTTTCTCCCCCTGTATTATTAATTCGTTTACCAAAGCCTAACGCTCTCCCATCATAAATTGAATCTCCTTGCACATACGTTCTGCATTTTTCTCTTATTGGATAGTGCATAGCAGCGCCAGAAGACGGCTCAGATCCGTGCCCTATATGGAACGACGATTTGCTGTGAGGCTCCTGACAAGAGCCTTCAACGTTAGCGTCCACATCAGTATAGTTATGTCCTGGCCCCTTAAAAGAGTGAAATTTAATATCATACAACTTGTTTACATGCGTAACCGTAGACAGTCCCTGTGAGACTAGCCCATACCCAGGATTTAAGAGATAAAAATCATGGAAGGCTCCTGTAGTTATCGTCTCCCCAGTATTAGATACGCTGCCCACTGGCACTAGAAAATCTTCTTTGGCGGTGCTTGGTGCGAGACTATCGTTACACACTGCTATATCTTTATTTAGAACTAAAGATGTCTGCTTAATATGATCTTGCCCTAAAATTCTTCTATTATTATGATCTCTTCTAGCGTAGTAAATTCTAAATCCCTGCACTTTATCTGCAATACTGCTAGGAATTTTTATATCAGAAAGCCTAAACCCTAGAGGACGAACAACTTGGTCCACCTGTGCATCTGAAGCTATTACCTCTGTCTGCACAGACCAGAAGAAAAACCCGTGCTTAGTCCCATTCTGGGCGCCGCTACTTGCCTCTCCTATTACATTGGCGCCGCTCATCTCTGAAAAAACGAGTGTAAATTCACCTGCAGAACCGTCCCAACCAGTTAGACCTTGACCATATCCTGACAGCTCTACCCCATCCAGTAAAATTTCAGACGGCAATAAATGCTCCGCACCCTCATAGGTTCCACCCGACTGAGTTTCATACAAAAACCAATACCCTAAATCATCATCCCCTTGATCTCCTGTGTAATCTCCCTCCGTGTTAACCATGTCTGGGGTAAGATCGGTCGTTGATACGGTTACTTCAGTCGCTTGCCCTCCACCAGAGACATTTGCCATGTCTGTGAAAGTAAAATAAAAATGCTGTGTAGTATATGTAGACGTTGGTGTAACAGTAGAAATGGAAGCATCATGAGCTATTACACAAAAATCTGGGTTGCCATTTGAGGGGAAATGGTGATGACGGACAGGCGTTCCCTTAAGAAGGCCAGAGTCTACAATACCAGTATCTGCGTCCCACATCTCATAATCTTCTGCCTCAGGGTAAAACTCATTTAAGTTCTCCCAATACGCCATATTCTTACTCGTGCCAATTTTCGAAAAATCATAGAAGTGAAACAGTTTTCCATCGCCCCCTGACAATAAATTTAGATCTGCATCTATCCCAGTTGTTATAGTGTCATCTTCATCCCATGAAGAGACGCCGTCTACGACTAAGTCACTCTGCCACAGTGCATCGGAACCTATATTGTAAAAATTTGAAGCATGTCTATTAATCAACTTCTCCCTCCCTGGTATGTGGTACGAGTAAGACATACTTCCATCGTTAAGTATAAACGATATATAAAAAGCATACACCTCATCTCGCATGTACCCACGCTTGTTAATCATATTTCCTAGGTCTCTATACCCAGAGGCTTTCGAGACATCTAAAGCATCAGTTGCAAAAAATCCATTGTCCAAGTTATCAGTACTCACAGAGAATGGATCAAAGTCAGCCCATGTCTCTGTAACCGCCTCGAGCTTTATAAAGTTAGCATACTTTTGGTATCCTACATCTTTAGTTCCAGAGACATTACCTACATACAATACACTGTCTAGCTGTGTTAATGTCTTAGCTGTGTCATATGCTACTGCGTCTACAACAACCTCTATAGGGTTTGCAGATGCATACCCCTCAAGCATTGAAAATGAAACATCAGTAGCTGTTTTATTAGTTATATTTATATCGTTCAGACGGTATGCAAGCTCAATGTTATTTATCCTACTAACTATGACTGGGCGTAAATATTCATAATCCTGATTAAGGTTCGTAACCGACCATGTTATAGCTTTTCCTGTCTGAGAGTTAGCAGCTGCCCCATCATATCTTTCTATTGGAAGGACAGACTCTGAGTCCTCTACAATAGGCACGGGAAGCGAAGACGTAATATAATTAGTCTGAGTGTCTTCACTGTCTGCGTACGCTAAAAATAAATAGTATATTCCAGATTTCAGTGCTCCCCCATTCTTTACATCCTTAAACTTAGCACTGGGTACAGGACCTGCGTGAGGGAAAAGATTTATTCTATCAATGTACGTAGTGTTATTTGATTCAGTCCCAAGGTTACCGTAGATTGTATTAGGGTGATGCCACCCATCTGTCCCATCAACATTAGGTACCTCACCAAACTTTTGTTGCTTAGATACATTCAATGATCTCGGAGGCACATTATTATCTGTCCAATAAATAATAAGGGAGCCACTTGCCGCTATCTTATAAGTTCCTTCTATAGGAAAGTTTTTATTAAACTTCAGGTCTACGTCACTGCCGCTCTGCACATCTCCATTCCACGTATGCACTAGAATAGATGCAATAGGACCATTAGAAGGAACTCCCTCAGTTACTGCCTGTTTATTTTCAACAATATATATGTATGATGAATTACCTGTTACCGCAAAAACTATTACTCTATCATCAGTAATTTCAATAGTTCCTATGACTCTAACAGCCCCGGATTCTACTGCGCCCCCCAGAGGGAGCGGAGAATGATCCGCCCACCCAACATAAGGGTGCGTAGGGAATACAACATGTGTTGATGTTCCGTGCTCATTTTGAATGGAGCCCGCTCTATCATTTAAGATAGCATTTTTAGCATGCCTGTAAGTACCTTCGATCTGATCTACGTGACCCGTGTCTTTGCTTAAACCTTTTATATACTTTGGCATTATCCTCTATCTAATGATTCTCTATCGTTTAGTGATTCAAAGAAAGTTTCATGCCTATTAATATCCGGCACAAGTCTAACCCATTGGTCCATAAACGATGCATATTTATCAATACTTGGAAATGTTGCAGAGTTTCTAGCCTGCGTACAGTATGTCTGCCATTTCTGATCCGCAAACGCGTAATCAATTTTATTCGTAGGTTTGTCGTAGCCCCCTAAAAGAAGCTGCTTAAAGATGTACCAGAACATAGCTTCTTTAAAGCTAATATCATCCGGCACTAGTGGGTAGCAGTCTTCATCAGTAGGAAATGCAGCATAGCTTAAACATATAGTCCCTGATGCAAATGATGTTTTAATATAGCTACCATCAATAATGTAAGAGTCTTTATTGACAGAGAATTCATTAGTGCATCCCTCACAGTGCATACTTGCGTGGAAGGTACTAGCGCCATAAGAGAGAGGAGACAGCTGAGCGGACCCTCCAAAGTATACGTTTTCCAGTAGAACAATTCTATTAGTCAACTCCCTAAGCTCAAGTACATTTGCTTTGTACTGTGTATCATATGTAGCTAAGTTTGCATTAGTTACATTAGCAGCGTTGTTCATAAGATCACTTTCTAATGTGGTATTATACTGCTTAACAATATCTTTAAGTTCACGGACCTGCGTAGTAAGAGCATCAAGTTCTGAGTCTTTATTTGCTGCTACTCCCCCCGATGTGGCTACCTGGTTAATGTAGTACAGATCAGTGGGCATCAGAACCTTGTGGTCTTTAATTGTCAGTGCGCATTGCTTTTGCACTAACTGTGCAGATGCTCCTATATGATCTAGGGCTTCCCCTATCCACTCAATAGCATCATCTATCCAATTAGAGTTGTTAGGCTTGATGTCACGCATAACCTTCCTAATAATTGCCTTACTTGATATTTGTTTGTATACAGCCATTAGTTCTTTCTAAATTTTAAATATGCTAAATCGTCTTCCTTCAACAATCTAATTAGTTTTTCTTTATTACCCACCTTCCCTCTAGTTGCATCAAACCTGTACACAGATTTGTTTTTAACTTTACATTTAATCTTTCGCCAGTGGAACTTACAGTAGTACTCATCTGTAAAATAGATATGCCACTTAACTCCGTCCCCTGTCTCTTTGTTAAAGATAGCGGTCCCTTCGTCTAGCAGTTCTTGCTTGTACTTATTAGATTCCCCCCAATCTATGGCAGGGTTTCTAGGATCTCTTTCTACTTTACGAACTTCCAGCGTAGATAAGTTACTGCCCATATTAAATGATTTGCCATCTAGTAGATAGTCAAATATTAAAGTATTGAACGTATTGCATATATCCATGAATACAGACTTCTCTATTTGAAAATCTGTATCCTGAATAAAGCCTTTATATATATCTACGCTAGTGTGGTTCATTAGCTATCTAGATTGTACACACTTGGAGGTGCTAAAAATTCACTGGCAGTGCTTTTCTTTACTCCCCCTTCTTTGTACTTAGCGCCCTTGTTCTTTTTTGATTTAGCTTCTGCCGCTTGCAGCTCAGCTAGACTAGGTGTATCAGAATGTATTTTATAGTACCCTTCATTTGCTCTTGCCAACTTTTCCTTCTCCTCGCCCCCCATAGCATCAAACTCTTTCTGAGTAGGTAGATCAGGATTATGTGGAGACTTGCCGTCTGGGGCAAATTTAGGAGTCTTACTTACAAGTCCTTTCGATTGGTATTTTTTTAAATTTCCCATTATACTTTCATTATTATTTTTTAGCTGTCTTTGGTGGTACAGTCATATCCTGCATTGTATCGTTAGTTGTATCACTCATTGTACCAGACAGCATAGTTAATTCAGCCGAAGTTATTCCTTGAGTTATCATTTGTAACATGTCCGCAGGCAAAGGATACTCTAAATCATCATCATAGCAATCTGACCCATCACAGTCAAACAAAGCTACTTCCTTAGGATCTTCAAAGACTCCGCGTACATTAACATACTCTAACCCATTAGCATTATATACGTAAAGATAATCTTCGATCATATATGCTTTGTACTTATCCTTTGTGTACTTATCATAGGGTATCCACTCTACAAAGTGAGGCTCGATCATAGGTATTGTTCCTGTGCCCGTAACATCACCCACATGAGTAATAGCATCCCTAAAATTGAAACGTATAGTCTTCGGCACTTTTCTTTCGGTTCTATAAACCACACACTCAGTTGGGAGATTGCAGCACTTAGACGCGTCTACCTGTATTAGTTTCAGGCATCCTAGGTCTTGTTCGAGCGCTCTTGTGATCATACCATTGCGGGCAAAATCACGGCGGACAAACATAGCGCGGTAATACTGTACATTAAACTTAATCTGCTCTATAGAGATATGGTCGTTGTTACTAGACCTGCCTCCTCTGACCAAGTTTAAAATATTGTATGCAATCTCGTTAAGTGTCATTAGATATTTGTTTGTAGATAACCTTCGTACCCCTTAGACTTATTCCAGACATGTGCTTGAGCTACTCGCTTAGCTTCATATCCCATGGTTTTATGCCATGAATCATTCTTACAAATGGATGGTATAAATCTAACTTTAACACCTCGGTATTCGTTAACCATCTCCTTATGCAAGTGACCACAATGAACTTCTCTGAATTTAGATTCAGCAAACATCATAGGTCGCTCAGTTGCCATTATAAGTGGCATCTCGGCTGGTTTCTCTTTATCTCCGTGTGTGTACATTATCATGTTAACTCCGTATGAATAGTACTTCCTAGACTCAAATCCGTTATCTATGTTTACCGCAGTGCTGTTTAAAAAGTAAGCTCGTAAGAACTCTCCTGCGTAAAACATTCGTTCAAAATCATGATTACCTTGAATGATAACTACGTCAACAGGTGCTGACTTAGATAAGTATTCAATAGCTCTAACCATCAACGCACAGTACCCAACAAAGGTTTGCTGCCATTCGGCGCAGTCTTGTTGTGGTGTACCTTTTGTAGTCGCTCTAGAATATCCTTCAGAATTCATACCATCATTACCTATAGGTAAAATAATACGTTCTATATCTAAACCGTTAGCCTTATGCATCAGAGACTTTACACGAGTCATATACTCATCCTCAAGATCTTCTAATGTATCTCCTACCTGCTTTCCATAGTGGATGTCTGGAAGAGAGACTTCATACGCTACGGGCGCGTCAAACTCTGGTTTGTAATCACCCTCAACAAGAGGGCTATTAGCTTCAAGCATATCGATAAGTTCCTGTTTAGCAGCCTTCATGAAGTCATCTTCACCTTTAACTACTACAGAGAATCTATGATCGCCTGTCATGTTTTGCCAAAATTTTACAGATTTAATGTCTGATTTGTCTATCTCATTATCTTTTAAAAATTGATTGAACTCTGTAATCTCATTATCACTAACATTGTCAATATCAAAATCAGAACCTTTCAATTCCGCTCTTGCTTCTCTCAATGCTAGCTTGCACGTTTCTACACTACAATTAAACTTCTCAGATAAGAACTCAGATCCCTTTTTTAGGTACCCTACGTTCTCTTTTAAGAATTCTTTTATTTCTTGTTTTGTCATAATATTGGTTTATTATTTATCGTTTCTTAGCTTTCTCGATTGTCCGCCCGGCAAAGTATGCACCAAACGCAGTCATCATAAGTATCTGTAATAGGTCTACATACGAGTCCTTCACAGTAAATGGCCATCCCTCTATAGAATCAGCTGTCATAGTAAGCATAAACATCACCATTAGAGCAATAAGAGTTAAAGGTCTAATTAGCTTAGCTAACTTGACATCACTTCCCATGTCTGCTTTCCATCTTTCTGTTACGTTCTCTTGGAATCGCACCTCAGCATCTATCATGCGTTGAGCTTCTGCAGAGTCTACCTTTGGATCTTTATCTATAAGATTCTTAACTATGCCTAATGCTCCGCTGTCCGGTAAAAGATCTCCTACTACTCCGAGTATACTTGGCGCTTTCTCCGCCAACCATGCTCCTAGCTTAGTATCTTTTATTTTCTTTTTCTCCTCCATAGGTTAAGCGTTTGCGTATACAATCCACTCTACTATGGTGCCTGAAGTTGTAGCATACGCTTTTAACGTTGCATCATTCAGAGGTAAAAATGCCCATTCGCCTCCTGCTAGTTTTAGTAGGTCAGGATCGTCTGCTGATGTATCCACATATATGTATACATAATCAGTAGATTTAGAATCTGTATTCTTTACGTATATATACATAGGAGCAGTATATGCACCTGCTGTGTATAACGCTACTTGCCCAGAGGCTGTTGCTTTTGCAGTGGACGTAATTTCTTGTCGAGCTAGCCCAGTTGTAAACTTTGCCGCTACCGTATTTACAGTCTGAATGCTGAATGCATTCGAAAGTAAATTGCTGCTAGACAAAGATATTTTTGAAGTTACTGTTGCCATATTTTATTTTTTTAAAGTTATTAAGTTATTCATTACACTCTAGGATCTGTGCTATCACTCCAATCATCTCCTTTTAAAATAGCTGTTATGTCCTCGTACGTATAGATAGTTTTGCCTGCAAAAAACGCCGGTTGACTATCATAGTACTTAACAACAATTTTACTACCATCTAGAGAATGCCTGGCTAGATTATAATTTGGATACGGTAGCTGTGAAAAATCTATAGTTGAATTTTCATCAGTTACTTCTGTCTTATTTAATATTACGAAATGTTTACTCATGTCTACTAATTAAGGTACTTCTGTACTATATACTGGATCTCCTACTAATGCGCCGTCAGAGTTTCCTTGCGTGTCTGTAGTATCATCTTCTAATTTCCAGTAGTGCTGCAAGTCAGAAGAGTTATCATAGTTTCCGGAGTTACTCGTCAGGTCAATTGGAGTCCCTGAGTTATAAATCGCAGCAACCGCATCATCATCAAGACCAGTAGTCCAGATAGCTATGTTATCTATCTTTCCAGTAGTATTTGCTGAAACAGTTCCATTATTATTCCATGCCCCAAAAGCTAGTCCCCTACCAGAACTTACAGTTGTAGCTTCCTGGTAGTCCTTACTTGGAGTCGTACCATCATAAACATTTGCACCATTGAGATAAAGTTTATACGACCCAGCATCATTTTGAGTTGCCCCCTTAATTTGAGATATGCATACATGAACCCAAGCACTGGCATCATCTGATTCTACTAAATTTATTAACAGTCCTGAAGATGTAGAACCCCCTCCCATTTTTCCAGAGGTTTGAAATGCATCTACAGCAGCATTTATATACACATAATTTACCTTAAAAGACCCGGCAACACCGCCCCCAGTATCTCCATACCCCCATATAGTACTACTTACGTTCCACGCCATTTTTACCCATACAGACATAGTATGAGAATCTCGATAAATAGCCTGCAGCTCAGATTCAGAGAGTTGAGGATCAAAAAAATCTCCAGTACCATCTAAATCCAAAGATTTTGTATTTGCAAACGACGCCGCTACCGCATAGTCACGGTACACGCGAGGCGATAAAGAGATTCCTACACCTAACATTATGAGGACGCTACTGCTACGGTTATACCCGCTCCGGCATAACCAATTGCTGTTCCACTATCAAGTTCTATTACTGCAAAGTTACCGTGCAGCGTCATCCCTGCAGGTAAGGTAATGTTGGCTGCTACATCTTGCATAGCGCCTGAATCATTACTCTCAACAATATTTGTATCTCCTTCACTCACATCAATGACAGTTTCTGTTAAAGCTGTGATAGCATAAAACGGTCCTGTAAAAGCTTTTGTACCTGTGAGGTACACCGTAGAAGTTGGTGCTACTAATTTATTTTGTGTGACTTCGATTGCATCTAGCACTGCGTTGTCTGTTGCACCTAAATTTACTGTTCCAATAGTATTGGACCCAGCTGCAATTGATGTAATGGCTACATTACCAATAGTATTACTACCTGCCGGCAGAGGAGCTACAATATCAACCTGCATTTCATTACCGTTAATAGCATTATCTATTATCTCCACAGCAGTTTTAATAGAAGTAATAAGAACTTCTAGCGCCGCTAAATCTACATTACCTGCAGTTATTAAAACTTCTATAGCAGCCAAATCAACGTTAGCAGCTGTACTTAATACTTGAAGGTTGTACAAGTGAGTTTCTGAATTCTCTACAGCATCTTTTACATCACTAGCAAATATATTATTAGTAATATTAAGAGCTTCTATTGCTGCAAGATCAACATTAGCAGCTGTACTCAATGCCTCTATTGCGGCGAGATCAACATTAGCTGCAGTAGATAGTGTCTCCAGTGCCCCTAAGAGGATTTTCGAAGCGTTTGTATCAGTTTTGATAGAGCTTGTATCTGCATCTATTGTAGTAAGTAACGCTTCGTTAGCTGCGTGATCTACATTAGCAGATGTAAGCAATACTTCTATTGCTGCTGCATCCGCCTGGATAGCTTCTACCGCAGTCTCTATAGCTTCAGTGTCCACTTTAATATCATCAAGTACTGTATCAATAGCTACTAGATCTGTGTGATTGGCCGCTATTAACGCGTCCGCACTCGCCTCAACGGCCAGTAAATCTGTATGATTAGCTGCAATTAAAGCATTAGCGCTGGCCTCAATCTCAGTATTCTTTGCTAAGATTGCTTCTGATGCAGTTTCAATTGCTTCAGTATCCACCTTGATTGTGTCTAGCACTGCATCAATAG
>Ga0307984_1000430_pt1 | contig 18552 bp, 7 predicted proteins | sample EllFjometageno78_FD_203169 | JGI IMG/M metagenome (GOLD analysis project Ga0307984, IMG submission 203169) | Marine microbial communities from Ellis Fjord, Antarctic Ocean - #78 | ecosystem: Environmental > Aquatic > Marine > Unclassified | place: Southern Ocean | collected 2014-10-09
CTAGAGCAAGTAGACTATACACTGCGAGCCAATACGGAACTTGATGACAAGATGTTAACCACTGCTGATCAGCGAGAGCTGATTACTGAGCAGACATTAGAGCAGACTGATTCCACACTACGTGCCAATGTAGAAATGTCTGATCAACTGTCGAGTAGCTCTATACAGAGAGCGCTAGTTATAGAACAAACATTAGAACAAACCGACTCAACTAATCGCTCTAACACCCAATTAAATGATCAATTAGTAACAAATGTTAAGCAGCAGCTTATGTTGGACAAACAGACAATAGAGCAAATAGACTTTACATTACGAGCTAATACGCAATTAACAGATGAGATATCTACCAATGTTGACCAGAGAGAGCTTATTACTGCCCAGACTCTTGAGGTTACCAGTGGAACTACTCGTTCTGACAGTCAAGTAGCTGATGCAGTAGCAACAGGCACATCACAACGTGTGTTAATTGCCGCTCAGGCATCCGAAGTAGGTAGTGCAACAACCAGATCGGATAATCAATCTACTAGTACAATAGCTACTAATACCAGCCAGCAAGCCTTATTAACAGCGCAGACTTCAGAAGAAACTAGTGCAACCACTCGTGCTGATAGTCAATCTACCAGTACAATAGCTACTGACACTAAGCAACAGGTCCTTTTAACATCACAGGATTTAGAGCAGATAGACTCCACACTACGTGCTAACAGCCAGCTGAATGACACAATACTTAGCGGTGAGAGACAGCGTGAGGAGATTAATGCACGCATTGTAATGGTGGACACGCAGACCCAGGAGCAAATTGACGCTACTATACGTGCTAACATCCAATTGAACGACGCTTTAGATACTAGTCTTAAGCAGCGTGATCAAATCAATAATCAGATAGATCTCATACATGTACAAATGGCTGAGAGTGTTGATGGCACTACCAGAGCGAACGTGCAGCTACAAGATGGATTAGATACCACGTCTAAACAGCGGGCACAAATGACTAGTGCAATAACTCTATCCACGTCTCAATCAGCTGAGGTTATTGCTGGAACCACACGTGATAACTCTGTTGCTGTACAGGATAACCTAGTTAAAGCAGCTCAGGTTCTTAAGACAGGTAGCGAGAAAGCGCTACTAGATAAAAAGGCTCTCACAGAAGCTGAACAGAAGACTCTAGTTACTAAGCAGCAGGCGCTGTACGATGCACAGAAGGACGGATTTTCACGAGATGCTGAACAGAAGGCTGCTAAGTTAGTCAGTGAAGTCTGGCAGATTGCTAGAGGCACCGACACAAACGCAACTGGCTCAGCCATTCCTATTACTAATACGGAGATTGGTAACGTGCTTAAGAATGCTGTTAGGGGTACTGGTTTAGAATATTCTACTGCAACACCATAACGGAGTATTAAATGGGTTGGACTAGAGAGGCACGGGCTCACACCTCCCCTATCTTTGGGGAGATGGAGGAAACTGTTCCAACAATTAAGAAAGCAATAATATCAGCCTCTAGTAGAGGCTTAACTGTTGCTGCTGCTCTTAAAAGGGCCTTAATAAACAATAGATATACCTCAGCTACTGGCTACCTCAATAGAGCTAAGCGATCCTACGTACACAAGCTACCAACGATAACTCAGTCAAGTCCATTAAGAAATGAAGGGTACTTTTTAAGCTTAGCGTTCCCAGAGGGAGTGCCTAGTATTACAAACACTACGTATAATACCCCCTCAGCTATGGATCAATTAGATGCATTGCAGACTCCGATAAGTACTTATGATACTTCAGTACACTCATTCACATATACAGAGCTGGGTGTATCACTTATTAAAGCGTACTCATCTGCGGTATATGTAGACGATACAACGTTCACCTACGTAGAGACTGTATTAGACAGTAATAGTACAGTTATTAGTACAGTCACTAAGACAGCCTATAGATCTATTGGGCGTGATGTAAGAGCTATTAAATATACCTATACACATCTGGGATTATCTAAAACAAAGTTATACTCCCCGGCGGAGATAGACACACACCTTTTCCATGACATCTTTAGCACGTACTCTAATGCCGAAGACTTTGTAGCCTACCCAATCTATCCATTAATGTTAGACAGTGTGTACATAGATGCTGCCTCCCGTAAGGAGGAGTATGATGACGCTAATAGTCTTCTATCAGGCATAAGCTTTCCGTTTGAGAGTGTGTTCGCCACTATTAAAGACGGCGTGCCTACAAATGTAGGTAGCGAAGAAAACCATATAACAGACATCTTCCTGCTTAATGCTATTAATATAAACTCCACTACGCAGGCAGGTAGAGCCTATCTATTTGAATTCTTTGACGCGCTTTACCTAAACAGATTGGATCCCAGTACAGGTAATGTGGTGTGGTCACACTCGAACTACTCAGTAAAGATCACTGAAAGTGATTATAACTTTAATCTATTATTCAATGATGTAACGAATACAGTCATATCAGGGGTACGTACTGATTATGGTAGTGTTGTAAATGCCTCAAATAATAGTATAACTCTGTACGCTCCCAGTGCTACAGGGGCAACCACACACCGTAGGTTAGTTGTTACAGGTGTTACTGCTAATACTGTTGTAGACTACCCGTCTGGCGTGTCTACGACTGTTGCTATCAATGTATCCACTGATGACACGACCCTAGACTACGACAACTTCTGCATCCCTTTAATACATGGAGTAATGGCTCAATTACCCACTCTTGCATTAAAGGAGCAGGTGTTCCTAGAGAGTTTTGTACTTGTTAGTCACTCCATAACTGAATTCTATTTAAAGTGGTATCAGGCACTTTGGAGAGCAATAAAGAAATACATAGTTATTGCCATCACTGTGTTCCTTGCCCTCTATTTTGGATGGGCAGATGGAGGTACTAGTGCAGCTGCATTCTATGCAGCCTTCTCCTCCGCTGTAGCTCTTAATATGATTCTAGAACTTGTTCTAGAGCTGGTTAATGACCCTTATCTTAAAGCTGCTATTACTCTTGCATTCGCTTACTTAAATGTAGCTGATGGGGATTTTAGCTTTAATTTCTCTGAATTTAGTCTCTCGGATCCATTACAGCTAATAGGTGCTGTGAGCGCAGTAAGTACTGGCTATCTCGGTAAACAGATGGATGAGCTACAGACACAGTTGCAGGATTTTGTTACAAGTGCAGAGGAGCTGTGGGAGGATCTCAAAGAACAGCAAGAAATGTTAGAGGAATCTGAGTACAGTGAAATAATTACAACAGGTATACTGGCTGGTATTAAAACATACGAGGCGCCTACAACGTTCTTTGCCAGGACGCTCACCGCTAATCCAGGTGTACTGGTGTACGATCAACTAGAGTTCTTTTATGATAATAGACTAGCACTACCTAAACTAAGTCCAATGACATGAAGTTAGGTGGCTATTCACATAGTAGCTATAACAATGTAAACTACTATTAATAATGTATTTAGGAGTATCACAATGGCAAATGACAAGTATAGCATGGGTAACACTAATGCGAGTCAAGGCTTCCTGAAAATGCTTGGAACAGGTGCTTCCCCATTTTCTCAACAACTGGGTGCCTATAATCCGCAAGGTATTGGTACAAATGCTGCACCAGGAAATCTTAGTATGTCTAATCTGAATCCTGCTCAAGTGCAGTTAAAGAGCTATACTACCCCGACCAACTACGGTGGTGGGAACCCTGGCTATGGCGGCTACGGTTCTAAGAATTCTAAAGGTAATCTTCTTAATGGTGGGAGTGGTGATCTAGGCCAGAATACCCCTTGGGAATGGGGCGGTGAAGGTGGTAAAGCTGCCACAGCTATATCTGCAATAGGTACACTTGGCCAGATGTATTTAGGAAACGAAGCTAGAAAACTAGCTGCATCGGACTTAGACTTTAGACGTGGGTCATTTGATAAGCAGTACGGCAACGAAGTTGCTACAGTTAATGATGAACTGTATGACAGACAGCGTAGACGTGGTATTGAAAACGGCTTAAGTGCCAAAGATGCAGGTAGTGCTGCAGACCGATACGTTAATGAACGTGGTGTTGGTCAAGAAAGAAATGCATAAGGAATAAGTATTATGGCTTACCAAGCACCTAAGTGGACACAACTGACCGCGCCAAGCGGCACTACTTCAGTGAACGCCCTAACTGCAGCAGGAGATTTATTCTCTAAGGCAATAGCGTCGGCACAAACCGGACTCTCTAATTATGATAAGGGTGTGGAGTCACGTCTTAAAGAAGATAGTGATGTTAACACTGCAGCTCTGCGTCGTAGACTGGAAGGTGCTGGTAACCTAGATGATCTAAATGCAATGCAGGGTGACATCTCTGCAACAGGTCTTGAAGGGTATGGTAAGCGTATTGATGCTGATGCATTGAGTCAATCCTTTGATAAGGAACGTGGTGTACTACGTGGTGAGTACCAGTCTCAATATAATGAAGACATGACAGGAGAGTACCTTAACGCTACTACAGTAGATCAGGTAAATGCTCTAAATGCTCGTGTACAAGCAGAGAACCAATCAAGATCTTGGATGGATATCTCACAGCTGCAGAATACTGGCGCCACTAGTTTGAAGACTGCCAAAGACCTACAGAACACTTATGACTTCAATACAGCCACTGCTGCTACGTATGAACAGTCAGCTGCCCAGCTAAGAGATCAGATAGCACAGAATAACCTAGATCCAAAGCACGCTAACTACGAAGTTACGGATACTATGCTAAACACAAAGCTATCCGAAGCTAAGACTAGAGAGCAAGGTCTTTACAATAAAACTGCTACAGCTAGTATGCGTGAAGCAACTGTTGGTGGTGTTAGTGATTTGATGGCAGCTCGTGATGCTCTACTCCTAGAGGCGGAGAGCAACCCAGATCTTGATGTGAATGGGGTACACACGTACTTTAACTCACAGAGAACCATAGCACTGCAGAATGATATGGATCAGTTGAACAATGCTACTACTAAGAGTGGCACTGATTTATTAGATAGTAATCTAGCAGCTATGAAGGCGGCTCAAGCAGAATTACCTGAAGAGTTCAGAGGAATGGTTACATTCGATAAGAATGGTACCCTTAATGTTAATAAAGACATGCCTGCTGATATGGCTAACCAGTTCACAGCTAGTGCGGCTACTAATGGCTATAGTGCTGCCCCTAAAACTCCTGTAGAGCAGGAAGCGGAATTCCGTAAGAAAGATAACCCCGCCACTGCAGGTTTCTCACCTGATGAGGTAGATGCCGCCTGGAAGCTTAAGAATGACTTACAGAATCGGGCTGTTTCCATTAAAGAGAAGCCAGCTGAATTGCTGGCTACAACGACTATTAATATTAATAAAAGTGTAAATGACCAACTTACTGAGTTAAAAGAGCGTCATAATCTGACCCTAGCTTCAAATCAAGTAGACATAGGTACATTAACTGCTATTGAGAAATCTAAAGGTGATGCATTTAAGTACGCGGAGGAAGGTGGCTGGTTGGAGAACTATGAGTTCTCTTGGAGTAAGGATGAGATGTCACAGACTAGTTTGCTAAGTGCAATAACTGTGGCCAAGAGTAAGTATTCAGATAACGACATAATTGATGCGCTTAACTCAGGTAATATACCTGCAGGTATTTTTGAAGATAAGCAGGTAAATAGTGCAGACTTTTTAGCATACCTTGAGTCAAATGTAGCAGGTGGTAAACGTAGTAAGGATTTAAAGGATCACTTTGATGCAAGGGATTTATATAATTCCCAGGTAGCGGAACTAGAACTACTTAGGACATCTAGTGTGTCTGCGGCTAAGAAGAAGGCATTATTTGACTCAGGTGTCCGTGACACTAAGGCTAACAGAGCAACTATCGATAAGGTCTATAAAGAGACCCAGACAGAAGTCACTACAGTTGTAGATGGAGCTGGCGTTGATGCACCTGCAGCCCAAGTCGCTACCACAGCAGCAGATACTAGTGCGCGAATTGTAGAGCTAAGAAATAGGGTAAACAAGCTCAAGACTAGACCTTGGAATAACCAAGACCCTACTGTCGTATCAAACACCGCTAACACACTAGAGAAGGAGCTCAATAGTGAGGTAACCTTGAATCACTTTGGGACAGAGGAATCCCTTGTAGACTTCTTTAATACAGTCACACGCAAGAACCAGTGGGGCAATATTAGAACTGTTGGTGCTGGTTTTAAGAGGGAAATAGATAAGCTGGACGTAAGTGAGGCAGATAAGCGGTCTATCGAAGCAGACTTCAAGCTACGTATAAAGATCGCTAATGACCAATGACTTGAGGTTGCAAGCATAGTTAAGTAAACTAAGGGGCATAAATTGCCCCTTTTTCTATTGCAGGTAAAAAGTACCATGGCTGAACAAGACATTCTAGACACCCCTCTAAACTCACCCAATCAAGAAGCTCAGCTAGCAGATGTATCCCTACAAGCAGCGCCAGCTGTTGTGCCTACGGCACCAGCTGCCCCTGCCCCAATAGACTACTTTCAACAAGCACAGAATGAAGACCAAGGCATCGTAACACCTGAAGGTGCTGCAGTGATTGAAAAGTTTGAGTTGCTCGCCCAAAAAGGACAAGAGAAACTTGAGGCACTACGTGCTAAGGCACCCGCTAAGCAAGCTAAACTTCGGTCGTATGATGAGATATTTGCACCAGAGCAGCTAACAGATGTACAAAGATCACTAATTCTTAATGGAGAGGATTCTGCGTTAGGAATGTCTCTAGACCAAGCAGCAAAGATGTCTGGAGCAGGCGTACGTACATTTGGATCATTTGTTGGGTCAAAGTCCACTGAGCAATGGGGCCAAGACATTATAGACCAACAAAATGAAGATATACGGTTAGGTGGATATCGTTCAGAGTTTGGTGGCAGTAGTTTAAAAAGCACATTTGAAGAGCAAGGATTTGGTACTGCAGTAGGTCGTCTATGGGAGATGATGCAAGAGAATGCTGCTACTTCGGGTGTTGCTCTTGCAGGCGGACTTGCAGCTGCTGCTACAGCACCATTTAGTGGTACTGCAGCTATTCTAGTACTTGGTGGTACAACTCTAGCAAACACTAATATGAGTGTGGGTGAAGCTGCCCTGGAGATGGAAGAGAAAGGTGTTGAGATAAATGATGCTAAGGTAATTGGCACAGGTATTTTGATGTCTCTTCTAGACTTCTACGGTGCAGGTAAAATAATACCAAAGAATTTGCTAGTACGTATGACGGGTGATCAGATTGTAGATCGCTTAGTTAAGAAAGGTTTTATTGATGCTGCCAAAGGTGTTGCTAAGAAGATACTTGGTAAGTCTGCTTGGGAGTCAGGTACAGAGATTGCACAGGAATCTCTAATCATTGGTGCAGCTGCCTCAGAAGGAGCTGAGTACACCAGAGAAGAGGTTATAGACCGCTTTATAGATGTTGCATTCGTTGCAGCTGGTATGGGTGGTATTACTGCTACCGCAGCAGGCACAGTAGAATACGGACAAGCTGTTAAGACTAAGGTTGCCACTGCTATTACTGAGGGGCTAAACCCACTAAAGCAACGCGCTGAGTTAGCTGCAATTCAAATAGAAGAGCTTGATAAGCAAAATAATCCTACTCCTGAACCAGTAGAAGGTGTACCTCTTGAGCCAACTAAACCTAAGGTACCGGACACTCCTACAGTAGCCCTCATTAGATTCACTGCCGGCAGCGCATATCATCAGCTGTCTGTGGAAGAACGTACGCAAGAGAATACTCAAGCCTATATGGATGAGTACACAGCTAAGGTTAAGGAAGCTGAAGCATACGCAGAGGAGCAACAAAAAGCTGGTACGCCAATAAACCCTATTGAGTCTGAGTTCTTAACTAACTCTATAGAGGCAACAGTTCAGATAGAGACCGAGTTTAATCGTTTAGTGTCTGAAGATGGTGTTAAAGAGATTGACGCATTTAAAACAGCAGTAAAACTACTATCTGAGAAGGCTAAGACTAGATCACAACCTGAGGAAGCAACTCGTAAGGAATTCATGGAGACCATTCTTGGTTCAATGAAACTTACTAATGCTACTAACAAGAACGCTCTAACAGTCACTGAAGTAGAAGACCTTAAGACAGAGTTTGGTGTAAAAGACGGTGAGAGTGTTGAGATTGACGCATATATAGCTCTTCGTAAGTCTGTAGAAAGTGTGTCTGCACAGGTACTTAATGGATCCTCTGAAGCTACTGAGAGTAAGTTTAAAGGACTTAACTGGCATGTGGCTCAGGTAACTAATGCTGTCACTGGTGGCAGGACAGAAGAGGCAACTAGTAAATTAGCCTTCCTTGAGGAATGGTCAAAGTATCAAGCATTCAAGACCCAGAAGTTTAAAGAGATCCAAGAATACAATGATGTGGCAACTAGGGAAGGGGCTCCGGCTAAGCTACCTGCTGGAGTAAAGCTGGTTAAGGCACAACCTACTCATCCAAATCAAATAGACAACTTTACAATAGACTTTGATGACTTTGGTATTGATAAGACAACGGAGACAGGTAAGAAGACGTGGTTCTTCAACAATGAGAAGTCTGGGGATCTAGTTGCCACTATGATAACGGACAGTGAGGCTATTGCAGATGTACACGCACAGTTAGCATCATTGGTGGATCCAACAATAGAAGCCCCTGTAGTGCTTCCCGTGAGCCCTGTAGGGCAAACAACTGATACTCCTTCTACGTATGATCCTGTCAGCAACCAAGAAATTGGTAATAAGGTTTCAGCTGACATAGTTGGGGCTATAACACGTAAGTCAGAATATGGTACTGCTGACGCTGCAGGTAATATTACACAAGAAACCATTGATAATGTAGATGATGCTACTTTCGAGCTAGAGCACCTTATAAAACTAGGCAAAGACGACAAGCTTACAATACAAACATTAGTCAATAGTATTATATTCAAGACAGTGGATAGTACTACCTTAGCTCAAGTTAAAGATGCTTTAGCGAATGGTGATATTGTAGGGCTCTTAGAGAGGGTAGCTGATAATATAAATACACCCGCTAAGTCACCTACTGTTGATACTACTACTGAGTTTGCTGACTATGAAGGTATGCCGCAATTAGATGACGAGTCATCAGCTAGTCAACCATCTGACCAAGAAATTGCAGGAGCTACAGCTGAGATAGATCCATTAGCATCCTCTAAGGGAGATAAGATTCAGCTTGCTGAGGGTCTCAAAGAAGATGCAGCTAACCGGGAATCAGCAAGAGACACTTCAGAAGATCACCTATCTAAGGGAGATGCTTCCAAGGTATTCGGACTTAGAAAACGTATTACTAATCTTAAGCGCTTAGCAACTACTGCTCCTAAGGAGAAGCAAGCTTCGTACAAGAAGGCTATAGCCAAAGCTGAGACCGATATAAAGAATGTGATTACTCCCCCGGTGCTTCTAGAGGAGGGCTTATCTCACAATACCCAAAAGGGATTGTTTGAAGAGGCTTCAGATGTACCTGCAGGCATGGCTGTTACAAATGATAGCCCTGACTCTAAGATCAGATTGGATGACTACTTTGAGAATTCAGGTACAGGCAGCACTACTAATATAGAAGGTGCTGTAACACCTGCAGTGACTGAAGACTCATTGATTGGCAAGAGCTACCTAAAGACAATCAGGAACTTCTTTAAGAACTATCCTAAGATACTTCACATACTTAAGCTAGATGACAGCCAGACTGAGGTTCTTAATGACATACGCAAGCTACTAAATGGTCTACGAGCCAACATGCCTAAATCCCTAGAGTCACTACGTGACAAGGACTACGTGTACGCTCAGAACGACTTTGTTATCAATAACAAGCAAGATAGAAAGGTACTGCAGTTCCCTATGCTGTTATTGGCTAAGGGCATGAAGCGTATAAGCTCTACTACTGCTAATAGCACTACTGGCACCATGCGCTCTCTGTTTGATGCTAACGTACTCAACATAATCAACATGGCTGGCCTTAACTGGGTAGCTACCAGAGGTGAAGGCACCTTATTCAATACTGTCGATGACATCCATAAGATAGCCTCCAATGAAGGTACTGCTAACAAGATTGACGCAGCGACTACTAAGAAGCTGCATACTGCTGGTGACCTTTACGGAAATATCGTACAACAGCTAGGTGCTGAGATATACCGTCAGCTAGGTCTCAAGGTTAAAGAAGACTCTCTATCCATATTTGAGGATCGCATGATTACCTCTCTAGGTATGGCTGCCGTAGAGAGCTTGATTGCGTCTAAGGTCTTGGTTAAGACCCAAATTGACACTAATAAGATATACACCCGCCAGATTGGTGAATCTAAGACTACATTTATACGTATAGCTACAGATAAAGCTACTGTACCCGGTAAGATGGATACTCCAACTGCCAGAGTGCAGAAGTTCCTAGACCTAACTACTTCTAAAAATAGTACTGCTTATGCATCTGTTGTGCAGAAAGTTACAGGCACTGAGCCAAGAGCTAAGTTCCCTAAAATAGGTGAAGGCACTCATAAGATCATTAAAAAGGGTGCAACCTTCCTTAAGTCATCTCGTCCACTGTCTGACAAGGTACGTGACGATGTAAACAGGATGAACCGTGCTAAGTGGCGATTCAAGCCAGATATGCTCTATCTTCTACAACCTGAGAACAGGGAAGAAGCTACTGAGTTCTTTAAAAAACTGCAGGGCTATGAGAACGCTATCGAAGATAGGCCAATATACCTACAGATGGGTGATTTAGGACGTAACCTAGGTATTCTCACTGAGATCCAAGGTGTATTCGACTTCTACGACATGTACGTTGCAGAGGGTAGTAATGGGCCCTTCCACTTCTCCTACAATACTGGTGAAAATGGACGTCATAATGTTAACGAGAGCGCGTTCAGCTACCAAGGTAGTAAGTTGGTTCGCCACTTAATATTCGCTGACAACTACTCTAAGGCATCTAAGGATGGCTTCAGTGTGGATGTAACACCTGGATTAGGTGGTAACCACTTCCAGATGTTCCAGTACGCTGTAGTGCAGGCATTAAGTAAATCAGTCAAGATTGATCACGGTAAGCATGACGAGATTGTAACTGAGTTCTATCGCATTGCTAATGATATGGATACCAGAGAAGCTGCACAGTCTGTTTTAACTAATGGCTACGGTGATACTGTAACTGACTTCTTACAAGATAATGGTATGGCTGCTCACGGACTAGATGGTCTACAGGCATTAGGTAGCTACCTAGCTACTAAGCCTATCTTGAAGCAGGAAGATGACACTATAGAGAATCGTGATGACACTAAGTCATTCACAACAGATCTAGCTATAGAGACAGACGCTATTACTAGTGGATTTATGCTTACCCTGATGAACTTTGGTGCATTGGGTGATAAGAATATTACTATGCTCTCTACTGGTGGTATTTTCTTAGCTGATGAGAAGACTGGTGAATTCCATAGTAATATCCCACAGTTCCGTGCAAAGACCGGTAATGATAAAGATGTGTACACCATGCTTATTGATCCATGGTTAGACGCAGTTAAGGGCGTGCTCACTAAAAAGAAGCAATATGCTCCTATAGAGAACTTAGTAAATGTAGACCGTAATACTGCCAAGCCTATCATTATGCAAGGTAGTTACATGGCTCAGTATAGTAGCCTAGTTAACAACTTTATTAATGGAACTTCCGACGGACAGTTAGGTAAGTTGTACGAGCGTTTACATAAAGGTAATGAGGCAGAGCGTACAGCCATACTATCTGACCTGATACGTATACAAACACCGAACATGGAAAAGAATTCTCCAAATGTGTTTAAAAAGCGTCTAGAGAAACTACAAGGTATTAAGCTAAACGAAGAGCTACTACCTGCTGACATAGTTAAATCATATGAGAGTGTCCTCCGTACAGTGTACGGTGAAACCCTTGAAGGAGTCTTAGATGAAATTCTAGGTATGCGCGACACTGCTCACTCTGTTAACAAGATGGTCAACATGATGTCTTGGTATTACAGATGGCAGGTTAAGAAGGCCATAGACGCTGTAGGAGGGTACGCACAGCTAACCCCAGCTAAGATAGCTAAGATCTACGAAGATCCATCCTTGATAGCTCTACGGCCTTACCTACCTACTCCTGACTCTGTCAAAAGGGAAGAAGGGCTGGAGGCGCTTGATCGCACCAATGTCCGTGATCATACTTCTGGTGATAACATCGTTAAGGTTCGTTTTGCTAACGTTGGTGATAATACACATGTTGGGGCTGAAACTACCTATTCTAGATCTATGGAGAAGCGCACTGCTAACACTGCGTCTAGATCCATAGTTGTAACTGTACAGAGCATAGATGATGCAATTGTACGTGCTGTTATGCGTAAGTATAACGCTATGTCTGCGTTTGATGCTGTTTACACAAGTATTGGGCAGTCTGTTAATGCGTCTAGGGAATATAATAAGAATGTAGCTGAAATAGGTGGTGAATTCTCTATATTTGAGAAGACCTTCAACAACTTTATGGACGTTATGAAGCTCACTCAAGGCAAGGACACAGCTAATCTTGATGGCTTAATAGACTTCATGTCTGAAGACACTAACATGTTTAATGAGAAGGACTTCTCCACTAAAACATTCCTAGAAGAGTTTGAAGGGATTAACCCAGAAGCACCTGGCTCTAGAGAATTTCTTAGAACTAAAGTTAATCAAATGATTACTGATATGACTACTCAGAATGCTGAGATAGCTGAGTCTAGGAAGAGCTTCTTCAAAAGACTACGTGTAGTGGATCATATGGGTATGCCGGGGACTGCTTATCAAATAGGACAGGAGAATGTAGTACCACAAGCTGATACTACGACGTCTACTAGTACCTCCGGCACTCAAGAAACCTTAACAGGAGTAGATGAGGCACCTAAGAAGACCCCTAAGACACTGGTAAATGGGCGGACTGTATTCGATACAGATAGCCTAGTAGTTGCTATCGCTAAACGAGGCGGTATCAACAGAGAGACAGCTAAGGAAGTAGGCTTCCAAGATAGTGAGCTGACTACTAAAGGCAGTAGATACTCAGTGTTCCCAGTAACTGGTGGAACATCTGCTGATGGTATCCTACAAGATCTAGGTGCAGAATTCCTTAGTGCTTATGGTATAGCCGCAGATATAAGTCTAGATGACTTTGTACAACTTCTTAAGGGCAGCATCAATGATGAGGCTCCAATATACACAGATGAGGGTAACGCTGCAGCTGAAACTGAGATCCATGAAGAAGGACTTCGTGAGGAGAAGTTACTTGCTGAACAGGAGTTAGCAGACAGTCAGCAGACACTACTTGGCTCAATCTCACCAGACAACGTAGACCTTACCCAGTTTATACCCGCTGGTAGTATCCGTGCCAATAACATGGAAACCATCTTTGATACTTTAAGTGATAATACTACTAATTCTACTAGTCATATTGCCCACTTAAAGGATGTACTTAATAGAATAATTGCTAAGGTCATTGTACCTGCAGACAATCTTGAGCTACACCTCAATAAAGATGGTAGAACCTCCTATGGTCAACAAGTAGAGAACCGGGTATATGTAAACGTTGGTCAAGGTCTTGCACTAAATCTAGTTGCACCTTCAGCTAAAGAGTCCTACGTTCATGAACTGATCCACGTAATTACTCGTGCAGCTGCTACAGATCCTAAAGCTAACGCTATTCTTCGTAAGATTAGTGCCACCATGCGGGATGTGGATACACATCTAACGACTAAGTACAAAGGCAAACCTTGGCGTGTATTCTTAAATAGGGACTCTAAAGGTAACCCTGTTTATTCTGTGAATATGAAGGAAGAGATCGCAGCTGCTAAAGCCGCATACGACTATGTCTTCAATAACAAAGAAATGGCTGAGTCTGATTATGTGGATTCAGAGACTGGCAAGAAGCATAGAGGTACGGTCAGAGCTGGCTTACTAGAGTTCTTGTCATACGGTATGACTAATGAGCACTTGAATGCTGCTTTAGCTGACATGACGATCAGTAAATACCAAGAGATTAATAAGCAGGATACTATCTTTGAGAAGATGTTAGCCATACTTGAAAATATCATGGCCTGGGCTAAAGGTGTGCTTGATAGTGCACGTAAGAAAACCCCGGTTGGTGATAACGCTCAACTGTTAGAGCAAATGGTCAATGACCTTACCCATGTTACTAGCAAGTACCAGTTCCATACTCAGAATATTGTACGAGTCATAACTAACGCAAACAAGAAGTTTGTAGATGTGGCTACCAAGAAGGCTCTTAAACCACTGGCTACTAAGATTGATAGAGCTGCAGCAGATGCTATTATTGATAGAAAGTACCTTAAGACAATGGGCCTATTAGCTCTTGGCTATGTGAATCCTGAGTCCAGAGCCGCTTCCCGTGCCAAGTTTGATATCATACGTCGTGGCCTGGGTGTTACAAAGCGCAACTTTGCTCATGAGCTCTACCGGGAGATTGCCGGCAACATTACCTTGGATCAACGTATCTGGGAACGTAAGCTTATGGAATCTCGACAAGAGCTGGATGCTCGTAGAGATAAGGCAATTGAAGGAGTTGCTATGAGCATTACTGATAGCTATAGGGAGAGTGGTGGTACTCTATCTAAGTTTGAGTCCCAATCACATACCCGTGTATTAATAGAGACCAACGTCACTTCCTTAATTAAGGACTGGACGAATATTAACTTGCTAGATCTAGCTGCAATCATCTCAGATGATAAGGTAAGAGCTAAGGCAATAGCTGTTGTACGTAAGAAGTTATCAGCACTGGGCCCTATAGGTGACATTTATATTGGTAGTGCCATCAACTTAGGTAACATTATGGCTACCGGTTTGGCTACGAACAGCGGAGCAAGGCTCAACGCCTCTCTGATAGTCCGTGCTGACGCTTTTAAGAGTCATAAGGAGTTTGCGTACCCTAAGAACCCTAAGGCACTAGAAGACCTCGTTAACGCTCTAGCAACACTCACTGCTATTGGTCTAAATACTGTAGATGCTCGTAATGCAGTGTCAGATGTTCTGAAGCGTGAGCATGCAGTAGATCCTAAAACTAATGCTGCTGTTAATACTCTTAATCTTATAGATGAGTTTAACAAAGAATCACTACTACGTAACTTTGATGGTAATAATACACTGCAGCAGGCTGGCTACTCTAAAGAAGTGTCAAATCCAAAGGTTAGTATTTTGGTGGATACCCTGGATAAGGAAGAAGAATATAAGAAACTTGGTTATACGTTAGACCCTGAGCATATACCTACAGATCCAGATGATACAGACTCGCCTGCTAAAATGGGTATGTACGTAAACCGGTCTGGCGGACATAGCACAAGACAGAAGTTCATCATGTCAGTAACCAATACCAACATGCAGGGGCATAGTATCCTACAACGTGCTGGTGAGAATGGTGATGCAACTGCATATGCCGCTACTAAGACACTTGTTAGACATATTACGGCTCAAAATGAAAAGGAGCTGTTGAAATATATTGGTAATCCTGACTATGTTAGTGGTAAGCCAAACATTATGATCCCTGTAGTTGACGCTCTGGGTAGAATTGTAGACTACAGATACACCATGGGTAAGTCTAAAAAGGCTCGAATATTTGAGCAAAAGACAGACGTGGAGATGATACTCAGCCAGATGTATGGCTCAATTGTGGACAAGGAAGCAACTCCTCGGATCAACAACGATGTCATTAAGGAATTGAATCGTCAGTGGATAGACAAGCGTCTTCACAATGAGGATGAATTTGTAGAAGTCTCACTAAATGCTAAGACTGCAGAGCTTCGTGAGATATACATGATCCTACCTGACAGCACTAAGCGCTTCATTAAGGAGCACACTGGCGAAGATAAGATCATGGTTCAACTAGAATTCGTTGATATTGTGTTTGGGCGTAAGAAAATACGTCTTCCTGGTAATGATAATATGCATGCGTTCTACGATGCGTGGACTCAGACAGTAGCTACAGCTAAAAAGAACATTGTTGTTAAATGGCCTTTCACACTGACTATGAACGTACTGTCTAATACTATGTTTGGTATTATTTATGGGGTACCACCTGAGTTCATGCTAGAAATGCAGGCAGAGGGTGCTATTAAGCTTAATAACTATGTACAGGATAGTAAGAAACTACGTGATATAGACATTAAGATCAGCTTGGCTGAGAAGATAGGTACTTCTACTGTGAAGCTTCTTGCAGAGAAAACTGAGGTACAGACTCACATTGATACTTCACCAATCATGCCTTTGATTAAGGCTGGTGTATTCCAGACTATCGTAGAGGATATTGATGTACTCAAAGATCCATACGCATACGCGACTAAGATTAGTGACTTCTTCTCTGAGATTCAGGGTAAGGGTGGTGCTAAGGGAGGTGCTACTACGGCTGCACGTCAGGCGTATAGATACACCTACATGAGTGATGATACTGCGGTATTTAAGGCCCTTATGAAGACCACACAGTTTAGTGATTTTGCTGCTAGATACGCCAAGTATAAGTACATGACGGTGCATGAGAAGATTGATGAGTCCCACGCAATGGAGACTATCATGAATGATTTCGTGAATTACGAATCACCTACTAACAAGTACATCCAGTTTGCCAATGATTACGGCCTACAGATGTTTACTAAGTACGGTTTCAGAATCCTACGTGTATTGGTTTCCCTAATGCAGGGTAAGCCACTTAACGCTATTGGATTCTTAGTACTTAACGATGTACTTGCAGCAGGACTAGCATCACCGTTTGACGCTAGTGCTTTTGATAACTATGTATCACCAATGCAGACAATTGCAGCAGCTACAACACCTAACGGCGTTAAGTTACTGCTTGATACTGCTGGTAATGTTATACCAGGGAATTAGTCTTCAGGGTCTTGGTACGCTGCCTTGGATATAATCCAGGATACCGCACCAATTGTGGCTAGTAGGCCAACCCCTAGAACTAGTGGTAAGAATAGGAGCACAAAGAATATTGCTATGGCCCCTATTAGTATCTTTGCAAACTTTATAAGACTCTTCATGAGAATAGACTTTTAAACTTGCTCCCTGCTGTAACCTTCGGTGCTACATTCATAGGCAGGTCGTCAGCGATGTCTAGTAACATCTCTAGTTGCTTGTCCTCTGACATAGCAACAGGCTCGTTGGACATAATGCCCTCCAGCTCACCTACAAGTGCGCTTACATCTTCGGATGCAGCATTGAATGTCGGAGGTGGTATGATATCGTCCTCAATTGGACGTATATACTGATCCATAACAGTAAGCTCAACCGTACCGTTATTCGGTACATCATTGCCCTTAACCTTACGGCCTCCTTTGACATGGATATCGACCAGACGATCTCTGGTATACCCCCGTCTAATATAGTACTCCCGAATTGCTTCTTGAACGTCTTCGGTCTTCATCTTGATGTCCATTACAACTCCTTAATTGTGATTATAACTCGTGGATCATCCTTGTCCTTCTCACCAAAAACAAATGTAGTACGAACGATGTGCTTGTAATCGTCATCAGGGATGCAACCTAGCTCTACTAGGGCATCTTCAAAGTACTTCTGATGAACTGACAGTACATTGCCCAAGTCCGTTCTACGGGCTGTTTTGGGCATTAGACAATACTCAACCTCTATCGGACACTTAAACTTAGAACCAACGAGTTGGTCTCGCATATCTTCTTTATATACGATTTTTGCTTTATTAAGTGTCTGATAGTGAGTGTTCCTATAGTTATTTAGATTCAGGATAAACTTCCTTCCTCGCCGATTAACCAGAACACTCAACGGAGAAGCGAATGTCTGCTGCATTAGCCGAACAAACTTTTCTTAGGAGCGTCAGAAGCGGTATTAGCTGCAGCCATAGGAGAGGCTCCACCGTCTTTAGCAACTTCGCCAGCTTTAGCAATGGTCTTATCACGGCTAACACCAGTGTTCTTGGCTACCCAGCTTTCGTAGAAGGAAGCTTCAGTAGCCTCTTCACGGATCTCAGGAGTAGTCATTAGGTCAGTAGTACGGAACACCTTATCAATCTCGTTGATAGTGCGAGTCTCACCACTTCTAGCAGCATTCCATGCACCAGATGAGTCTTGCTCACGCTTGTTCTCGATGACCTTCTTAACACCTAAAGTGACATCCTTACCTAGAAGCGTCATAACGACAGACTTCTGCTGAGGCATATCTTTCTTATCTTCATAGCTATAGATTTTAAGGGTCTTAGTCTCAATTTCTTGAGCAGCGATCTCTTCACCAGTAGCCAATAAGCAAATAGAGTTTGCAGTATTGAATCCAGGGAGATACTTCTTCTCACCTGTACGTTTGTCAACGTAGGTGTTCAGGCCGCCTTTAGCAGTACCTGAGGTTACGTAGATGGTTTGACGTAATGTCTGACCATTATTACTCTTGAATACGAGATTCAAGCTCGTTGCACCACCAGATGACGTATCAAAGTAGGCAGTTTCCACTACCATATTGTACGCACCTGATTCTAGCACCCCACCTCCTCCTAATGAGTTGGTTTCGTTGCCTACTGCTGCAGATGTTTTTAAATTATCTAAAAAACTCATAGTTTTAATACCTTTATTAAACGTAATAT
>Ga0307984_1000431_pt1 | contig 18519 bp, 17 predicted proteins | sample EllFjometageno78_FD_203169 | JGI IMG/M metagenome (GOLD analysis project Ga0307984, IMG submission 203169) | Marine microbial communities from Ellis Fjord, Antarctic Ocean - #78 | ecosystem: Environmental > Aquatic > Marine > Unclassified | place: Southern Ocean | collected 2014-10-09
TCACCTTCTGAGGGTGCTAATGAGCAATCCTAATTTCCTTATCCTAGACGAGCCCACAAACGACCTTGACATCTTCACTCTCGCTGTGTTAGAAGAGTTCCTATTAGATTTTACAGGCTGCCTTCTTGTCGTATCTCACGACAGGTACTTTATGGACAAAATCGTTGAGCATATTTGGGCTGTTGGCGAAAATGAAGATCTTTCAATACGTGACTATCCAGGCAACTACACACAGTATAGGTTATCGCACGCAGAAAAGATTGCCGAAGCTAGAGCAGCGACTGGGGGCTCTGACTCAATTTCTAAGCCTGTTGAGGTAAAAGGCGATTACACCGCTAAACTATCATACAAAGAAAAGTTTGAGTTTGAAAAACTTGGACCTCTGATTGAACAGCTCGAACTGAAGCGCGACACGTTATCAGCTAAACTTGAAACGTGTAATTCTCACGAAGATTTAATAAAACTCGGGGGTGAACTGGGCAAGGTCACTTCCGATCTAGACGAAGCTGAGATGCGATGGCTTGATTTGGCTGAAAGAGCTTAGATCAAGGCTGGTCGAAGTCCATTACAAATGGTCCATCTCCTTCGGGATGAGATTGACATGCAAGCACATAACCATTCTCAACTTCATCTTCTTCTAAAGCAAAATTGATATCCATCGAAGCGCGACCAGAAGTCATTTTACAACGGCAGGTACAGCACACTCCACCTTGACACGAAAAAGGTGCATCGACTCCTGCTTGTAAAGCAGCTTCGAGAATAGATTTACCTGAGCGTTTTACAGGAACTCGAGTTGTAATGCCATCAAGAACTATGGAAACATCGACCTCGTCCTCAGAAGCAGACGATGCAGTCTCGATATGTGTTTCTTTAGTGGAGTCAGAGGAGGCGGTGAAGAGCTCAAACTTAACAGCTGATTCGGGCATACCGGCTCCTGTGAGAGCTGATTTACAATCTGCAATCATAGATTCAGGGCCGCATAAGTAGGCTACGTCAAAAGAGGCTGGGGAAATAACTTCAGGAAAAAGACGCGAAAGACGCTCTGAATCTAGCCGACCAGAGAAGATTTCAATTTCGACAGGTTCTTGAGTGAGGAAATTGAAGAGTTGAAGACGTTCTAAATAGGTGTCTTTTAGGTCGGACAGCTCGTCCTTGAACATGATACTCGAAGTCTCTTTGTTGACATAACAAAGGGCGAATTTAGCTGAGGGATCGGTGGAAAGGACGTCCTTTATTATTGAAATAACCGGAGTAATTCCTGACCCTGCAGCAATGGCAAGGTGGTTTTTAACTGATGCGTTGAAATCGCGGGTGAATCGGCCATCAGGAAGGAGAGACTCAAGTGTATCGCCAACAGCAAGTACCCGATTACAGAACGTGCTGAATTTACCTCCTGGCACTTCCTTAACTGCAACACGTAGAACACCTTCTGAAGGAGATGAACATAGAGAGTAACTGCGACGAACATCCTCCCCATCTATTTGAGCAAGTAGCGTGAGGTACTGGCCAGCAAGGAAGTTGATAGATTCGCCTGAAACGGGTTTGAGTAAAATCGAAACTGCATTAGGAGTTTCACGACAGATCTCTGCAACTCGGAGTGTTTGGAATTTAGACATAGTGCGAAGGTAGAGAGGGAAAAGTAATTTATAATGATTTGATCTAAATCAAAAGAAAAAAAATGTTAGCAGTATCTTTGAAAGATGATTCAAACTTTAGAACAATTTGACGCCTACGTAACAGCTGAGAAAAAGATTGAGCCAAAAGATTGGATGCCAGATGGTTATCGGAAGACTTTGATTCGTCAAATTTCGCAGCATGCGCATTCTGAGGTGGTGGGAATGTTGCCAGAGGGGAATTGGATTACAAGAGCGCCAAGTTTGCAGAGGAAGGCGATTTTACTTGCGAAAGTTCAAGATGAAGCCGGGCATGGGTTGTACCTGTACTCTGCAGCTGAGACACTTGGAGTAGAGAGGTCTGATCTTGTTGACGATTTATTGAGTGGCAAGGCAAAGTACAGCAGTATCTTTAATTACCCCGTATTAACATGGGCAGATATAGGAGCTATTGGTTGGCTTGTAGATGGTGCGGCAATCATGAATCAGGTACCTCTTTGTAGGTGTAGCTACGGTCCTTATTCTAGGGCGATGATGCGGGTTTGTAAAGAGGAGAGTTTTCACCAGAGACAGGGATATTCAATTATGGTGGAGCTTATGAAAGGCAATAAAGCCCAAAGGGAGATGGCTCAGGATGCCCTTGACCGCTGGTGGTGGCCATCCCTAATGATGTTTGGTCCAAGTGACAAAGACAGTGAGCACAGTTCGCAGAATATGAAATGGAAGATTAAGCGCTTTACGAATGATGAGTTACGCCAAAGAATGGTTGACATGACCGTTCCACAAGCAGAGTGTATCGGACTTAAGATGCCCGACAAAGAGTTGAAGTGGAATGAGGATACAGGACATCATGATTTCGGCGAGATTGATTGGGACGAGTTTTACAATGTATTAGCAGGAAACGGACCTTGTAATAAGGAAAGACTTGCGGTGCGAAACAAAGCCCACGATGATGGAGCTTGGGTAAGAGAAGCTGCGATTGCATACGCAGAGAAAAAACTGAAAACAAAAGGCTAAAAGCAGATTAAGATGAGCGACACTAAAAACAATTGGCCTTTGTGGGAGGTATTCATACGAAGCAAGCAAGGCCTCGGACACAAACACGTAGGAAGTCTTCACGCTTCTGACGCAGAAATGGCTATCGGAAATGCTCGCGATGTCTACACACGTAGGCAGGAAGGCGTTAGCATTTGGGTTGTCCCATCAGAGAGTATTTCTGCAAGCTCGCCAGAAGATTCTGAATCGCTTTTCGATCCGGCCAACGACAAAGTGTACCGTCACCCCACTTTCTTCGTCCTCCCGGACGAGGTAAACCACATGTAATCAAACTGTATCTCTAAGAACGTGAATAAATATCAGCACAAACAGGCTATTTTACGACTAGGTGACGACGCTCTCATCTTAGGCCAACGCCTTGGTGAATGGTGCGGACACGCTCCTGCCCTAGAAGAGGACATTGCACTCACCAACATCGCTCTAGATCTAATAGGCCAAACACAATCATATCTCTCCCTCGCCGGCTCACTCAATGAAGGCGACACTCAAACTGACGATCAACTGGCGTTCCATAGAATAGAAAGAGATTTCCAAAACTTACTACTCGTAGAACAACCCAATGGCGACTTTGGTGATACGATTGTTCGGCAGTTTCTTTTCGACTACTACGCTCTTTTTAGAGCTGAACATATCGCTTCTCAAACCTTCGACTTAGAGACAGCAGCTGTTGCTGCAAAGGCAATCAAGGAAATTCGATACCATGCAGACCACAGTAGCAAGTGGGTCATACGCCTCGGGGACGGTACCCCCGAAAGCCATGCTCGTGTTCAAAAATCGCTTAATGAATTGTGGAAGTTTACGGGAGAGATGTTCACCGCTGACGAAATCGATATCGCCGGAACCGCCTCTGGCCTCCTACCCGACCTCGATACAATTAAAACCAAGTGGGACACTGCCATTGAAACTGTCTTGAAAAAAGCGACCCTTCATCGTCCAGAAGATGGATGGATGCAAAAAGGAGGGCGCAGCGGCATACACACGGAATCTTTCGGGTTTTTACTCGCCGAGATGCAAAGCCTTCCACGCACCTACCCTGACGCAACCTGGTAATGAAGGAAGAAGATGGTGATATAAGAGAATCTCTTGAGGAGCTAGCATTAGTCAAGGCTGTACAACGTCAGCTTGAGGATGTTATGGATCCAGAACTCCCCTTTCTTAGTGTTAGCGATATGGGAATCCTACGTGATGTTATCTTTGAAAACGACCACACTATTTGCATCATTACTCCAACATATTCAGGCTGCCCAGCAACTGACGTCATCTCAAAAGATGTACTCGCTGCAGCGCGCGTTATGGACCCCAGGTCTGAAGTACGAATTGCAATGAGTCCTGCCTGGACGACAGATTGGATTTCAGACAAAGCACGCAAAAAGATGACTCTGAATGGCATTGCACCACCAGAGGGCTTAAGCCACGACAGAGCTTTTCTAACGGGCGATGACCGCATCATCCCCTGCCCAATTTGCAAAAGCAGAGATACAAATCTCGTGTCTCCGTTCGGCTCCACTGCCTGTAAAGCTTCTTTTAGTTGCAATACTTGCTTAGAACCATTCGAACATTTTAAATGCATTTAAAACTGACCTGCTAAACAAGTCTTTAACTCATGAGCGAAGATTACGGAAACATACATCCCATTGTAAAAAAGCTCCTTGTGGGCGACATGATGACAAAGTGGCTTAAAGCAGAAGTTCTTGAGTCTCGTCCTGGGTTTTGCAGACTTCAGATGACGGCTCGTGAAGAGATGGCGAACGGGTTTGGGATTATTCATGGCTCGATTACATTCGCGCTCGCTGATAGCGCCATCGCCTTTGCGTCAAATGCCCATGGCCGTCATGCGCTAAGCCTCAACACTTCTATCCGTCATTTAACGGCAGTCCGAGTGGGAGATGTGATTACTGCCGAAGCTACTGTAACAAAACTTAAACATCGCGTTGCGAACGTCGATGCCATCATTCTCAACCAAGAAGGGATTAGAGTTGCCGATGCTCAATCGACTGGGTATAGGAAAAAAGAAGAGTGGTAAACCCCCTTTTTCTCTACTAGCTCTTCATGAGTTCCACTTTCTACAATGATCCCATCCTTTACAACACAAATTTTATCTGAGTAGCGTATCGTACTTAGCCTGTGTGCAACAATCAGTGAAGTTCTTCCCTTTGTAATAGAAGCTGTTGCTTTTTGAATAAGTCTTTCGGATTCAGAATCTATTGAGGATGTGGCCTCGTCTAAAATAAGAATGCTGGGTTTTGCAACGTAAGCTCGCATAAATGCAATTAGTTGGCGCTGCCCCACTGACAGCATCGCCCCCCTCTCACGAACATGAAGATCTAAACCCTCTTTATATTGACTGATAAATTCAGCGGCTCCTACTGTTTCAGCAGCCTCCATAATTTTATCATCCGTTATCGTTTCATCATGCAATGAAACATTTGCCCTTAAGCTGTCTGACATCAGAAACACTTCCTGCTGAACGACTCCCACATTTTCTCTGAGCTTTGCAAGCGGTATTTCGCGAATATCAACTCCATCTATTCGAATTATTCCTTTCTGAAACTCATAGAATCTAGACAACAATCCGATAATAGAACTCTTCCCAGCCCCTGTAGCTCCAACAAAAGCAACCGTTTCACCAGGCTCAATTGCAAACGAAACCCCCTTTAAAACCCAATTCTCTGCACTGTTCTTATCGTCATACGAAAACCAAACATCTTCAAATTCTATCCTTCCCTCAAACGTTACATTTCCATTTACTCCCTCATCAATTACAGATTCATTTTGGAGCAACAGCTTAAATACTCTTTCTGCATTTATAATACCCATTTGCAACACATTAAATCTATCAGCAAGCTGCCTTATCGGTCGATATAACATGAAAACATAAAGCACGAATTGAAGAACCACTCCTAAGGTTATCTCTCCTTCAACAACTCCTCCTATCCCTAACCACAACAACAGAGCGACACTTGTCGCACTAAGCATTTCCACTACTGGAAAGAAAATGCTAAAGGCTTTAATTGAACTCACATTTGCATCCTGATGCTTCCTATTTAGATCAGCAAACTTATCCTCCTCCGCCTTCTCCCTACTATATGCCTGCACGATATGCATTCCTGTAACATGCTCCTGAACAAATTCATTCATATTAGAAACCTGATTTCTAACATCCGCAAACGATTTCTTTATGTGTTTTTGAAAGATGCGTGTAGCCACTAACAGAATCGGAATAGGGAGAATCACGAAAAATGTCAGTTTCACATCAATGACTACCATAGCGACTAGAACTACGATCAAAGTGAGTATATCTCCAATTGCGTTTAAAAGTCCGTTTGAAAACACATTTGCAATGCCATCAACATCGCTCACCAATCTAGTGACAAGTTTACCCACAGGTGTTTTGTCGAAAAACCTGAGGCGGAAAGCCATGAGATGTCTAAAAAGTTTGGTTCTAAGATTTAGAGAAACACTAAGGGCAACCCAATTTGCCAAGTAAGTAACTCGATATTTCAGAAAGGCTTCAAGAAATAAAATTCCAACAATGGTAAGGAAAATATTGAGCATACCTTGATAATCTCCATTTGCCATTTCAACATCAACAGCATGTTGTATCAAAGCGGGTCTAACCCAAACGATACTCGATAGAAATAAAATCAACACGCCTGTTATGGTAAAGCGAGTCCTGTATGGCTTCACCTCACTGAGTATCAATTTAAGGGTTTTGTTGTTTATCATCCTTCCTTAAAGGTACGAGGAAACGAAAACGTTTGAAGGATATTCTACACGCGAAAGATATAGGCCACAACCAGGAGCGGAACGCCCAGCACGGGAGCGGTCACAAGAGGCAACAACATCTTGAAAATCAACTTCGCTCAACTTACCCCTTCCAACATCAAGCAATGTGCCCACAATGGCACGAACCATATTGCGGAGATACCGATCAGCTGAGATTTCAATGCGAATTTGACCTTGTAATGCGTCTTCGAAAATCTCTAATTTTCGGACATCACAAATAGTCGTTTTAACATCACTTCCAGTTTTACAAAATGCAGCAAAATCTCCCTGAAAAATTAAATGAAGAGCAGCCTTTCGCATTGCCTCAACATTTAAGTCACCAAAAACCCTTGCCGATCTACCAGAAAGAAACGGGTTCTTAATTGTATGTATAAGATAAGTGTATGACCTGTCAGAGGCATCGAATCTCGCATGAGCTTTATCTGACACCTCAGTGATGGATCGTATTGCAACATCATCATCTAACATACCGTTGAGCTTAAAAGCAAGCTGATCTAATGAATCGAAACGCTGAGCTTCAGACAACGAGGGGATGTCGCAATGAGCCACGTAATACGAGGCGTGGACTTCAGCGTCTGTACGCCCACAACCCACTATTACCGTTTTCGCACCGCACAAACGCTCTAAAGCTTCTTCTATAACTTGTTGTACAGTAAGTGAAACAGGTTGACGTTGCCAACCATGATAGCAGGTTCCGTCATAAGAAATTTCAAGAAAAACGCGCACCTAACATAGATCTAGATTAACTCCAAGAAGCGATTTTCTCGCTCTTGTATTCTCCAGCTTCTAAACGAGCCTTCACATTAGAGAAAGTTTTGATCGTGAAATCAACATCCTCTTGAGTGTGTACTGCTGTTGGGATGAGGCGTAGCATAATTGTGTCCTTAGGGACAACCGGATATACAACGATAGAACAAAAGATTCCGTGATTTTCTCGAAGATCAACAGTGAGGTTTGTCGCCTCGCCTAAACCTCCTTGAAGGAATACAGGCGTCACGCAAGAGTTCGTCACTCCCAAGTTAAAACCTTCAGCACGGAGACCTGCCTGAAGAGAAGAAGCGATTGCCCAAAGCTTGTCTTTGTGAATTGTTGATTCGCGAAGCATTTGCAGACGCTTTCGAGCTCCCACTACGATAGGCATAGGTAAAGCTTTGGCGAAAGTCTGTGAACGCATATTGTAGCGTAGAAAATCGATTACATCTTCATCACCCGAAACAAAAGCGCCAATCGTAGCCATTGACTTTGCAAAAGTCCCGAAATAAACATCTATTTGATCATGACATCCCTGCTCGTCACCAGCTCCGCGACCATTCTTGCCGACAGTACCGAATCCATGCGCGTCATCTACAAACAGACGAAATCCGTATTCTTCTTTGTATTCACAGATCTCAGCTAATTTACCTTGATCTCCTGCCATACCAAACACACCTTCAGTAACTACGAGAATTCCGCCGCCAGAAATATCAGTGAGCTTACGTGCACGATCAAGTTGCTTTTTAAAGCTCTCCATATTGTTGTGTTGGAAAACGTAGCGCTTTCCCTGGTGGAGGCGAACGCCATCTACCATACAAGCATGTGACTCAGAATCGTACACAATTACATCGTGGCGATTTACAAGCGCCTCGATTGCCGACTGGCAGCCTTGATATCCAAAGTTGAGTAGAAATGAATCTTCCTTCAACATAAAATCAGACAGTTCTCGCTCGAGACCTTCGTGCTCAGACGTTTGGCCTGACATCATACGCGCACCCATCGGGTAACCCATACCCCACTTCGCAGCTGCATCAGCATCAACTTTGCGGACTTCCGGGTGGTTAGATAAACCGAGATAGTTATTTATAGACCAAACAAGCACATTCTTTCCTCTAAAAGTCATGTGATTCGAAATCTCTCCCTCTAACTTCGGAAATGTAAAATAACCGTGGCTCTCACGAGCATGTTGACCGAGTGGTCCCCGGTCATTGCGAATGCGTTCAAATATGTCCAAACGAAATAGTTTTAGTTAACGCTAAGTTGAAGCTGCAAATTTACTGAATAGACTGTACCTTTTAACACTTTTTTTTTCACAAATATCATTCGCAAATTGTGAACTGTCTTACTACCTTCGCCATTATGAATAAAAATTCATTTCTTTTCATTTTTGCTTTTACAATTCTAGCAGTATTTAATAGCTGTACAGAATACAGTAAGGTTTTAAAGAGTACAGATGCAGAGCTTAAATGGGAGTTCGCTCAGGCGGCACTCGACTCTGGATCTTGCTTAAGAGCACTTCCAATTTTAGAAGAATTAGTGGGACTCACGAGAGGTACACAAAGAGCGCAAGACGTTCAGTACAAGTATGCTACGGCACACTATTGCGTGAACGACTTCTATCTTGCCCGCTACTATTTCAGCACTTATGCAAAAACGTTCCCCAACAGTGAACTTGTTGAAGAGGCCGAGTTTAAAGCAGCCAATTGCAGCTACTTCCTCTCCCCCAATTGGTCCTTAGACCAAACAGACACAAAGTTAGCAATCCAAGAATTTCAACTGTTCATGGACAGGCACCCCTCCTCTGCCTACAGAGATTCTAGCCAAACTATGTTAGACAATTTGAGATCGAAACTCGAACGCAAGTCATTTGAGTCGGCGGCTATTTATCATAAAACAGGGCAATTTAAAAGCGCAACCATCGCGATGGAGAACGCACTCAAAGATTTCCCCGACTCTCCATTTCGCGAGAAACTTCACTTTCTCATTCTCGACAGCCACTATCAATACGCCACTCAAAGTACAAATCGAAGGAAACTTGAACGTTTTAACGATGCTACGCAAGCTTTTCATATCTTTGCAACCCGATTTGCCGATAGTTCATACCTACCTAATGCACAACGTATATATGAATCATGTGTGAAAGCGGTGGAATCATTGGAATCTGAAGAAAACTAGAACTACCTAGAACATGAACTTTAAGAACGTAAAAGCAGAGCGAACAACCATTACTCGCAACACAAAAGACATCGAAGACCAAGGAACTGGTAATATTTTCGAATCTATTGTAGTTCTTTCTAAACGCAGCAACCAGCTTTCTCAAGACCTAAAAAAGGAACTTGCTGAAAAAATGGATGAGTTTGTTATTCCAAACGATTCACTTGAAGAAGTTTTTGAAAACCGCGAGCAAATTGAAATCTCAAAATTCTACGAGCGTCTACCTAAGCCACATAGCATTGCTGTAAAGGAATTAGAAGACAGTCAAATTTACTTCGCTCACAAGGAGAAGGAAGAAGATTTAACATTTGTAGCTGCTGAAACAATTCCCGCTATCGAAGCTAAATCTACTGACGCAAGTGAGGGAAAGAGTGAGGTAGAGGTGGAGAGCGATGAGAAGAAGACGGACGACAAGCCTGAAGCTTAATACCTTATAAGATGACCGGACGACCGGAAACCCAGGATCAACAAAAAGCACTTCTGGGTCGCCGAATTTTGCTCGGGATTACTGGCAGTATAGCTGCTTACAAATCCGCCGTCCTGGCAAGAGAGTTAATCAAGCGTGGTGCTGAGGTTAGAGTTGTTATGACACCTAGCGCCACTGATTTTATTACACCTTTAACTCTTGCCACATTGGTTAACAGCCCTGTTCACTCAGATTTTACTGAAAATATGGACAGTGGAGAATGGACAAACCATGTTGAATTGGGGATTTGGGGTGACCTATACTTAGTAGCTCCTTGTACAGCCGCAACAATTTCCGCATTTGTGAATGGGACGTGTAGCAACTTACTACAGGCAGTTTTTTTAAGTTCAAGATGCCCTGTAGCTATTGCTCCTGCAATGGACTTAGATATGTACACAAACAAAGCTACTCAAGCCAATCTTAACACATTAAGCGAAAGAGGCGTATTAATTATCGACCCTCAATCCGGAGCATTGGCAAGTGGATTAGAAGGGAAAGGCAGAATGGAGGAGCCAGAAGAAATCGCGCGTTTTGTTGAGACACACTTCACAAAGGAAATGCCTTTAGCGGGCAAGAAGATTTTAGTAACTGCTGGCCCAACTGAGGAAGCAATCGACGCTGTTCGATTCTTAGGCAACAGAAGTACAGGTAAAATGGGGTTTGAGATTGCGGGGAGATTGGCTGATTTAGGAGCGGAAGTGACTTTGATTACTGGACCCGTGAATTTAGCCACCCCACCGCGGGTTACAAAACGAATTAACATCGTTACGGCTCAGGAATTGTATGATAAAACTATTGAGATTTGGCCTAAAATGAATGCTGCAATCGCTTGTGCCGCTGTTGCTGATATGCGCCCCTCCTCCCCTTCAACTGAAAAACTTCACAAAGGAGATTTGCCCAACTCAATGAAATTAGAAAACACGCCGGACACCTTACTCGAATTAGGTAACATGAAAACCCAGGGACAACTATTAGTAGGGTTTGCACTTGAGTCGGACACCGTTGAAGAAAGTATTAAAAGTGCTGAGGGGAAACTTAAAAGAAAAAATCTTGACATGATCGTAATGAACACCTTGTCAGACGATGGGGCGGGATTCAGTCACGACACAAATAAAGTGACCATCCTTCAAAACGTCGATGGACATAATACTACGCATGTTTTTGAGTTAAAGTCTAAACGCGAAGTCGCGAAAGACATTGTAAACCTGCTGATATTTTAAAACAATGACACTTAAACTATCCTTATTTACTTTAATCCTAGCTGTGTTCACGACCAGCTCTTCAGCCCAAGAACTCAATTGCACCGTTCAGGTAATAGCTCCCCAAATCGCCAATGTTGAAGCCAGCGTTTTTGAGAGTTTAGAAGATGGAATTCGTGGATTTATGAATGGTCGCCGCTGGACCAATGACAACTTTGAATTTGATGAGTTAATCGAATGTACCATGCAGATTACGATTAGCGAATCTATCGGAAACACGAGGTTTAGCGGATCAATTCAAGTTCAAAGCAATCGTCCGGTTTACAACTCAGATTACAAAACACCCATTCTTTTCGTTATTGACGGAGACTTAGAATTCGTTTGGATCAACGGTACTTCTATTTTATTCAACCCTGGTCAGCATAGAGATAATCTAAGTTCTATTTTAGCGTATTACGCGTATATGATTATAGGCTTAGACTATGACAGCTTTGGTCTTGAGGCGGGTTCTGAGTGTTTTTTAAAAGCCCAAACCATTGTTGCCAACGCTCAAAATTCAGGCGGACAAGGTTGGGTCGCCAGCCAAGGCAAACAGAACAGATACTGGCTGATTGAAAACATGCTGAGCCAAACATTTCGCCCTCTTAGACTTTGTATGTACAATTACCACAGAAGAGGTTTTGATTTGTTAGAGTCTGACCTCGAAGGGGCACGTTTAAATATCGCAGACGCATTAATTGAAATGCGCTCTACAAACAGAATTCGCCCTGGCTCATTCAATCTTCAGGTATTCTTCCTTGCGAAGAGTGATGAAATCATTAAACTATTCAAACCCGCTCCTGAGGCCGAGCGCGTTCGCCTGCTTCCTATACTAAAACAGATGGATCCCGGAAATATTTCGAAATACGACGAGGCTCTACTTTAAGCGTTATATGCTCACTCGTCTACACATAGAAAATTTCGCACTCATAAGCGAAGTAACTCTTGAGTTTGAGAAAGGACTAACAGTCTTAACTGGTGAGACTGGCTCTGGTAAATCGATACTACTCGGAGCTTTAGGCTTAGCTATAGGCGAGCGAGGAAACAGTTCTAACATCAGACAAGGAGCTAAACTTTGCGTAGTAGAAGCAACATTCATTAACAAAAACATCAGTAAAAAGCTAACTCATCTTGATATCGAGAGCCGAGGTTCTGAAATTAATATCCGAAGGGAAGTTAGCTCTACAGGTCGTTCACGAGCTTTTATCAATGATTCTCAAGTCAGCATCGTCGATTTAAAGTCATTAGGCAATTTACTTGTAGACCTTCACGGTCAGGACGAAACAAGAGCCCTATTAGATAGAGTGACACGACTACATCTTCTTGATTCATTTGGGGGACATGAAAAGATTTTCAACGCTTACCAGCTTTCCTTCGACTCGTTTTGTGTTGCCTTGGATAAGCTGAAGAAATTAGAAGCAGAAGCCAGTAAACCTAAGGCGGATAAAAACTATTTGGCCTTTCAACTTGAAGAATTAGAGGGGCTTAACCTTACGCATTTGAATTCTATTGAGCTTAATGCTGAGTATAAAGAGCTTTTACATGCGACTGAACTGGCAAACGGGTTGAAGACTGCCTACGAGTTGTTAGATAGCTCAACAGAAGGAAATGATGCGAACACAATTGTCGACAAGGCGTTACGAACTCTCGAAGATATCGCTGAGTATAGCGCGAAGGCATCTGCATTGTTAGATCGACTTTCGAGCAGCAGAATTGAACTTAATGATATTGCACAGGAGGCAAATAATATTGCTGAGGGAATATCGCAAGACCCCAATCGTCTTGGCATTGTAGAGGAAAAGATGGAGGCTTTGTCGCAAGCTCTGCATAAACACAATGCAACTGATACTGAGGCTCTTAAGGCTGTTGAGGTAGATTTACAAAATCAGTTAGATCGATGTGAAGGCCTTGGTGAAGAAATACAGTCAGCGAAAGATGAAAAAACAGCTCAGTATAATCACATGATTTCTGCTGGGGAGCATTTGCTTGAAGTGAGAAAAAAGTCAGGTTCAGAATTGCTAGAGATTGTAAATCAGCAGCTAGTCCCATTAAAACTTCCCGATGTAGTTATGTCTTGGGAGTTTACAAAACTGTCTTCACCAGACTCTCAAGGCATTGAAGATGTCGAACTTCTCTTCTCTGCCAATCCAGGCTCCGATCCACAACCTCTTGCTTCAGTAGCTTCAGGTGGTGAGCGAAGTCGGATTATGCTCGCATTTAAGGCTACACTGGCAACCAGAAAAACAGTACCTACAATCGTTCTTGATGAAATTGATACAGGTGTCTCTGGTGAAGTTGCTACTCGCATGGCAACAACCATGTTAAACATGGCAAAAACACAGCAAGTTTTCTCTGTCACCCACCTTGCGCAGGTTGCTGCAAAGGGCAACCATCACATTGAGATAAGTAAGGAAACAACTGAAAAAACCGCCATTACAAGAGCACAGTACTTAAGTAAAGCTGAAAGAAATGAAGCTATCGCCACAATGCTCAGTGGAAGAAAAATCAGCAACGAAGCACGCGCTGCAGCAGAGGTGCTCTTAAATAGCTGAGTTAATCAAGAGTTATTTGTCCGATTAGAACTTCCAATCAAGGGCGATTGAAGGAAGAAAGGGGAGCTGATTTTTTCTTTGGCCTGTAAGACGGTTAATGTAAAAAACATTTTCACGACTATACACATTTGTCACACCGGCAGTGAAGTCCAAATCGCCCCCGTAAACATCCTTGAAAGTCCTACGTACACTAACGTCTAGACGGTGATAAGAAGGCAAACGCCCCTCGTTTAAACCAGCGTAATAAATAGTGACGTCATCCGCATTTTGGGAGATGTAATCCGAGTAAATACCATCTGAAATATTAGGCGACTGGTAATAACCCTGACTCTGAGTAAAAGGCAAGCCAGAACCTAAAGCCCAACGTGCGCTAATCTGCCACTCTTTTTTATCACCGAAATCCTGAGAAACTACAAGGTTTACATTGTGCTGTCTGTCAAAAACCGGATCGTACCAACGAGCCCCATCCCATCTGTCAACATTTCCTAATCCATACACAAACCAAAGATATGTGTGACGCTTCTCGTACTTGAGAACCACATCAACACCATGAGCAAATCCGCTCTCAACTAAGTAATCGAGGCGCAACAACTCTGGCACGTCATTATGTGCAGCATCATCAGGGAACAGCTTAGACCTATTTGTGTTTGTAAGTTGAGTAAAGTCCTTTAAGTATCCTTCAACGTTCAAGTTTAAGAATTCTGTTAAATCATATTCGAAACCAGTAACAACGTGATTTGCAGTTTGGAGTGAATGTGAGACTTCTCGAACTGAACCGTCAGGATTCACGAAATTAGACTGAAGGTTATCTGGTCCAGAAAGGAAACCGTAAAATAGATTGACCACATCTCTATCAGAGTTAGCAGAAATTACATTCTGTGAGTACATCCCTGCAGCAAACTTTAATCTTAACCTTTCACTATACTTGTACTTCATTCCAATTCTCGGCTCAGGTCTGAACTTCGCTAAAGAACTGTAGAACTGCATTCGCAAACTTGGCTGAACAATCAAATTCCCGCGGCTAATCGTATAATCGACATACCCTCCAAATTCAGTGGTGTTTTCTGTTTGTTCAACGATTGCCCCAAGTGCATTAAAAGTCTGAAAATCAGTCTCCAACCCAACAACTTCTAGGCCATACTCAACTCTGTCATCACCCAAAATATATTTAAAATCTAACCCAAAATTAAATCCATTAACATCACTATACCTGTTACTCAAAGCGCCCTCCTCAAGTCCAATACTGTACTGACTGACCGCAAAGTTACCTTTAACTAGGACAGCGCTACCAGGAGGAACTATGGTGAAATTACCACCACCACCAATATTTCTCCAATTGTAATTGGCAAAAGCAATCCCTGTCGAATCATCTAAAACGCTTGCATTGTCTGAAAATCCGAAACCGAATAAACTCAGCTTAGACCCGGCACCTCCAAAAGTAATTTTCCCATAAGTATCAGTGTAACCGAATGGCAACCTCCCACCATCTATGTAAGGGTACAGGAACTGAGATGCTTGCTCTAAATAGCTGTGCTTCATTGAAAGTAAATAGCTGATTCCACCAGAATTTTTCTTCATTTTCATAAGTGGCCCTTCAAGCATAATCTTAGCTCCGAAAGGACTTGCACCTAATATTACTTTCTGCTCAAGCATATTTCCGTCGCGGGTTTTAATATCCATAACAGACGATATTCTACCACCGTACTTGGCAGAAAAAGCACCTGTATAAACATCTGCGTTCGCGAGAGCGTCTGAATCAAAAACACTAAATAACCCGATACTGTGGAATGCATTGTAAACAATCATTCCGTCAAGCAATACTTTATTCTGAATCGGAGAACCTCCACGTATATAAAGTTGGCCTCCCTGATCGCCAGTAGAAACAAAACCCGGTAGTACCTGTAGCACTTGAACAAGGTCAGCTTGACCACCAAAACTAGGGATATGTTTTAAATCAGCAGGCCTAATCGTCTCCACTGACATCCGAACACTGTTGCGCTGTTCCTCTCTGTCAGCAGACACTTCAGCACCCGCAAGCTGAACAACACCATCCTTAAGCAAATAACTCTTAGTAAGTACTTTACCGTTAGCTACATGAACTATCTCTTTATAGTTTTCATACTCAATACTTGACACAATTAAATTGTACTGACCCTCAGGAACTTTACTAATACTGTAGAAACCTGAAACATCTGTAACAACACCATGCCTTGTACCTTCAAGAGACACGCTGGCAAACATAACTGCAGCACCTGTAGACTCTGATCTAATGAAACCCTTCACGGTTCCTTGAGAGAAAATAGAGGACGAAATCATTGTTGTGAAAATCGTCGCTGCGAATATTAAGACAAAGCCTGATCTAGTTTCTTGCATGGTTGCGCGAAGATAGATTATCTTTCGGCATGAAATCTGTATTCTTACTAAAATGATAACTCGAACTCACCGCACTCCTTGGATTTTCTGCATCCTTATCGCAGCGTCAACTTTGTTTTCCTCTAATCTTTCTGCCCAAAAAGGCAATCAAGATGATGATGGTAAGAATAAAAAGCCTCTCATCTCACAGGATGAATACAACAAGCTATTAATGTGGATTGTTGACGAGAAATACGAGAACGTTTTGTACAAATGCATTCGCTATATTGAAAACGAGAAGACTAAGAAAGAACCTCTTCCGTATATATACATGGCACAAGCTTATTTAGGAATTCACGTAAGTGATGACCACGAACTTAGGGAGCAATATCAAGCGGATAAAAACAAGGCGATAAAGAACTGCTTAAAGTACACTTCTAAATTTGTTAAAAAGGACAAAGAATCTGAGTTCTACTATGAATTCATGGGATTTTATGACGAATTGTGGGAACACGCCACCAACGTTGCTGAGACGGAGATGGATAACACAAAATACACAAAAGCCAAGTCGTACTACAAATATCTCACGAGCATTGATCCTGAAGACCCAGGCGCTTGGTTGATGTTTGCAGCGGCATACCAACTCATTAATTCAAAGAAGGAAGCAGCGGACACATATGAAATTGCCCGAAATCTTCTTATTGAGCAAGGTGGTAAAGGTCTTCGCGAAGTCCAAACAGATCTTCTTCACTTTGCAATTATCTACAATGCAGAACTTCTAGCACCCATTGACAGAGCTGCAGCCCTAGAATGGCTAGCTCTAGGAGAAGACCTATTCCGTGGTGACAAAGAATTCGAAGCAGTTAAGCGCAGTATCGGTGGATAATGGTTGAAGTAGTCGACAATTCGTCAACTAACGACCAACCCTTTCTATGCTCATCATGGTTAAACAACTGTGGAGCAGAGTATTCTGTTTTCAAGACCAACAACACATCTTCCGCTCTCGCTAGGTTTTCATGGCATGGAGTTAAAATTCTAGCCACCCCTCTTTGGGCTCTTGACTGTGGTTTATCAAATGATTGCTCTCAATCAGATTTCACCGCTCTTACTTCGTGTTGGCTTTCAAGGCCTGAGGCAATCAAACTCATTGACCTCCCTCCCTCTGACTCCAACACCACTTTTGTCAGACATCACACGCCATCGGGATTTAAAATCCAGTGGCGACATACCAGGCAAATCGACCTTCACGCCCCACTTCCTCCAACACGCAGAAAGCAAATTCGCCGAGCGGAACGGACTGGAATCACATGCCAGCTTGTAAATGATTGGAGAAGCGTTACTGAACTTCACGCTGAAAGCCGAAGTCGCAAGGACTTAAAGTCTAACAACGTTCAGCTTTCGAAACTACTTACAGCGATTTCTTCTGAGGCTTTCAGCTTTGCCGTAGAAGCTGTCGACTCGAATGGGAAGTGTATCGCAGCTGGGGGGTTCGTGTTCATTTCTACTGACACGTGTCTCTATTCCTTCGGAGGCCAAATCCGGAGTCAACAGTCCGGAATAGCCTCGGTTCTAATGCTTTCCTTCGCTATGGCACATGCGCTTGAAAAAGGCGCAACTACATTTGACTTCGGAGGAAGTTCAGATTCTGGGGTTGATCGGTTTTACAAGGAGTTCGGCGCGGAATTCGTACCTCGAGCTCGGTTAGTTGCTGTTGTGTGGTGGCTCCGACCTGTTGTTTGGGCTTTATCGCCATTTATGGAATCGGCTAAAATGCTTCGCTGAGAGGACCTAAGATTCCAGTATTACTTTTTCAATGGTCGTGGAGCGGATGCATACATTGATTCAATAATTTCCACAACATCTACACCCTCAGAAATCGGAGTTGCAAGAGTAGCGCCACTACGAAGCACGTCAACGACATTAGACATAACGTGGTGATGGTTGGATGCAGACCCTTTGTACGAACCGTAATCGTTTGGGGGCTCGGCGGCTGGAATATTTGGCAATTCGTAGCCTTGCACATCACAGTGAACCACTTCATTCATATACTGACCTCCAATTCGCACCGTTCCCTTTTCGGCAATTAATGTAAGTGAGCTTTCAAAGTTGGCACGATCAAGAGCCGTTGAAAAGGTAAATGTTCCAAAACCTTGACGCTTAAAGTCAAAGGAGATTGACCCAGAGTCTTCGAATTCAGTATTATGCAAATGTGATTGATTACGGAAAATGGCACGTGGTGACGTAATCCCTCCGAAAATCCAATACATCACATCAATAAAATGTGAAAATTGCGTAAAGAGAGGCCCTCCATCTAAAGCAAGGGTTCCTCGCCAATTAGAGGCTGCGTAATATGAATCGTCACGGTTCCAGAAACATTGTATATGAACTTGATGAATTTCGCCTAGAGAACCTGCATCCACTAACTCTTTAAGCCAAACTGATGGTGGTGCAAAGCGATTTTGCATCACACAAAAAACATGTTTACCGGT
>Ga0307984_1000432_pt1 | contig 18465 bp, 13 predicted proteins | sample EllFjometageno78_FD_203169 | JGI IMG/M metagenome (GOLD analysis project Ga0307984, IMG submission 203169) | Marine microbial communities from Ellis Fjord, Antarctic Ocean - #78 | ecosystem: Environmental > Aquatic > Marine > Unclassified | place: Southern Ocean | collected 2014-10-09
GATAAACACACGTATTGAAAATCTTTCTTTTCGCAAAACGCAGCTGTTTGTCCGAGTTTAAAAGCTTCGTGAAAAGCTGTTTGTTTACGCCAAAGAATTCATACGTATTCCCATCTGTAAAAGTCACCTCTAAACGCAAGCCCTTATGTTGAAGATCATCAATCATGGCCGTGGTTGTCGTCGCAGTAAACTCTTCCAAGTTTGCCTCCTTTGTTTCTGGAGCGATACTTACAAGAAAATGATAACCATCAATGACTTGACGACTCATCGCCTCTGCTTCGACAGCCTTCTTCCCACCATCAGGGAACTTGTCTGGATGCCATTCTTTCACGAGCAAACGATACTTCTTCTTAAGAGGTGCAAGTTCCAGAGCTCCTTCTATTTCAAATAGTCTTTTATACTCGTTAATTCTTTTCATCAGTCGTTTTATTTACTCCGCATAGTTTGAGGGCGCGAAAATACTACAACTTGAGGCAAGTACTCGCCGGAAATTAAAATAGACTGCATCTAACGCACCTAGGCTCAATGACAATCTATACCAGTTCGAGCACCGTAATTTCTGGAGGCATGCCAATTCTTCCACGAAAAGCGAGCACACCAAACCCGCGATTCACGTACAGAAACTGTCTTCCTTCCGTGTACAGTCCCCCCCAACGTTTATAGAGCAACTTGGCTGGAGAGTAGTTGATCCCCAGAAATTCTATTTTTATTCCTACTTGCATTCCATGTGTATGACCACTTAATGTCAAGTCAACGGGCGCTTTGCCATCCATCACACATTCTTCGAAATGAGTCGGATCATGGGTCATGAGGATGGTTGTAAGGTTCTCCGAGTTACTTCCGTGTAAAGCTTTATCTAGATCTCCTTTTTGGCCAAAAGATCTTTTACTCCAATTTTCAACTCCTGCAAGAACGATTTGAGAATCGTCACGCTTTAATTTAATGTGCTCATCAAGCATCAGATGAAACCCCATCTCAGAATGAATCTCATGGAGACGTTGTACATCTTTCTCACTCTCCCCTGGCGCAAATTCACCATACTCCGCATAATCATGATTGCCCATAATACTGAACTTCCCCAAGGGCGCCTCGAGGTTTGAAAACGCCTCTATCCAAGACTCCGCCTCTGAAGATGAGCTGTTCACAAGGTCCCCAGTAAATAAGATCAGATCTGGCTTCAGATCATTAATCGATTGAAGTGCCGCAAGTACTTGTTTGGGCTGGCCTACAAAAGAGCCAAGATGTGCATCTGAAATCTGGACGATACGTAACCCCTTAAATGCAATGGGTAGATTATTCAACTTGACTTTTATATTTTCAACCCGATAATCATACTTCCCTTGCACAACACCATAAAGTAAGCCACTAAATGCAACCCCGGCAACTCCAACCCCGATGTAATTCAAGAATGTAGCGCGAGGAATGGTCTTGTCGGATTTGGTTATTTTCTTTGCGGCAAATTGAAAAGTATATCTGAAATCATCTAGAACTTGAAAGGCTGCCAAAATGAGTTTTGGGAAAAAGTTGACGAAAAACGCCATGGACAACAAGCCCACAAAACCAGGCAAACGAACGGTCCAATCCTCATAATTATAGATACTTAAAGAAAAACAAATCCACAATGAAAGGGTGAGGATAATCCAAATTGGACTTACTGTTGACCACCACTTTTTTTGAGACCACCTTCGTTTGAAAAGCCTGAAAGCCATCCACTCAATCAATGAAATAACAAGGAGCATAATGCCGAATACATAGAGCATGTTTGGGTGTTCTTCAGGTTGTATTTTGCAAAAATACATGCAAACAGAGAAGCGTGACCCTTATTAAATGTTATAGTTCCCTTTTAAACGATTTCCCTAAATAGATCACTCGAAGATTACTGCAATTTATTTGTAACAAACAAAAAGTCAGTGGGATGAGTAAGGTCTAAAAATTCACCTTCGTAAGGCATTGAAATCATCTTGCGGGGATTCTCCACTACCCATTTCCCTATTGCTGTAGGGAGTTCCTTTTCATGTCGAACAGCGTCCATCGGGCAGTCTTTTAATGCCACAACAAAATCAGAAAAAGACATCTTAAAAACATTCATACTTACCCTTAAAACGCCATCTGATTGAATGAAACTAGGGAGCGTTTCTTTAGATGGTTTCTCCAAAATTTGCGTCAGATAGCCTTCGGAATCTAGATCTACTACAGCAAATGCAGACACCCTGTCATCAGGCAACCCCAGCTTTGAAGCGTCGTATGCGAGCATGGCGCAAGGACTTTTAAAAATCTCACCAAACGACCCATCTGGCGGCATGTTGTCCCCATTACATACGACAATGGAATGCGTCGACAAATCGGGATTTGACAACAACGCCGTTTCTAAGGCATCGGCTGTGCCTAATGGTTTCATTCTGCCCTGAGGTATTGTTTGCACCTCATATCTGATGTCCAAACCTTCAATGGGGTTTGATGTGAAGTAGGGCTTCGTCACATGATCATTTTCACCTATAACCACAATGACACAATTGCTTCCCTCCTGTTTTATTCTGTTTAAAAGAAGTTCCAAAAAGGGAACCTCACCGGGTCCTACACGAAGCATTGCTTTGGGCCTTGAACTCACTTCATTTGCGACTTCTTTTCCAACCCCCTCCACCCTTTTCATTCTGCTAGAAACTCCCGCAGCGAGAATGACAACAGGGTTATTTACATCCGCACTCATCCCCCAATCAACCCCCGGTTCGGATTTTACTTGGGTTGCAATAGATCCAGGTATCTGCGCAATCGAAGATGTAATTTGGGCAAGTAAAGTGACATTTGATTCACCATTGCGTTTGGGCACCATCGCAATCATACACCCTCCTCCTCCTGAACCAAATATTTTTGCGCCAACTGCACCAGCATGAATCGCCGCATCACACATCTTCTCTATCTTAGGAGTGCTTATTTTCAAGACATCTCTGAGAATTGAATGATGCTCACACATAAGTGCCCCCAGCTCCTCAGCGGATTGATTTTTATCAAACAACTTCGATGATGCGATTCGCTCGATGTCTCTGTTTCGAATTGTACCTGTGACAAGAGAGGCGTCTACTTCATTTAAAGCGCCCAAATCTATTTCATCCCAATTGCCGCCATTTTTATTGAGAATATCCAAGCGGTCGAACTTACATCTCGCAAGAATCCCTATCGTATCCTTCGGGGCATTAGAATCGCCTAGCACCAAATCGAAGGATGATTCTCCAAGTTTGACATACCCCTCTTTTTCGTCAGGATCAACGCGCAAAGCACCACCTACAGAACAAGCAATGTGATCCATATTCCCACCTGGGGCATCAAAATACTGAACCTCTGCTTGAAAAGCTTGATCTGCCAATTCTAACTTTGTTGTGATGTGCCCTGAAAGTCTTTGCATAGAAGCAATCCAAGCCACCAAAAGAGCCGAAGAACTGCTACAACCCGCTTGTACAGGAACATCACTGTCTATGATTGCATTCCACCCATATTGAGGAAGACGACCCGCTCTTTCTGCCAGAATCAAAGCGGCCAGCAAATGATTGTGTTGCCCTTTTATTTCACTCGCTTCAAGGTTGTTTAAATCAAATTCTCCAGAATATTCTAGACCTAAATTTGGACTGGACCACACCACTTTTCTATCCTCCCTTTCTTCAATATGAATCCTACACCTAAGGTTAATTGCCATCACAACGGAAGGCATGCCTAAGTAATCTTGATGCTCACCATAAAGACAGACCCTGCCTGGGGCTGAAACAGTAAAACGTCGACTTACCTGAGAATCCATAGAACACAAATATCGACAGAAGATTTAGTAATTTTCAAATCTATAAGTCATCAGGTACATTTTATAAAATTAAAAGCGCAGATTTAAGTCAAGATAAGACTCGACGAGATCAACTGTTTACACCCCAAATACGCGCAAAAAAAGTATCTATGTATTCTTTCTCTTGACCTTTCGGAGGACCGATGATGGTCTCAATCATTTCATACGCGCCATCTTCCTCTTCAAGATGGAAACTGAAAATATAATCTGTTTTATTCCCCTCCTTGTCAAAATATGCGCCAAACCTAAGATCGTTGAATAACAATTTTCCATCCGCATTATTTATGGTGAAAAAATTATCGCTAAACCAACGCAACTTGGTAATGGTGTAATCTGAGTCAATGTTATTAAGCAGAGTATGCTGCTTCTCTATTCGCGTGAATTTTACTGGAACAGTATCGTAGAATGAGTAAAGGCCTACATAATATGCATTACTTGCTTCTGCTGTACACGACCAAAGTATATTATTGAAGATTGTAGGTGAAGTCATCATTCTGGTCACCTCTATGTTTTGAGCTTTCAATTCATTCTCAAAAACAGTGTGAACTCTTGATTTATTGTAAACGGTAAACAACAAATACAACGTACTTAATGCCAAACCAAGATAATTGACAACTCTCCTCGTTCGCTTTGTGCGTATAATAAATAAGGTGATTGTTAAACTCAGAAGCAATGGTATCGTATACAAAGGATCTACTACTGCAACAGTTCCCCAGCTTACTCGGTAGTCAGAAAATGGTGCAAAAACTTGCGTGCCGTAGACTGTAAAACAATCTAAAATGACGTGTGTGAAAAAGGCAAGGAAAAGCATCGTCTGCCATTCCATTCTCGTGACGAGAGACGTTGTTTTGTTAAATCGATGAATCAGCCATCCCAACAAAAGCGCAAAGAGCACTGAAAACAACAATGAATGAGAAATACCTCTGTGAAAAATAAGCTCACCAAGCTCAGACATAAACGGTCCCGAAAGCACATCTAAATCTGGAATAGTCCCTCCTATAGCTCCCCAAAGTATCGCCCTGTTGCCAAGCTTCCTTCCTAAGACAGCTTCCCCCACTGCAGCACCAAGAACTAATTGAGATAATGAATCCATAAATTAAATATTTGAGGGTGCAAATTTAATCCATATTAGATAGATTCGAGTTGATCTAGTGTCACTGTTTTTAAAAATAACAATGGTAGAAAAATAAAAAATAACTCTTAATAACTAATTAAGTAAATGAAATAAATTGGAGGGAAACATAATTATAATTGTCTAATCTTTTTAATCAAATAATATCATGAATAATAAATACTTTTCTTTACTATCTATGTGCCTTATGCTGACTAGCATGACTGCACTTGCTCAACCTGCAAACGACATGTGTTCAGGAGCAATCGACATCGATGACCTCATTGGAAATGAGATGGGGACGCTTCAAGAAGTGGGACCCTTTACAAATGTAGGGGCCACAGCTGAAGAAGGATTGTCTGACGATCTAATTGGAATTTGGTTTGATGCTGATCCCAATGGGATTCAACCAAGTGTGGATCAAACTGTATGGTTTCACTTCACTGGTGATGGGGGTACGTATCAACTTAAAACGGTAAGTTGTGACACTTATTTTTATGCCAACGACACACAAATGGCCCTTTATCAAGGCACTTGTGATGACCTTACTTTCATTGGTGCAAATGATGACCTGATGGGATTCTGGAGTGGTGATTGGGGATGGTATTATTCATTTATCAATTTTAAAACTGAGGTGGGTGTCGACTATTGGGTTATGATAGATGGATTTAATTACAACGATGGGGACACTTTCCAAGGTGTTGCGGATGGCGCTTTCTGTCTTTCGTCAATAAAATTGAATCCTTTGACAGATCACAATACTTGCACAGATGCGCGCGTACTCGATGATTTCCTATCTGCTTCTTCTGAAGAGAGTCCAAGTCAAGTTGGACCTTTTGACAACACCCTGCTTGGGAGCAACATCATGCCTGACACAAATGCAGACAATGTTGGAATAGAGTGCTGGGAGGACGGACCAACGGAAGACGGCTCTGTGTGGTTTACGTTCACCGGAAATGGAAATCCATACACAATTGCCCCCACTTACTGTGGCGATGATGTCTTCGCTTACTTTTGGGGATTTGATGCGCAAATGGCTATATATACAGGCAACTGCGGTGAATTAGTCCCTGTAGGATGTAGCGAAGATGTCGATACAGATAACACCATGTTTTGGCCAGAGATTGGATTAGACACTCAGGAGGGCGTCACTTACTATGTAAGATTAGATGGCTTTCATTGGACAAATAGTGGTATGGAATGGATGGCTCAAGGCGCCTTTTGTCTTAACGCATTTGCAGGGAATACAAATGGCATAAGCGACATACAAGCCCTCGACGTTAATTTCTACCCTAACCCTTGTTTCGGAGACATTACGCTTTCTTGGGAGGGTGGAGACCAGCTCGCTGACGTTGTGGTATTTGACCAACTCGGAAAAAAAGCTGGTGTGTTTCTTAATGTAAGTAAGGGACAGAGAATCAATCTTAACGTAAGCTCTGGATTGTATATCTTAAACATTAGAAGTGACAACCATACTGGATCAGTCTCAGTGGAAGTTCTAAGTGAATAGTCATTTTGTCATCATATAGGTAAAAGGCCCTCCTTTCATAGGAGGGCCTTTTTATTTTAAACCCTATGTAACATGACAAAAGACAGACCATTATCTGACAATAAAATGACAATAAAATCAGGGTGTTGTCAATAATTTAGCACTCTGTAATAAAACAAATAAAAAAGCAATAATGATCTTTAAACAATTCGTTTCCTTCGTGCTTCTATCAGTTGTTATTCTTATAAAATCGAGCGTTGCTCAAGACATCGTTTATGATGAAATAACGATGAGCCCTGGAAATACTGACATGGTATTTTACGATATGGAAAATGGCACTGTGTCATCTGTTCTGCAATCTTCATGGGATATCGCCTTCGAGGTGACACCGATGGGGTCAACAATTAGAATAAACGGAGGCAGTGGTTGCGAGTTAATGTTGTACGGAGGGATAGAAACGTGGGACAACATTGATGCTTCAATCATTGAAACGCTCCCTAAACTTTATAATGACCAGTCGAACTGGGGATTGGGTGCCTATTCACAAGGTGGAGACGGCGTATTTGACATTGGATGGGGGCTTTATAACATTGTCACTCATATCGTCACGGGCACTAAAGTTTTTATACTTAAACTGAGTGATGGAACATTGAAAAAAACGAAGATTACCTCTCTCGAAGCTGGAGAATTTAAATATGTTTACGCAAACATTGACGGCTCTGATTCACAAGAGATTTCTGTCGTTCAATCAGATTATACAGACAAGAATTTTGTGTACTTCGATTTTGAAAGTGAAATGCTAATGGATGTCGAGCCCGTGAACACATCATGGAGTTTGGTCTTCTTAAAATACATCACAGACCTTGGTGGTGGATTCTATTATCCTGTGACCGGATGTCTCGCAAACAAGAATGTAATGAGTCAACAATTAGAGGGTTTATTCGATCCATTCTACGACGGGGAGTTCAATTCTATGCTGAATACCGATTTAGCGAACACAATAGGATATGATTGGAAAGACTACGATATGAATTTGGGCGCCTATAATTTAGCAGCTGACAGATGTTATTTTGTGTCAGAAGTCAATGCACCGACATGGAGAGTTGTTTTCACAGCGTTTGAAGGAGGCGCAACCGGAATTATCGAACTGGGGAAAATTCAAGAAGAATTACCCTTGAATGACATAAGTTATTTCAATAGCACAGACTATCAAGATGAGTTTACACTCTATCCAAACCCAAGTTCGAGTGGGAACGTTAGCCTCCAAATAAACAACAATTCTTCTGCGACAGTTCACATCTATAACGCTATGGGGTCTTTGTCATCAGCACCTTTGAGCGTTATTGGAGAAAGAACCGTCACTCTGCAAGTTAACGATCTGTCACAAGGCGTATACCTCGTTGAGGTTCGTTCAAGTGAAGTTTCATATTTCAAACAACTTATCATAGAGTAGTTACATGCTACAGAAAAAGTTTAATATATATTTGAGTGCACTATTCGCTTTCACGTTTTACACTCAAAACATTGTTGAGCTTTCAGCCCAAACATCACTACACTTCAATATCACCAACGATGATAATGAAGGCGTGGCGTTTGCGATAATCGAGGTTCCCGAGGCCGAGAAATATACAACTACAGATTTCGAAGGTTTAGCGATTCTGGACTTGGATGGTCATATACTATCAGACTCAATAGAAGTCATCGTAAGGCATGTTTTTCATGAAACAAGCAGACGCCGTTTAAGCAGCGCTGAAATGAATGAAAAGCCCATTCATTTGTCACTTAACAAGAAAGTTGTTAATGTCTCTGAGGCGGTTGTTACAGGACAGTTAAATGCCATCCATCAGGACAGTACGATAAGATCTGTGAGAGTATTAGATCGCAGTATTATTGAGGGTCGCTCAGCGACCACTGGCCGAGATTTGTTTAGAAATGAACTGAACATCAAAACCTCAGAAGATGCGATTTTAGGAAGTGGAATTTCAATGGGTGGGCTTGGCGGAGAAAACATCAAGATTCTTATAGATGGCGTTCCTGTCATAGGGCGGCTTAATGGTGGCATTGACTTATCTCAAATTGATTTATCAAACATTGATAGGGTTGAAATAATTGAAGGTCCTATGTCCGTAGAATATGGGACCGATGCATTGGCGGGAACAATTAATTTCATTTCAAAAGACAAGTCCTATGACACATTTAATGTGTCAATTGGCAACAAGTATGAGTCTACTGGTCAGTATTCACAAACGATTAATAATTACATACAAAACAGTTCTGGTAAAATAGCGATTAATGCAAGTAGGCTATACTTCGATGGCTGGTCTCCCGGAGACAATAGAATAGACTGGATCAGCAATTATTATGCGGACAGTGGAAGAGTGAATCTGTGGAAACCCAAGCTACAGTATACCTTTGGAGTGAAGGGATGGTACACATTAAACAATTGGACAATTAAACCTTCAATAGGTATGTTTAATGAAAAACTCATCAACAAAGGATATCCAAGAGCGCCATATGGTGAAATTGCGTTTGACGAACATTACTTAACCCGAAGGTATAACTCATCAATCACGTTCAACCATTACAATTCAGACCTTAAAGATTTGGAGGTTTTATTTTCACTGAACACATTTAGACGATATAAATATAGATACAGCAGCGACTTAACCACTTTAAACTCGACTTTGATCTCAGTCAACGGAGAGAGTGACACAACATCTTTATATGAAATAAAAAGCCGGGGAAATCACCTGATGAAACAAACAGAAAGGCTGACACTAAACATCGGATGGGATGTCAGCCATGAGGCATTGTCTGGCGCTCGAATTTCTCAAGATGTCAGACCCATCACCGATGCCGCTTCCTTCTGTATCGCAAAATTAAAGAAGCGCAACAATTCTGTTCAGTTGGGACTTCGTAAAGCTTGGAATTCTTCTTTCAGATCGCCCCTAACACCTAGTATCCACGGCCTTTTGATTCAAGAAAAGAACACATTTAGATTGAGTTACGCAAAAGGGTTTAGATCACCCTCACTCAAGGAAATGCACTTAGAGTTTGTGGACTCAAACCACAATCTGCTCGGCAATGCAGATCTAACTCCCGAGACATCACACAACATTCAGGCTGGACTCACTAGAACCATGAACAATCATGCCATCACCCTCCAAACATCTTGGAACCATTTGGACAACATGATTATGCTCGTTCAGACATCTGAAGCATTGTCATATACGTATGAAAACATTGGCACATTTGAAAGCATAGGCATAAAAGCAAATTATGCATCCACATGGGGCAAGTTAAATTGGGATATTGGAGGACGTTGGAATGCCGTTAAAACAAATGACTTGAACATAAACAATACGGAAATCGCGCTTGATTTAAGATGGAACTTCAACAATAGCAGAACTCAAGCTCACGTTTCCACAAAATTTAATGGAAAGGAAAATCGGTTTTTCTTAAATGCTGAAGATGTCCTAGAAATAGGAGAAACATCAGCTTATACGTTTACGGACATCACATTAAGCCATAAAAACAAAAAAGGAAATATCCGTTCTTCAATTGGGGCTCGAAACTTATTTGACATTCAAAATATTTCAACTACAGGCATAGGCAACAGTGCTGACAGCCAAACGCATGTGAGTTCAGATGGGCTAAATCTAATGTCATGGGGAAGATCAATCGTCATCGATATTGCATGGAAATTTATCAGATAACACGCATGAACGCGATCAGAAAACATATGACCACGAATTATTTCTTCATCTTATCTATCATCTTGACGACGATCTTATCGACAGGGTGTCTTGAAAAGGAAATGCCCATTGAACCCCATGCCTCAGGTGAAACAAAAACAAACCAGGTCATATTAGGAAGCGATTATGGCTCTCAAATTCATTACAATCTCAGCACGAATAGTGTCGTAAATTCTAATGAGACAATTGTGTGGGATGTTGCTTTTAATGTGAACGAAAACAACATCAGTGCAATACTCAACTCAAGCCGCATTGTCACATTGGCGCATACAAATATCTCAGAATACAACACACCTGTTACGGAAGAATATATCAGCGAACTGGAATTTATCCATGATGACATCCAAGGGCCGAACTGGGGAACTGCGATTGGAGATATCTTCGGTGGCAGTGACGTTACAATAATAAATTTAGGCGTTGATATCAATAACGAGCAATTGGGACTTCGGAGACTACAAATCGATTCAATCAATGACCAAGGTTACTTCATAACGTATGGTGATATTGATCTCACATACAAGGCGTCAATTCTCATCCCGCGTTCAAATGAAATTGAGTGGCTTCACTTCAGCATTTTAAACGGCACCATTCACAATCTAGAGCCTAAAATAGGTGAATGGGACTTGTACTTTACAAAATACATTGAACTGCTAGATGAGGCATACTATTATCCTGCAGTCGGTGTATTGTCAATGCCAGAAGGCATGGAAGTATGTGACGCACCAGAATTAAGTTGGAACCAAATTTTAGTGGCGGACTGGGATACATTAGAATTTTCAACCGCCTGGAATGAAATTGGCTACGATTGGAAAGAATATGATTTTGAAAGCGCAGAATATTCGATTGATAATGAACGATGTTTTGCTATCAGAACTGCAAATGGCAAAGAGTTTGTCTTGAGATTCTTAGATTTTTATGACCAAATGGGGAATATCGGCACCATTACATTAGAAAGTGTTGAACGATGAATATGTGTGATTTCCGGAAGACTTGCAAGAATGACGGAAAGGCAAACGCCCCAAGATATTGATACATCTCGAGGCGTTCTATTCCCACAGCCATATGGGCGTGCTTGAATGAGATTTAAAATCTCATCACAATATCTTAGAGGGCAAATTTACAACATCAAATAGGAATTGAATCAACGAATGAATAATAGATTTATATACCTCATTTGAAGAGGTCTTTGATCTTACATGTATTGTCTAGATTGAGGTGATTGAGAAGATTATAGTGGAGATTTTAGTTTTACGTATTATTGGCAAATATTTCTACAAGACAATTGTATATTGCACAAAATCGAAAAATAGCTTTTCAGCTAGACCAGAAAGTGGAGAATATAGAAACAATGGAGAAAGATAAGTTCCAAATAGAATTCCCAATAAACAGTAGTAAAGGTGTGCTTTATAACTGTATGAGTACTCCTAGCGGATTGGCAGAATGGTTCTGCGATGATGTTAACATCAAAAAAGATGTCCATACCTTTCTTTGGGATGGAAGTGAAGAAGTTGCAAGACTTGTATCTAAGAAAAAAGACGAATTTGTAAAATTCAAATGGATCGAAGATGAAGAGAATGGAGAATCAAACTACTTCGAGTTGAGAATAAAGGTTGATGAAATGACTGGAGAGCGAGCTGTCATCATCACAGATTTTGCAGAGGAAGATGAAGTTGAGGATGCCAAAGAGCTTTGGATTGCTCAGTTAGAAAATTTAAGACGCGTCATTGGAGGGTGATTTACAACCCCAAAGACACTACGTTTGAAGAAAAAACGCTTTCATTAATTCATTGTGCTGAGACGTAAAGTGACGGCCTTCCCCCTCTCCTGTTTCTAAGACAATGTTTGTGAGAATGATTGAAGGGACATTTTGATTGCCACTTGTTTCTTTTTTAAATTCTACTAAAAACCTCACAGGGTTGTGCTGAGGCGTGGGACGTATGATACACTTTCGAATCACATGAAACTTGCGCATTTTGGCAGTTGCCATTAAATCGGCTTCTCTTTCAACAGGCCAAACCAAACAAAATACACCTTCCGCTCTCAACACTTTCTCAGCGCCTTCAAACAAGTCTGAAATATTCAAATAATCATCATGCCGAGCTAGGTTTCTGGCATGGAAAGGTGATTTGGGCTTGCCATTAAAAAAAGGGGGATTGCTCACCACTAAATCGAATGACGATTGGTTGTCACCTTCGGTCGCCCAGTCTTGGAAGGACGCTTCAACACACTTCATTCTTTTAGTGAATGGGCTGCGTTCGAAATTCTCTTGCGATTGTTCTACAGCGAGCGGTTCAAGCTCTACAGCTGTGACTTTAGACTCGGTGAAGCGTTGAGCCAACATCAATGCCACAACGCCTGAACCAGAACCTACGTCTACAATATCTAATGCCTTATCTGGAGATTGCGTCGACGCCCAAGCACCTAAAAGCACACCGTCTGTACCGATTTTCATGGCGCATTTTTCATCCTTCACAGTGAAGCGCTGAAATTCCATTTTTCGGTTCTGAGACCTCCCCATTACCCCTCCTTACGCTTCATCCAAGTGTCAAAATCAGGGAAATCCTCTATCCTGTTTGCAGGCGCTTCTGACAAGGGCTCAACTTGCTTTGAAATCTCATTCATTTCTGAAGGAAGCTTCCTGTAGAGTTCAGTACCCTCCACTTTATGATTGTACATCTCATCGCTCACTTCTTTTATTCTGCGAGCTGGGTTGCCTACAATGAGGCTCCTCGGTTCAAAAACTTTGTTTGCTGGAACCATACTCAAAGCGCCAACAAAAGATCCATCTCCAAGCACCACATCATCCATTACAACAGAGTTCATACCGACGAGGACCTGGACTCCCAGTTCAGCACCGTGAATGACAGCACCGTGGCCAACATGTGCGCCATCTTTAAGAACCACTGATTTCCCGGGGAACATATGCAAGGTGCAATTCTCTTGAACATTGCATCCGTCTCCAACAATGACCTTGCCCCAATCGCCACGAAGCACAGCGCCAGGGCCGATGTAGCAGTCTTTTCCTATTGTCACGTGACCGAGAATCACAGCAGTTGGATGAATGTATGAGGAAGGATGAATGACTGGAATCATTCCCTTAAAGGACATGATCATACCTGACTGTTTTTGATGACCACAGCGTAGCCCTGCCCTACGCCTATACATAGTGTCACCAGTCCATACGTGCCGCCCGTTCTTTTCAGGTGATTCGCTGCTGCAAGTAAAATTCTGGCACCTGTCATCCCGAGAGGGTGCCCCAAAGAAATCCCGCCACCATTAGGATTGATACGGGAATCATCATCTGCCAAACCCCACGCACGTATGCATGACAGAGCTTGCGCAGAAAAAGCTTCATTTAATTCGATCACATCTAGGTTGTCAAACCCGATGCCTGCCCTCTCTAAAGCTATTTCTGAGGCTTTTACGGGACCTATTCCCATGACCCTAGGTTCGACACCTACAACAGCACTAGAAACAATCTCAGCAAGGGGTTTTAAGCCTTGGGCTTTTAAGCCCTTTTCGTTTGCAAAAAGGAGAGCCGCAGCTCCATCGTTGAGCCCACTGGCATTTCCTGCTGTTACAGAACCTCCTTCTTTTTTGAAGGCCGGGCGAAGTTTTGCAAGAATTTCTTTCGTCGTTCCTGACTTAATAAATTCATCGTGATCGAAGATTAAATCGTCCTGTTTGCGTCTTGGGATTTTGACTGGGACAATTTCTTCAGACAACCTTCCTTCATCTCTTGCCGCAGTGGCTTTCATATGTGAACGATATGCAAACGCGTCCTGATCTTCTCTGGAAATTCCGTATTTCTCCACAAGATTCTCAGCCGTCACCCCCATTCCATCTGTGCCATATACTTTTTCTAGTTTGGGATTGATGAATCTCCATCCGAAACTTGTGTCGAAAAGTTGGCTGTCTCTTCCGAAAGGTTGAGAAGCCTTCGACATCACCCATGGCCCTCTCGTCATATTCTCAACCCCCCCTGCAATAACTACATCTGCGTCTCCCGTTGACAACATTCTACTTCCATTAACTGCTGCAGATAAGCCCGAAGCACAAAGTCTGTTGACTGTTTCGCCAGGTACGGTGAAAGGCATGCCGGCAAGCAACAACGCCATACGGGCAACATTTCTATTGTCTTCTCCAGCTTGGTTTGCACAGCCAAAAATCACATCCCCTACAGAAGCAGGGTCTAAACTTGGATTGCGTTTTAACAACTCAGAAATAGTTAAAGCGGCCAAATCATCCGTTCTAACAGCCGCTAGAGTACCACCAAAAGATCCAATAGGTGTTCTAATCCCATCAACAAGATATGCTTTCATTTGTCAAAATTTCTGCCACAAAGATAAGGTGCTTAAATTGCGCATATGAAAATAGCCATCGCTTCGACATTCCATCCCTATCGCGGTGGTATTGCTCAGTTTAATGACCAGATGGCAAATTCACTTAAATCCATCGGGCACGATGTACGATGCTATAATTGGAGTCGACAGTATCCATCCGTCTTATTTCCAGGCAAAACCCAAATAAAAACAGGCACGACTCGCCCCACCTCTGGACCCGAAGCACCCATGGATTCTATTTCGCCTCATTCGTGGCGCAAAACAGCAACAGAAATTCTTTCACATGGGGATGTCGATCTGGCAATACTCCCGTTTTGGCATTCAGCACTCGCACCCGCATTAAGAGGCGTGGCAAAAGCCCTTAAAAAACAATCTCCAAGGACGAAGGTGGTTGCGTTAATGCACAATGCGACATCTCATGACGGAAAAGCTTCTGACAAATGGCTCACGAAAAGATTCTTAAATCGTGTAGACGGATGCATCACTTTAAGTCAATCCGTCACTGAAGACGTCAAAAAAATTGTCCCAACTCTCGACATCAAAACGCTGTTCCATCCGCTCTATACGCATTACCCTAAAATTAAATCTCGTGTGGACTCTCTCAAACATTTGGGACTTCCAAGATCAGCAAAGCATACGATTCTGTTTTTCGGAATCATCAGACCTTATAAAGGTCTCGCTACATTGATTCAAGCCGCTGAGGATCTGAATGCAGACATTCATGTTGTCATTGCAGGTGAGTGCTATGGTTCATGGAATCCATACAACAACTTAATTCAGTCAAGTCCAGCAGCATCTAGAATACATGTATTTAATGAATATATCCCAGATTCTGAATTGCCCTATATCTTCGGTGCTTCAGACTTGGTCGTTCTCCCCTATTTAAATGCATCTCAGAGTGGCGTCACAGCAACCGCTGTTCACTACAACCTCCCTATTGTCGCAAGTGACGTCGGGGACCTCTCCGCTACCGTTACTAGCGGAGTTACTGGAGAACTTGTGATACCGGGCTCATCAAAGGAATTGGCCAAGGCAATAAATGGCTGGATCAATGCGAAGCATACACCTGAAGATCTTATAACCGCATACGCGGCAATACGCAAAACAAATTCCTGGAAGGCTTTTGCTGAAAAACTCACGTAAACAGCGGTTGATCAGAAATCTGAAAGAACCTCAATTAATGGGTCGAAAACATATCTCTGAACCAAAACGATCTCTCCAGCTTTGGTAAGACCATACATGTATTCTTCATCCGGTCCTGACTCGTTCTGTTTCCAAAACAAATCGAAACTGGAACTTTCCCCATCAAATCCTTTCACGATTATCGTAAAAGCGGGAGATGCATTTCTGATACTTTCCTGACCCGATTCAGTAAGATGATTGTTATATGATTCGAAATGGACTTTGCGAAAACGCAGAAATTGATCTTGAACTTTCAACGTATCTTGAATTGACAACAGAGCTCCTGCACCATTTTCAAGACTGATCCCCCCGTTGCGATTTGATTTAATGGTGTATGAATGGTATGGCGTATCGTGATGAATTACAGTCACTTCAGCCAAAGATCTTCCAGGAAAATCAAACACACCCGTATATCTCCATTCGTTTATATCCGTAAAAAACCGTGTAGTCAGAAACCCTATTGATCCTTTAAGACTGACCACAAACGGTTCATCAGACATTCCTAGATCAGGCGTCTCTAGAAGCATATAAGTCCCTGTATGACTAGGTGTCGCTGTTCCTACATACCAAGTCTTCACGGGTTTATCTCCTCTCTGATAAATCTCAACTTTTTTTGCTGATCCTGCAAGGTTTCGTATCACAGTCCCTCTCATTTTTTCATTGACAGGACCCTTTACTTCGATTCCTGAAAAGGTTTTAAGAAGGAGGTCTGTCGCGTCTTTTCGAGCGAGGAATTCACCATTCAAAGTCCAAAACCTGGTGTCTACAGACCTCTCTAGCAAAGCCTCGCCACCTTGGTTGTCTGCGATAAAAATCTTAGTGACTAGGCTCGTGTCTGGAATGGAGAAATCCGCTTGGACATTTGAAGACAAATCTCCTTTAGAGCTCTTCTGTATTATAAATATAATTCCAGTGATCATTGTAACAACTACAAGAACTAAGAATATTTTGAGGTTTGATTTCATTGTTTTAAAATTTAGATCGATATTTTCTTATTGAACTCTTAGCATCATCCACCATATACCCTTGATCGATACTTGAATATGACAAGGCCCGAAAGGAGAACAACAAGAAGAGGCAATCCAATAGCGATAGATTGCCATCTCAGTCGAGAAGACGTAATTCTATCAATGTCGAGCGAGCGAAGTGTAATCGAACGTGATCTAACAGAGATGATTGAGTTTTCATCTAAAAGATAATTGATGACATTGCGAAGGAACTCTTTGTTGTCGTATAAAACACGCCCAGAATATCTATCAAATCCCAACGGGAAAATTTGTGGGCCTTTCTGAGTGAGAATAACCTTGTTCTTTGCGACATCTCCATCTCCAATAACCACCATGGCAGAAGGTCTGCCCACGGATCTAAATGCAAAGTCTGCATCTTGAAGCAAAGTATCGGGAAGGATATCCGTGAAGTGAGATTTGAAAGAACCCTCAATAAGAACAGCAAATGGTGTGTAGGGAGTATTGTTTGAATTAAAGTATGAGGGGTCCAGATCAACGATAGAACTTGAAATTCTGATCGGCGCTTTATATGTCCTAGCTTGGGCTGAGCTTCTCAGCAAAACAGTTTTTTTCAAATCTGCATCCGTAGAAACAGTGTCCAAACCAGAAACAAAATCGAAAAGAATGGGGTCTAGGTTTGTAGTGATCGGATGTGAAATACCTTGTGGAGTAGCTTTTGGGGAGAAGTACCAGTTGAAAAGCTGCATGCTTCTTTGGTTCCCTTGTGGACCGGCATCAAACGCAATGGGAGCACATTGTGGGTCAATAATAAGGTTTCTATTTAGACGCACACCATAATCAAAAAACTGATGACTCAGGCCGATTGGGTTTGCCGTAGCCATCGTCGTTTGTGAGGAGCGAAGAGAGTCCAAATCAGTAAGAATAGGATCCACCATCCACAACATACGACCACCCCCCATGAGGAATTGATCGAGAATAAGTCTGTCTTTGTCCGAGAAAGTAGAATCTGGCCCAGCGATGACAACAAGGTCAAATCGATTTGTCCTATACCTCATCCCTTCCAAGCGCTCACTGAGTATATTTATTTTCCCATCTAAATGTATGCGCGAAACATTGTAATCTTCATCCAGTGAATTCATGATGTCAGCAACTTCGATTTCCGGGAGCTCACCGTGCCCCTCAATAAATGCAATGTTTGGCACCTCATCAAACAACACTCTACGAAGTGAGGTCGACAGTTCATACTCTATAGAATTGATGGAGCCCTGAATCATCTCTTCTGTGGGTTGACGGGTGTCTGACCTGAAGAACTGAACAGGTACTTCCTTACCTCCTGAACTGATGAGGGCAGAAGGCCAAACATTTCTAAATGTCTTCCCTCCTCCTGTTTCATATCCTATCCGAGTAAATGAAAGACCTTGTTTGAGAAGTTTCTCTTCGTTTTGTCCTTGAGAACGTGAATCATCCGTTTCGTAAATATCCACGAATTGAAAGCGCAGGTGGTTGCTTGAAGCCACCGAAAATTCCTCAAGTTTTTCTCTGATAGAATTCTCAAGACGTTTCCATTGGGCAGGAAAATCACCCGTCAGGTAACAGGTGACGATGACGTCACGGCTGTCGGTATTAAGTTCTTCCATAAGCTGAAGAGAACCCTCCGTTAATGTGTGGCGTTTCTCTGAAGTAAGATCTACAGAAAAATGAACGATGTGCGCAGAAAAAAGAAGAACACAAAAAATCGACACAACCAAAGACAACCTTAGCCCATCCCTTCCAATTCGTCCTCTTTCAAGA
>Ga0307984_1000433_pt1 | contig 18454 bp, 13 predicted proteins | sample EllFjometageno78_FD_203169 | JGI IMG/M metagenome (GOLD analysis project Ga0307984, IMG submission 203169) | Marine microbial communities from Ellis Fjord, Antarctic Ocean - #78 | ecosystem: Environmental > Aquatic > Marine > Unclassified | place: Southern Ocean | collected 2014-10-09
TCGCAGAAAACCAAAGCAACATCGAGTGGCCTTTAAAACACTCTTTTTCAAATGGTATATATGCAAGAGAATTAACTATCCCTGCGGGTGGGCTAATAGTGGGTAAAGTACATAAGACTCAACATCACAACTTCTTACTTAAAGGGGAAATAATAGTTTTAACTGAGAAAGGCGGCGTCAAGCTATTACAAGCTCCCTGTACAATGGTTTCTGAACCTGGTACACAAAGAGTAGGTTATGCCTTAACGGAGACCGTGTGGACAGCTGTACACTCAAACGAGAGTAATACACAAGATATAGATCTACTGGAGAAAGAAAATGTTGTGAATACACCAGCAGATTACTTAGAATACAAAGAGAATATGGAACAAATTAAAATTTCAAAAATATGAGTTGGGCAATGGCAATTGGTGCTAGTGTAGCAATAGTAGGCGGCATAATAAAAAACGGTAAAGCGAAGAAGGCTGCTCGTGATGCTAAAACGGAAAGTGATCGCTTACAAAGGCAGATGGCTCAATTTAACGCAAATAGACAAGCGGTTATAAACCCCTACGCTGGAGTTACTTCATTAGCTGGACTAGCAGAAGACTTAAGCGGTGAAATATCAAACCCTTTTGCAAATCTAGGAGTAGCGACCAGTGCCGCGGAGATACAAATAGAAGAAGCTGATATAGCTTTAGCAAATACTTTAGATGTATTAGCCGCTACAGGAGCTAGTGCGGGAGGGGCAACTGCGCTGGCAAATGCTGCCGCTAAAAGTAAAAAAGGTGTTTCTGCAAGTATAGAACAACAAGAAGCTAAGAACGAACAGCTAGCAGCCCAAGGAGAAGCTAATATGGAACGTCTTAGATTATCAGAGAAACAAAGAATACAAGGTATACAAATATCTGAAGGGGGTAGAATGCAGAATGCCCAAGCACAAGGTGAAGCATTTAAGTTTAGTGCCCAAGAAGAAAGGGATATGATCTCTTTAGATAGAATGTCTGGACAAAACGACCAAGCAAGACAAGACATAGCTCAGTCAAATGCAGCAGCTCAAGCAGCTATAGGATCGATGATTAGCGGTGTAAGTAGTGCAGTTGGAGGAAAATTAGCAGCTGGGGGGAGAGTAAAAGCGCCTGGCCAGACACAGAATGTAAGTTATCTTACCTCAGAGGGATCAACAGATGTATACGATAATCCATTATCAGAGCTTACACCTCCAATGGAATTTGATTAAAAAAATAAAATTATGAGTTATAGAAATCCAGCAATAATAAAAGACGATTCAGGTCTTATAGTACCCAACGCTATCGCTCAAGGCATAGAGAATGTAGCCAAAGGTTACAAAGAAGGTCTAGCTAGAGATGAGAGGGTGAGAATAGACAATGCTAAAAGCAACGCTAGAAGAGCAGCCCAGAACATGAAGGAGGCTGATAGAATGGCTGAGCAGGAACTTATGGCTAAAAAAGGTACTGAGGGCATGGGTAATGAGCTAGGTACTAGCACATATAATGTACGAAAAGAAATACTTGGCGAAGTAAATGATGCTCGTAATATTATACTAAATCCAAACTCTAGCAACAAGGAACTTGAAAAAGCTAACCAACAATATTCTTCTTTGATGTCCGAATTAGCTAGTGTAAATACATTTGCTGAAAAGTACACACTAATGCATTCAGATGCTAATGACCGTGTTAATGGAATTCAAAGTGCAGATGGAACTTGGGAATACGCAGTGGATCCCGAACATGATACTGAAGATAATGCTGGTGGTTATGCGCAAAAATTGGATTTTGCTATTGGGGGAATTAATAATTCTGGAGTAAGTTTAAGTAGAACTAATGGAGTAACTTCCATGATAGGACATGGTGGGAAAGATAGTGACTTTAATTATATAAAACCGATAAGCGAAGTAAATAGTAATGGATTCGATACAGTTGTTGGTATAACACAGTTAACGGTTTTATCACAAAAAGCTTTAGACGCTGCATTAGTAGATGACCAAGATCCAAATCAAATAGCTGGGGATTTAAGAGTAGACAAAATGGCCTACAATAAAGTAATTGTTGAAGATGGTAAGGTATTTAATACAACTGTAGAGGATATAAATACTAAAAAATTCGACATACTATATGACAATATAGTTAATGAAGCTGTAGCGGGATTAGAAACATTACCATATCAAAATAGAAATGCTAACCTAAGAAAGCTAGGTGTTCTACCTAAAACATACAACGCTTTAATATCTGATACGGTAAATCCAATTGCTAGTCAGGCTGAAGCTAAAAAGCTAGTAACAGATGCTTATAGAGAACAAATTATAAAAGGTAGTGCTCAGAAATTAAAAAGAGATGATAGTGGTAATTTGACTAGAACATTAGCAGTTAAAGAGGTTATTTGGAAAAACAAAGATCAAATGTCTAAATTAGACATAAATGAAGGGTTTGAAAACATGAAAGAAAGGTCTGGGTATGATGCTAATGTCCCTGGATCCATGAGTTTAAAACAATTATTTTCTGAAGCTTTAAATGGTGATATATCTGTGGATGGCAGTAAAAAAACTATTAGCGAGGTAAATATAAAAGATGGGGTACTTTACATACACAGGAACAGTAGTGGTCTGGAAACAGATGCTGCTAATTACAGAAAACCCATGGAATATGTTCTAAATGATCCAGGGCAGATTGCTTCAGCTTTAAAGAACATATACCAAAACAGAGGCATGAAACCCACTAATGCCTATGAAGCAGGTGCTCAACTTGAAAAACTTTACTTTGATCAATTACAAAACTAAATACCCCAAATGGCTAAAATTATAAAATACAAATATACAGTAGACGGAAAACCTAGAGTTGTGCTTGCAGTAGACCATGCAGACTTTTTAGAGGCCAACAAAGATCGAGATATCACACTAGTTGAAACCATAACAGATGGGGTTGATGACGGTACTGATGTGGAAGGGCCTGCGCAAGAGAGCCAAGATATAACTGGTAAGCCAGGTTTTCAAACAGACCCTGTAGCGAGTGCAGATGCAGAGTCGGATGTAAATGTAGCACAAGAAGATACGGATTTGCCATCGGGAGATGGTTCTTCGGAATTTATATCGCCTAAAAGTGATATACTAAATAAAGTTGTTAGAATAGGTAATAAATCATATCCAGCCGCGGACATAGTAGACTCTATAAGGAATAGGGATATAACTTTATCCGGAGATATTAGCAGTAGCATATATCAGTGGGACAATGGTAACAATAAGGGAGTTAAAGAAGGCGTTACTGATGATACGCTGCTTGAGGCTTATGTTTCTAAGTTTCCTAACGCAGAAATAACAGGCATAAAAGAATCTTTAGAGCAAGTAGAATTAACAAATGCTTTTAAATACGGCGAAGAAGGAGATATTCTTGATGCAAAGGTATTAGAAGAAAAATTAGACACAACCCCTTGGGAAAACCAAAAGCAAATATTTGAGGGAATTGCTAAGTCAGATGCCAGTGTCAAGCTAACCTATGATAATCAGTCCGCTTCTCGCACCTTAGATAGTAAGAAGACAGCCACACTTTCATACACGGATCCAGATACAGGTGAGATTTCGGATATGGTTATAGACGAAAGCATTAGCCCAAAGAAGAAAGCTAATATGTTAAAAAGCTTTATGGATAAGTACGTTAGCTATTCAGCCGCTGTTAAGCTTAATAATATGTCCAAGTATGTAGATAACCTCAGCAAGCCCGGGGGTCCTGTCAATGTTTCCAACGAGGAAGTTGAAGCAGCGTTCCCTAACCAGGATACTATGTTTGATCCTTACGAAGAGCAGTCTTCAGGACTTTCCGCAAGTGGAGTTCCTGGATCTCCTGGCCAGAAATCATCTTGGGTAGTTCAGCCTTACGAGGTGGAATTAAAAGCAACACAGGAATCTATAATAGCAGAAAGAGAAAAACAAGGAGCAACCCCCCTGAGCCAAGACGAGTTACTTCTAAAAAGTGAATCAGCTGTTTTGGCTAATCTTAAGGCAGACAAAAGAGCTGAATTAATTAAGAAAAAAACAGAAGCATTGATCACTAGCAATAAGGACGATCAAGGCTTAGTCTCTTTGAGTAAACTTATATCTAAAACTAAAATAAGTAAGGAATCATTAGTCAACATTAACCAGTCTAAAAGTAATTTAAACAACTTAAGCCTTTCTCTTGGTGCATTAGATAATGTTTTTAAATACTTAAACGGGGGCAAAATCACTGTACTCGATGTTGATACCCCCCTTGGGATGGTAAAGCTAGGTGACTTGTCTGACGGTAGTGATGTAATGATTTATAAGTCTGGTGTAAAACTAACTAAAGATCAAATAGCTAAAATAGAGTCTCTTGAAGCAACTAAAAATGCCGAAGTAACCCAATATGAAAAGCTAATGGTGGAAGGCAACGCTATGAATGCTAGATATACAGACCTAGAGGGTGAACTTAACGCTTCTTTATTAAATTATAACCTAGCTTCAAAATATGCAACTAGCTTTACTTTAGGAGTTACGGATATTGCTACAGGTTTAGCTTATACAGGGGCTAAGCTATCTAAATTTAGCCCAATAGGGGCTGGTATAAATTACTTTACTGACGATGCCTTAGACAACGCTGTGGAGGGATTAGCTGTTGATTACAAAACTTTTAGTAATAACTTAAGGGCTAGCTTCGTTAGCGATGTATCCATAAACGACGCTTTCAGCGATGCTATTAGCCTAGGTAAGTTTGTAACTCAAGAAATTGTAGCTCAAGTACCTGTTCTTTTAGCTATGGCTGCATCGGGTGGGCTGGGTGCTTATGCTCCTTCTATTGTAGTGGGTGCTTATACGGGAGGGCAAAAGGGATTGGACATATCCTACGAAGACAGTCTTACCGGTGAGCAATCCAATGAATTCATAAAAATGGCCAAGATGATTGGCTATGGTTTAGGCAATGGGGTATTTACACACCTTACTACAAATCCAATATTACAAAGGGGTATAAAAACCTTTAAGACTAATAATATGGGTGATGATTTTTTACTTGGAGTAAAAGATTATGCCACTCAAAACTTCAAGAGAGCAGTCGTTACGGATCATGTTAGGGAAGTCACCGGGGAACTTGCTACTAATGTGGTTGAAAAAGCTATTGATGGTAAACCTATTTTTGAGGATGCGGGGCACGTAGCGCTAACCAGTACCGGATTCAGTTTTGTGTTTTCCACTTTACCATTTATAAAAGGTGTTGCCACTAGGTATTATTCTAATACGCATACGCAACAATTGATGGACAAAAGACAAGTTCAGATCAACGAACTAGTTACGGCTTATAAGAAACTAGATGGTAGAACAAAAGCAGCTAAAGTTATTTTGTCTCAGGTATTACCTCTTATAGACGCTCAACAAGCAACTATAGACGGTGTACAAAAAAATATAAGCACTAAAATAGACAAACAAGGGGCATTTGGTTTTCAAGAAGTTCAGAATAGGATAACCAGAGCAAGAGTTTGGGCCTCTGAAGTGGTGAATGATCCTAATTTAAGTAAAAAAGAAAAAGCCGCTACATTAGCTAGCCTGGAGGCACAGTTTGAAATAGATGTAAAAGCTAGGGATAATTTTGTTGATGAAAAAACTTTTGGGGAAAACTTTTATTTGCTAAGAGCAACTGACATAGAGGCTCATAATAGACTTATAAATGAAGCAGTTACTGAAACCGGCAAAAGTGCTTCAAGCCCAGAGGTTATAGCTAAGGCTATAGAGTTATACAATACGGAAAGAATAATAGAAAATAATTCAAAAGCTAAGAAGATAAAACCAAACTTTGAATCGTTTACTACTGCTAAGGAAGCTATGGATTTTGTAGCGGGCTTAGAAGGAAAAGTTACTCCAGAAAACATAAAGAGTGCAATAGATAATATTAGAGATGGTGGTGCAGGAGCGAATATCCCCTTAATTTCAGGGGGCAACTTACCTTTTGCTATCACCGAGAGTCAACTAACTCAAGGCAAAACTAGTGTAGGTCTACACGAAGTAGGACACTGGGTTATGCCTGAGATATTTAGAAACAATCCTCAAAAGATGATTGATTTCGCTAAAAACGTCGAAAACTGGTTAGCTGAAACAGACCCGAAATTAAAGCAAAGGTTAGACTTAAATTTGGTTCCTTATGCTGAAATGGATGCGGAAATTAAAGCGGAGGAGTCTTTAATGGCTTTCTTTGAACTTATAGGAGATGGTAAGATAGATATGAACTCCCGGGAGAATGCTTCTTTTAGTGGTATGTTAGCTTACATGTCCCAGGATATAGCAGGTAATGACTACGATTTTAATTTCAAGGGGTCTGAAGATTTTGCTAAATTTGCAATAGCTTTGGGTACCAAAATAAAAAATGGAGATCTTAGTTTTAGGGAAATAGTAAAAGTAGGTAAATTAATTAAACCTGCTGAGGAAACAGGTGAAAAAACAGCCCCTGTGACTAAAGCTTCGAAGGCTTCAGACACGCCTAAAGCTCCTAAGAATACTGTATTAGAAGCTATAAATAACTTAGTGCCTGAAACTGTTAAAACCAAAGCGGACTTTCAGCATAGGAGTGTATTCAACCCTATATACCAAGCAACTCTACCTAATGGATCTATTAGTAATTATATAAAATCAAGATCTGAAAATGCTGCTGTTGCTGAAAAAGCAATAGAAAGCATACAAGATAGACTGCTACGCTATGATCCCGCAGCTAAAAGAAAAACCAACAATAAAGAGCCTATAACCCTTGGTGAATTTATTTTCTCCAACACCAATTATAGTAAGTTAGATGCTAAAAAAGCATTAGCTATAGAAGGAGTAGAAACAAAACGTAAAACCAGTATAGATAGTGCAGAAGCAAAAGAGATAGCGGATACTAGTACTACAACTCAAGAAGTTAGAGAGGAACCTAAATATAAAAAGTTAGTTGCAAGCAGAGTATTGGGTAATGAAGTATTACGCTCTATAAAAGATAAAGTATTACGTACAGTAAAAGTCCTTAAGAATAAGATGGATGCTCCTATATCGGTAAATAGAGCAGTTACTCCATTAATTGGGGAGATAAAGGCTGAAATGGGCAAACAAGCTGACATTGATTTGAAGAAAGCGATGGGAGGCAAGAAAGGGAAGGTCTTAGAGAAGTTTTTGACTGCAAACAAAAAACCTATATTAGAAAACATGACTACCACATGGCTTACTGGGGCAATACCAAAAGTAATAGAGAAATCTGTTGGGGGTCATTTTAAAATAGATGCAACAACAGGTAAAAAAGCACTAGACATAAATGGTAAAACTAAATTCATACCTAAATGGGTAAAGTATCCAGAATGGGTCGGCAAAGAGATCGACAGGGAAAAATCATCAACCGAAAATAAAGGAGGAACTTCAGGTGATAACTTTGTTAGGAGAGTCAAAAATGTAAATGATGCTATAACCGATCAAGAATTTTTAGATCACTTTGTGGATTCAGAAGGTACCCCTTTAAGGGGAAAAAAGGAATCTTTAGCAAAAGCTATGGGCGAAGAAGTTGGGTTTGAATTATTCACGCAGCAGATTAAGGACCCAGATAGCCCTATTCGCAAAGCTTTCGAGAAAAATCAAAAAGCTTTAGGTGCTGTTATTGCTGAAAATATAGTTGAAGAACTGTCTAGGCAAGTAGAGAGAGGTAATGTTAAATTTAGTAAAACAGCAATAGAACAGGGCATTAATAATGAGATATCTAAAGCTATTGGTACAGAAATATTTAGAAATAAACTTACTACAAACATACTAGATCCTAATAATAACAACCCGTTTTATACTACTGTAGTAGATTATTTTAATGAATTTCCTATAAGCGAGATTAAAAGGGTTACCCAGCTGAAAAATGTAGCACATGAGTTAAGCAGCAACTACAGTAATAAGATTTTTGGGGAAATTGGTGTTCAAAGAATAGTGGACCAAGAGGGAGTGATAAAAACTATAGATTATTTATTAGAAGCTTCCGAAGACGCTTTAATCAAAGGAGACAGTTATGCCACTATACAACTTTTGTTGAAAGGTGAAAATTCGAAATTAGATGAAAAAACCTTAGAAGGTTTAAATCTAGGGAGAGCCGCTGCTTTGAAAATTGTAAAACAACTAGCGGAGCAAGGCTTTACTGGCAATGAGATTAAAGGTATATTCACAGCTGTTTATAGCCCCAGCGGACTGGGCGGATTTAAAGGCAAGTTAAAAGCTGATGGAAAAACAAGAGCTGTGCCTGAGAGCGTAACACTAATAGAGGATGATTTAGGAATACAATATATAAAAGAAAATAAAAAAACGGGTAAATCAGAGCGCCAAAGTTACGGGTCTTTTATGATAAACACCGCAGATTTTGAACAAAACTTTCTTAAAGGAATTGAGATGGGCCCTAAAAACTCTACTCGAACAGATGCTTTTACTAAAAATTTCTGGAAAGACGCTACCTCTAAGTATAATAAATTAGATAACGCAGGTAAAAAAGAATATTTACAAGAATTACAAAAAGGGAAAGAGAAATATGAGGCTTCCTTGCTGTCTTTTATAGAGGCTGTGAGAAGTGCTGACATATCTACTGACGCGGTTAGAACTTTTATTAGGGCACCTTTCGCTGCAATGGATGGTTTGGGGAAGATCACTTCCGCCCCTAGGTGGATGCCTTCTTTAACAGATGGAACACTACTGAGTCTCAAAGATTTAGTAAAACTTGGATTTGGAAGAAAAGACGGGAAGGTTGATCAAGGTGTGTTTGAACATACAAAACCAGCCAATAGAGTGGCGCTTGCTGCTTTTAGATATGCTTTAACCGGAGATAAATCAGATTTAGATAGCTTTATCTTAGAGCTTGCTGACTTCGATACTGCTTTTATCACGGAGGGTATGGATAGAGAGCTAGTAAGAAATAAGCTACAATCCTTAATGGGTCTAAATTATGTACGAGGTGGAGGGGTTATGAATACTAGATATACCGAGATGGTGGGTGAAATGGCAGATGCTGGTGTAACTTTTTACGATGCCAAAACCAATACCTTACTAAGTGCCGCTGCTGTTTTCAGCAAAGAGATGGATCAGGAAATGGAGACTAACTTCGCTCCAGTTAAAGCGGCCCAAGCGGCAATCCAACAAGGTATAAAACTATCTAAACCCACTAAAAAGATTAGAGTATTTGACTTTGATGATACAATAGGTATAACCGAAAGCAATGTATTATATACAATGCCCGACGGAACGACAGGTAAGATTGATGCCGCAACATTTGCTAAGGAGTCCGGGAAGATGGAAGCCCAAGGTGTTGTTTGGGATTTCTCTGAATTCAGTGAAGTTATGAATGGCAAGGAAGGCCCGCTACTAGGTGTAGCAAAGCTTATAGCAGACAAAAGAGGTACACAAGATATATTCGTTTTAACAGCAAGACCACAAGATGCGGCGGGGCCTATAAAAGAGTTCTTAGCCTCAATGGGATTAAATATTCCTTTAAAAAATATTACAGGACTAGGCAATGGATCTCCTCAAGCAAAAGCCGATTGGATGATACCTAAGATAGCAGAAGGGTACAATGATTTCTACTTCGCAGATGATCACACTGGAAATGTAAAAGCCGTTAAGGACTTATTAGATACCTTCGATGTGAAAGGTAAGGTACAACAAGCAAAAGTTAAATTCAGTAAGTCTTTAGATAAGGAATTTAACGACATGATCGCCCGTGACAAAGGGATCGTATCTGAAGCTGAATTCTCTAGGAAAGTAGCTAGAACTAGGGGTGCTAGAAAAGGAAAATGGAAGCTTTGGATGCCTACAACTTTGGATGACTTTAAGGGATTGACATCGTATGTATTTGCCGGTAAAGGTAGACAGGGAGATGCTGACCAGAAATTCTTTCAAGAGGCAATGATAACACCTTACTTTAGGGGGGTTGCGGCAATTGAAACAGCTAGACAGACTATAGCTAATGACTTTAAAAAGCTAAACAAACTATTTAAACCTGTAGCAAAGAAACTTGGAAAACTCTTGCCTAGTGGAGATTACACTCACGATCAAGCTATAAGAGTTTATTTGTGGGACAAAGCGGGATATGATATACCGGGTTTATCTAAAAGAGATAAGTCTAAACTGGTAGAGTTTGTAGCTAATAGCCCTGAGCTTTCATCTTATGCAAATGGGGCACTGCTATTGTCTAAAGATAAAGATTGGATTAAACCCAGCGCTTATTGGGATGTTGAAACATTACTATCCGATTTGAACAACCTAACGGAGAAGAGTGGTAGGAAAGAATATCTAGCTGAATTTATTGAAAATGCAGATATAATCTTTAGCGAAAAGAACCTTAATAAAATAGAGGCTGCATACGGTACAAGCCAAAGAGAAGCTTTAGAGGATATATTATATAGAATGAAGAATGGTACTAACCGACCTTCTGGAATGAATAAGAATGCTAATAAATTTAATAACTGGGTTAATAATTCAGTGGGAGCCATCATGTTCTTCAACAGAAGATCCGCCGTGCTACAACTATTATCCACTGTTAACTTTATAAATTGGAGTGATAACAATCCTGCGAAAGCAGCGTTAGCATTTGCAAACCAACCTCAGTATTGGGCAGATTTTGCAACTATATTTAATTCAGATAAGTTAAAGCAACGTAGGTCTGGTTTGAGAGGAGATGTTAATGAAGCTGAGATAGCTAGTGCGGTACAAGGTTCTAGAAATAAGGCTACTGCCGCTTTAAGTTACTTGTTGAAAATTGGTTTTACGCCAACACAAATTGCGGATAGCTTCGCTATTTCTGCAGGGGGTGCTACATTTTATCGTAATAGAATAAATACACTTCTCAAGCAGGGAATGGACCAGTCGGCTGCAGAAAAACAAGCATGGACCGACTTTAGTAACATATCTGAAGAAACACAGCAATCTGGGGATCCCGCATTAATTTCATCCGATCAAGCTAGCACTCTAGGAAGATTAGTTTTGACATTTATGAATACGCCTATACAATTAAATAGATCTATTAAAAAAGCTAGTTTAGATATATATAATAGAAGGAGGACTAAAGGAATGACTCAAGCGCAGAGTGATTTTTCTAATATTAGTAAAGTTATATACTACGGGGCTATACAAAACGCTATATTTTCATCATTACAAAGTGCTATGTTTGCTTTGATACCTGGGTTTGATGATGAAGAGGAAACTGTAGAGTCTTTAGCTAAAAAGAAAGAGCAGAAAGTCATGCGCATGGTAAGCAGTATGATAGATACAACACTTAAAGGAGGTTTTGGAATACCTGGGGCTGTTTTAGCGACTGTTAAAAATATCATAATAGAATACCATAAGCAGCAAGATAAAGGGTTTATAGCTGACCATACCTACACTGTATTGCAAGCCGCTAACTTAGCCCCTCCAATTGGTAGTAAACTTAGTAAAGGCTATAAAGCTATACAAACAGATAAATTTGAAGCAGATGCAATCGGAGCGAGAGGATGGGATGTTACTATTGATGGTAAGTTTAACCTATCCCCGAACTATTCAGTGTTAGGCAATGTCATTGAAGGCACGACTAATATACCAACGGCTAGAGTTGTACAAGAATTGAATTCTATAACTGAAGCTTTAGACTCCAGGAACAACAAGTGGCAACAAATAGCTCTAGGACTAGGCTGGAAGAGCTGGGAAGTAGGTGCTACTAATGAAGAGCATGACTTAATAAAAGTTGAGGCTGGAGAAAGAAAGAAAGTTTTAGGTGAAAAAGCTCGTAAAAAGAAGAGAGAAGAGGATAAAGAAGCAGAGAGAATAAGAGTTAGTGGCTTATCCGAAGATCAATTGAAGGAGGAAGCTGAGATAAAGAGTGTTAAGAAAAAGGAGAAAGCGGTTGAAAAAGAGAGACTCCGTAAAAAATACGATCCAGACTACGCTTCTCCGAAAGTGGCAAAAGACATGACCCCTGAAGAGGTGTTGATAAAAAGAAAAAAAGTGGTTAAAGGATTAACTAAACAAGAGCAAATTACTATTTTAAGAAATTCAGGATTATCACGTAAAAAAGTAAGGGAATTGCAGTATGAAGCTGATAGGGTTGATGCTATTATAGAAATTCGTAATAAGCAAAAAGCTAAAAAAGATAAACTTTTGAAAAATAAAAAAGTATTAAAGTAAAGAAATAATCTAACAACCTAACCTAACTAAAATGAACATAGGCGATTTGAAAATGTATATAATAAACCTTAGTACTTTAGCTATATCAATGTCGGCTATAGACACGATTTTAAAAATAACCTTACTAGTAGTATCTATAGGATATACAGTTCACCGCTGGTATTCTGATGTACAACGTAGGCGAAACAACAAAAAAAAATGATTATGAAAAAAGACAAACCAAATGAAAGTAAGTTAATTAAACTTTTAAAGTTTCTTAAACACAAATGGAATTCAATGTTATATTGGATGATGTTTAAAAATATAGATTAAAATGAATATACCAAAAATTATTACTGGATTAGCTGCAACCTTATTATTAGGCACAGCGGGATATATACTCACTACAACTTTAGAAATAAGTAAAGATATTGAGATTGTAAAAGAAAAATTAGAAAAAATATATGCAGACGATTGCCCTTATTGTGTGCACGCTCTACATAGTTCGTTGACAGAACATCCTTTATTAGCACCTACTATTAGGAAAGCTCATAAGCATGTCGACGGTAAGGCTGTTTATATAAACCAAGATTAAAAATAAAAACCCCAAAGCAATTAAGCTAAGGGGTTTTGTTATTTGTAAGGCTATATATTTACGTTTGCTTATAAAATATAAGGCTATATGCTTATGTTATCTCACAAGCACCCCCAGCACAAGCTAGCTCACCGCTAAGATCTGTCTCATCATCTTCCTCTTCAATTCTAGACACATCAATGTTCTTTAGAGTTTTCATTAACTCCTCGTACATATCTTCTGTTATATCTTCGAATGGAGCTTGAACATAAGTACCCCCGTTATAAGGTAATACAGATAGTCCGTTATAGAATTCTTTATTCTCCCACATCCACTCACCAATCATTTCCCATTCATCTTCTTTGATACTTATCGTTGCTGATATATTATGTCTATTAGCGCCATCAATATGTCCAGGAGCAACCCATCTTTCAGATACATGTTTGATGCGTTCTAACAAATGTATAGGAGATTCGGTTCTTAACACAGATCCTTCAGGAGCCTTCTGAGGTATACCAATTACGGCAGTATCGTGAGGTCTAAAATATTCATCTTCAATTAATTCAGGGTGGTTTTCTGCTAGGAATTTATACATCGACTCGTTCTTACCTACACGTATCCTTCTAATGTAATAATCGTTATGCCAAGCATGAATACCAGATGATGTACCTAAAGCTAATGATGTTGTTCCCGCGGGTTTTACCGTTGTAGTTCTTGCCGATGGATTAATTCCAATTAGCTTAGCCACTCTTTCATTCTCTTCCTTAACTACAAATGCGGCTTGTTCCATATCTAAATTCAACACAGCACCAGAACCTATCCCAGTCATTGAGACGCCGATTAAGGCATCCTTTTCTGTTGTCTCTTGCCAAATTCTTCTAAGATAATGAAAGCTCGTGTAGGACGCTTGAATGGTCCCTATGAAGGACGCATGCTTAACTCTTCGATTGAATTCATCTTGATCCTCTAAATCTGAAGCATTAACTTCGCAAAGATTACAAAATTGATATGGTCTTAAAGCTATTTCGCAACACGGGTTGGTGCCCCAATCCTTATCCTTGCTTAGGTAAAACCCAGGTTCCCCAGATCCAGATAATTCAATTCGCTTCCATAGTCCTAAGAAGAAACTCTTAGTTAATTTTTGTCTTATTAGAACCGCAGAATTATTAGCTCTACCTCTTTGAGGGTTCTTCTCCCACCAATCACCAGACTTACAACCAATCATTGTATCATCAGTAGATGAGAACAAAGCTATTAGCGCAGCTCTTCTTATTCCTCCAGCTAAAACTGAATCAGCTATGTGACATATAATATCATGAGCTTGAACAGTTGTTAATGAATCCCCATCTTTAAGAGAATCCATTATACCCATGATCTTCAGTATACATTCCTTAAGAGGTTGAGGGCCAGGAGCTTTACCGCCTGAAGTAACTAGCCTTGCGCCTTTACCGCGAATATCTGAGTAATCAAAATCAATTTTAGAAGATCTTTTATTACCTAAGTAAGACTTCATTAACATCTTGATTGCATCAGCCCACCCTTCAATTGAATCCATAATTAAAAACCTACGAGTACGCTTGTCAAAAGGTACGGTAACTGTTGGTAACTTAGCTACGTGATGTTCTTGAACAGAATATCCTACACCGGTACCTCCTAGTAAAAGGAACATAGTCTCGCTAAAAGCAGCGACAGACTCAATAGGAAGATAAGCACAATTATAAATTCTATTTGGCGATATTTCAATAGGTTTACCACCGAATTGAAGCGATCGCATACTCGGTAATATATTTTTGTTATAAACGTCTTCATAAGCTGATTTTATTTCATTAGTTAATTCTGGAAATTTCTTTATGTGCATGCTTTCATTACGAAAGACTAATTGATCCCAAGTTTCACGGCGCCTAGTCTCGGGTATGTACCTCGAATATTTCATATACACCGTAATATCTGATAGTATTTTGTTTGATAATGTCATATATCTATTATATGTTTTATAGTTTGTAATTCGTTCTTCCAATAAGCTATATGGGCTAGCATATCGAGCTTTATTGTACTCTTTGTAACTGTTTTCATATCAGCTAAGATACCTCCTACAAACAAGTTTATTGTGTGCAGTTGTGTTTCCATATCCTCTTGCATCATTTGAAAATAGTTAAAGAAATATCAAAGAAAGGGAAGTAAATCACGTGTATTGTACAATCCTCTTCTGCATAACTTCTCATCCCAATCAATATTCCGGGGTATAGCCCCAATTCTAACAGCCAAGCTGATTTATTTTCGTCGTCTTTCATAAACATATAATTCCGTATTTATTTTGTTTTTCAACTAGTTCTTTAAATTTAATCTTACCCTTTTTTTCCCAAGACCATTTAACCCATTTGTCTATTTGGCGCTCGGCATATCTCTGCCTGGACAAGCTTTTCGTTTCTCTAGGATAATGCGTATCGTTTCGTTGCATGTTAATTGGTTACTTGGTTTATATATTGATCTTGTATCTTTATTATTGGTTAGCCATCTCTTAAACAGCTTCCATACCATAGGGAAACGCTCATTTGCTCTGCCTTTAGTCTCAATAATATAGTCATAAGAAGAAAAATCCGGTGTATATTTTATACCTTGTACTTTCTTTTCTCCTCTGTTCGTATAATCTCCTTTGCCATTCCCTTGTTTCTCTATAGAGGTGTTTTCAAAAGTAAATCCTTCTATAAGTTGAAAGACTTCTCCTTCATACATATCAAACAGCTTGTTTTCTTTTAGAGCTATATACATATATTTCTCAAGCCCCGAGGCAAAGTCGATACCATCAAATGATACCTTCTTTGACCTTACTGGACCCTTCTTTCTAGAGTATTTCTTCATCGAAGACTTCTATTTTTTTTAGTATCTCCTCTTGCATATCCTCCGTGTAAGTTTCTTTAGCTTTCTGAAGATACAACACAGCATCCATAAGCTCTTCTTGTAGATGATTAAGCCACACAAACATCTCTTGTGGATCATTATCTAAAGTAATTCCATACTTTTTAAACCCTACATCAGATCTATTAACAAACTTATCTACAACTCGCTCTACGACTGGATCTCTAAATTCTATTTGTTTTTTGTTCATTATAGGGTTTGGGAATATTTGAATGTTCCATTTTGGGTTTGGTTTTTAACGAATGTGCCATTTTGCATTGACCCTTTTCTGTTTTTAATCTCGTTGTAAGCAGATTCAATACAGTCTTCGATTCTTAAGTCCTCTAGACGAGCTAAATTAGTCAACACTACAGCTATATCCCCAATAGCATCAACAATTTCAGGTTTATTATTCTTAAGTATAGCATCTGCTAGTTCACCTACTTCTTCCATCAACTTTAGATATTGTGTTTTAGTATCTCCTTTATCATATATGCCTTTATCATTAGCCCACATCCTAATTTTATCAAAAATTGTGTTATCCATTATTGGGGATAATTGTTGTTTTGTAGGAGGCACATTGAAGGCAGCTGATAAAGCTTTATTGTATACATAACATCTGTTCATATTAAACATTGATGTCTTAGCATTATGAGTGATCCAAGGGACCATATCTGCTGTTAATTTGAATGATTCACCCTCTGGTGTCATCCATTGTATTCCCAAGTTATCCATTAAATGCCCTTTTAGTTTGTTTAGTGGACAAGGAAAAGTTACTGTTTGTGTTGTTACGTTTACATTCATTTGATTAAATTTATTACAGTTTAAGTTTTTATATAATTGTCTGTCGACCCTATAGCCGTAAGACTTCTGAAGTTCTATTTCCATGTCTGATATATAATTTATATCTTCACTAGTAAGTAGAACTTCATATTCGTCTGGAGTATATCCTTGTTGCTCCGTAACCCTACTAATAAGATTACACGTTACCCCTATTTTTTTACCCGGAATGTGGTACAAATAATACTTCATTTTTGTTTTTATTTACCAACGCTAAGCTCCGCTTTAATTGCAGGATAAGCAGTGTAGTTATTTAATTTAATTTCATTTTTTTCTGGGACTATTAAAGCTTTTCTAGCATCCATCTTAAGACTAATCCTAATACCTTCTTCGAGTTCTAATGTAGGTAGGGTCATGGTTGACCTGCCTATGTACGTCTCAGTAGGTTCTATATGATTGTTATACAAATGACAGTCTCCAAGTTGGCCTATAAGCAGCCCAGGGATCAAATCAGCTCCCTTTGCGAGCATCTCTAGCAATAGACCATACATCATAATATCGTAAGGCAGCCCAAGAAAAACATCAGCAGATCTTTGTTGCCACATCAAATCCATAACACCATTATTGATATAAACTTGAAAAGCGTAATGACACGGAGGCAGAGCCATTGCATCCATCTCGTGTGGAGCCCATGCGCTGATCATAAGACGTCTTGAATATGGATCGTTGTTAATCATACTAACAAGATTTTTAAGCTGATCTACGCCCTCAAAATCTCTCCATTGTTTTCCATAGACAGGGCCTAGTGTTTCGTCTGTCCTTCCTGAACGCTCATAGTCTGGCCTCCAATATTTAACTCCATTATCTTCTAGGTACTTTAGGTCTGTTCTGCCTTGCAAGATCCAAAGCAATTCAGTTCTCGCTGCATTAAAAGATAATTTTTTTGATGTTAATATCGGGAAGCCAAGTGACATATCGTGGCGGATAGTTCTTCCGAAGACAGATCTCGTCCCTGTTCCTGTTCTATCCGGTTTTTCAGCTCCATGATGGAATATCTCTGATAGCAGTCCTTTATATTCTCCTTGTATATCAATTGTTTTCATATTTTTTATAGTAATACATATAATACTCATATAGTTTCTTCCATACTTCATTCCGCGGTAACTCGTCGGGCGATTGGGCTGGTGCTTTACCTTTTAGACTTATCATAAGGAACCACTTGCTGGGAGTACCTACTGTGCATGGTTTAGGATAAATAATTATACCATTTTTATTGCACCATATCCTTGCGGTCTCTTCGTAGTCCTCTGCGTTGTACATGCCCATCATGCTTGCTTTTCTTTTAGCCATTTATGTTTCCCAAGGCATAGGGTCGTTATTAATATTTATATCCTCATGCGGTATAAAGCAACCCGATTTAGGTTCCCATTTGAAATGAGCTTCAGCACCATTCTCGCCAAGATTCTGGAACTTAACTTTTAAGACCTTAGCTTTAACAGTCTTAGCTTCATAATCTCTGTGGACTAATATGCCGTGATAAGAAGCATCATACCATTCACCACCACCTTTAATATTGTACATTGTAGGCTCTTCTATCTTGCCGTTTTGATTTTTGTACATCTTAGTGGGATGAGCTACGATAAAGACAAGCACATCATACTTCTTAGCAAACAGCTCAATCTTCATTAAGTATTCCATTGTATATCTGTTAACGTCCTCAGACTTGCATTCTGTGTCCCTGACCTTGTTATAAGGATCTATGACTAAACATTTAATTCCTTTACGCTTAACAAGCTCTGCTCCTTTACGCAACACAGAATCCAAAGTATAGCGTTCCATATCTATATGATAGTAATTACTATTACAGTGGTCAGCTACTTGATTCCATTTCTCTCCCCCAATATCTTCTCTGCTAGGCATCCCTTGCCAAGTCTTACGCATTAGCTTATGAGCATGTAGGTAAGTTGGTTGATTCTCTGGAGATGCAAAAGCCGTTTTCCAGCCATAATTAGCGTTATATCCGACAACCATCTGGTCGACAAAATCCGATTTACCCGAACTAGGAATGCCAGTGACAGTAATGAACTGAC
>Ga0307984_1000434_pt1 | contig 18379 bp, 20 predicted proteins | sample EllFjometageno78_FD_203169 | JGI IMG/M metagenome (GOLD analysis project Ga0307984, IMG submission 203169) | Marine microbial communities from Ellis Fjord, Antarctic Ocean - #78 | ecosystem: Environmental > Aquatic > Marine > Unclassified | place: Southern Ocean | collected 2014-10-09
TTCACATACTATTTCTATATTAGTAAGAGCAAGCCAACAAGAAGAAAAAGTTCCAATTTGGTTAATTGGTGATAGTGATAGAAGATTCTGTGAATATCCAATATTAAGAAGACCAGGATATGATTACGGATTGAGTTATAATAATTCACGAGCATATACTGCACAATTATGGGATACTAATCAAAATCATTTATATCAATGGATAAAGAGATATGAAAATCAATGGTCATGGGTTACATTAAATGTAGATACATCTAAACAGAATATACATTTTTATTTAAATGGTAAAGAATCAGATGCAAGACATGGACATGGAACTCAATCACCACTTCATTATGAGGAACGATTAAAATCTTATGGTATTGGTGATTATTATATAGGAACAACAACATCAACTCCTAAATCAGAACCAAATAGATGGTTCAAGGGAGATATTGCAAAAGTAATGATGTGGAGTAGAAATTTAAGTAGTACTGAGATTTCAAACTTACATAAAGAAATCCCAACTGATAAATTAATGGTACATTATGATTTTAATCATAAAGACCAGATTGATTCAACCAGAATGGCAATCGATTTAAGTGGTAATGGTATTGATGGTAATATTACAAGAGGAACATTCAATCAAGAAGAAATTAAAATTCCATATACTATTATACCACATCGTAAGGATGGTAAAATGAATTGTTTGCCACACAAAGATGAAGGAATGGTTCAGGATGATAATGGAAATGATGTGTGGGCCAAAGGAGAAACTACTGCTCGTAACGAGAGAAGATATATTTTACAAATGCAACAAGGAACGTGGGATTATAAATCCGATGGAATTGAGCAATTAAAATATGAATTAGTTGGTATTGATGAAATAACATCTAAGGCAAAAATGATAAATATAAAACTCTAATATATATTAATATACAAGATAATATGTCAGAAGAAAAGAAAAAAATAGCTATTGATGATGATAGTCCTGTCTATGTGGAAGTACGTGATGAATTAAACGAAACAGGATGTGGTTTCTGTTTGGCCAAATGGACACAAGTTACAATTCACTTACAAATGGGACATACACATTCGTGTCATCATCCATCGACACATAAAATTCCTTTAAAAGAATTAAAGAGAAATCCAACCGCCTTACATAATACGAATTTCAAAAAACGTGTCCGTAAAGAAATGTTAGATGGAAAGAGGCCTCCTGAATGTGATTTCTGCTGGAATATCGAAGATAATTCAGATAGATTTTCGGATAGAACGTTTAAATCAGGTGAAAGTTGGTCGAAACCCTACATGGAAGAAATCAAACAACTAAATTGGAGAGAAGATTATAATCCAAAATATGTTGAAGTTGCTTTTTCAAATGCATGTAACTTTAAATGTTCATATTGTGGACCGGCGTTCTCATCTGCGTGGATGCAAGAGATCAACAAGTATGGTGCATATCCTACAACTGATTCTTTTAATGACCCAAAGCATTTAGAATTTGATAATAAAGTACCAATTCTACATACAGAACATAATCCATATGTAGATGCATTTTGGAAATGGTGGCCAGATTTATATCAAGATTTACATACATTCAGAATAACAGGAGGTGAGCCACTTATGAGTAAGGATACGTGGGGTGTGTTGGATTATATAATAGAACATCCAAATCCAAACCGTAAAATTAACATTGCAATTAATTCAAATTTAGGAGTTCCTGATAAACTGATAGATAGATTTATTGATAAAATAAATAAAATTTGTGATGATGATAGAGTTAATGAGTTTGTAATATTCACATCAGTCGATACATGGGGAGAACAGGCAGAATACATTAGAAATGGTTTAGAATTTAACAAATTTTGGGATAATTGTCATAAAGTATTAGAGAAATGTCCAAAGGTGATTCTAACATACATGGTAACGTACAATGCACTATCTATACCGAACTATCACAAATTAATCAAAGGAGTATATGATTTAAAAACACAGTACGGTTCAACGGATAGATATTGGAATTCCGCAACATTTTTAGATACTTCCTATTTAAGACATCCTAAACATCAAACCGTTCAAGTATTGCAGGGTGAAAAACAATGGTCGGATAAGATATTTCAAGATGCACAATACTGTGATTTCCTTGGTGTTCCATTATTTGAAAAAGAATACATAGGATATTCGGATGTTGAAATACAGAAAATTAAAAGAACACACGATTGGATGATATCGCCAATTGATGAAAAGGCTTTAAAAATACAAAGAAGAAATTTCGGATATTATTTTAAAGCACACGATGAACGAAGAGGTACTAATTTTGAAAAAACATTTCCAGAATTGGCTGATTTTTATAACAAATGTTTAGAAATTAAATTATGATAGAATTAAAAGGAAATAATGCGTATTTCATACCACCAAAAAATAGATATGGATTATCTACTAATGAAACCCATGATTTAACAGAACATGATTTTTCTATTTTAGTAAATGTAAAAATTGCTTGGGATGACATGACGGCGGAATCTCCAACTAAAGAAGGTGGTATTGTTGCAAAAAACGGCAAACATTGTGGATTGAGTGCATTCAAATTTAACGATGATCGTATCTATATAAAGGCACAATGGTGGGTTGGTTCGGATACAACTGAAGATGAATATCAAGATATTTGGTTTGAGGTAGAAAACAACTCTGAATTTATGAATATTGCAATGTTGCATGATAGTAAAACTAAAACAGTTACATTGATGGTGGACGGAAAAACAACAAGCGCCACTTATACTGGAAAATTCATTGATTATAGTGATTCTTGGATATGGATAGGTGCACACAATTCATTAGATAGTTGTGCAGTTGAACACCGCGGATTTCTATTTGGGACAATCCAACACGTATCTGTATATGATAGTACAATTTCAACTGAAGGAGTTAAAACGATATACACAATGAATTCAAATGATGTATTAAAATCTACACCGACATTGCAAACAGCTGCATCTTTCATTTTCAATGAAGAAAATATGACTCCATATAAAGTTCTTGATGTATCTGGCAATGGAAACCATATGATTTTATTTGATAAGAAATGGATGGCCAATGAGCTCATATAACTAAAAAATCCTTGAGATATTCAAAATGGATAAAATAAAAATAATATTAACTGAGGGGGATAGTTGGACAGCGGGTGATATACTTGATCCTAAATTAGAAAAACTTGGTATAACTAGTGTAGACCATAGAGATAATGACGAATATCGATTACCAAAAGTATGGCCATATAAATTATCAAAACTAACCAATATAGAAGTAAGTAATACTTCCCACGCGGGCGCATCAAATGATGGCATAGAAAAACGAATTATTGCACAAGTTGGAAATTTATTGAAATCACATAATGCCTCTGATATTCTTGTAATAATAGGATGGACCTCACCTGAACGAAAGGATTTTTATTACAAAGATGCTATGAATAGTTCAGATAACGGCCGATGGGAAACTATATACCCCGCTTCACCCGCTATCCACAAACCAGCAGATGGGTTTGAAGAATTTACTAAATTATACACAACTTATTTTTGGAATGCAGAAGAATATATTATGAGATATATGATTCAAAATATTAATATACATAATTACTTAAATTCACATAATATAAAACATGTATTTTTTGATGCATTTTATGAAACATTTGAAGCTAAGGTTAATCCAAATAGACATCCTATATTTGATAGTGTTGATTTGATTAATGTTATTAAAAAACTACCATTACCAATTGAAAATCTGAGCATTAAAGATCAATATTTAGAATTGTATGAAACTAATTTTATTAAAATTACATTTAAACAATTTATAAAAAATATATTGGAGAAAAGTAAATCAAATAATATACCATATAGTAAAAATGATTTATTTGATAAAATGCATCCAACTGAACTGTCGCATCAAAAATGGGCAAATTACTTAAAACTGTATTTTGATGGGGAAGTATAAAAATTTATATGTAAATGGATGTAGTTTCACAGCAGGACATCACTTGTCTGATACGGATACATGGCCACATTTACTATCCAATGAATTGAATGCTGATACTTTCATAAACGATGCAAAAAACGGCAATTCATTAGATACAATTATAGACATTACATTTTTTAATTTATTGAAATTGGATCCAAACGATACTCTTATTGTACTTGGTTTGACGTGGACTCCTCGAATTGGAATTGTGTATAATAATTTGATGGTAAACCAAACACCAGCCGATTTCGGACCAACACGTTCTATTAGAGATAGTAGAGAACTCAAGACAGATTTTAGAGATAAGTTGAGTACATATAAACGAGCTTCGTTCTTACCGAGTGAATTTTATGAAAAAGATACCATCAACGAGAAAAACTTAAACAATACTGAATATACAAACGATATATTGCAAAATGGATTTAATGATGTATTAGCTAAATATTCAATTTACATGAAAAGTAAAATTGAATTTGATGTAAACTTCGGACAAAATTTATTAATAAAATATCTAAAATCCATCATATTAATACAAAATTATTTAGAAAATAATAACTTTAATTATTATTTTATTAATTTCCCAAATCGTAGTGAACTCTGGGATAATTCGTATTTGAATAATTTATATGATAACATAAATTCAGATAAAATAATAGATTTAAGTGATATACACATCGATGATCCTCACGGTCACCCATCTTCAAAGGGATGCAATTGGGCAGTAGATAAAATAATGAAAAAAATAAAAACAGATGAAACACCTAATTGATTCATTCAATCAATGTAGTATGCACGATGCATCCGATTATATTTTAAAGTTATATGATGATGTGAGTGAAATTAAAGAACTAGATAATCGAGGTTTTTTGATAAACCGACCGTTATTTTCCCATTCAAGTTTACCTGATGTCTTGGGTACAACTGACATCCATGTCCGTGAATTTGATTTCAAAGAACCATTTATATATTGTGTCTATGTTCATCACAATACAAATCTATGGGCCAAGCACATAAATAAAATACCAAGAATTGTATTGGATAGTGTACGTAGTGGTAAATGTAAATTGATATTTGATGATACAATGGAGGGAGCTCCATGTGATGAATTTTTAAATATAATATACAAATCAATCGATGACTTAAGGCTTCCACCAGAACAATTATATTTCATAACAAATAATCTATTAGCTGAAAAATCCCATGACACTTGGAAAGCCAAGTATTATTTCAAAAAATCATACATGAATGTAATTTCATTTATGTGGAATGTGTATGATATACAGAGATTAAAAAATATAAATCTACCTGACAAAATAAACATAGAAGATGAATTAAAATATAAGAAAGATAATTTAGATAATATAAAGCACTTTTTAAAGGTCAATAGAACCGATAGATTGGAGCGTAATTTATTTATGTTGTATATGAATAAGCACAACATGCTGGAAAAAAGTTTAATAAGTTTCCCACAGTTTCCAGATATGGATTATTATGATGAATTTGAAACTTTGACAACAATTGATAACATAAGCTCATTACGTGAAAAAACACCATTTCATATTGATAATACAGATAAAACTAATGTTGGAGAGGCCGGACATGATGTAGGACAATTTAACGCTGATTTGCCATTTGAACCAACACATTATAAAAATTCACTTATAAGTTTGGTAATGTGTGCATTCCCAGAATCCAATGCCGCTTGTCATTTACATAGTTCAACTTATAACCCGATGTACTGTGGGCATCCTGTAATACAGTTCGGTCCATATCAACATTTAAAACAAATGCAGAAGAATGGATTCAAAACATTTTCAAACTGGTGGGATGAATCATATGATGATGAACTCGATAATTGGAAACGGCTCAAGATGGTTATGGATATATCATATGAAATTTCAAAAATGAAAATAGATGATGTATTTAAAATGATTGTGGATATGAAAGAAGTATTACAACACAATTCTGATTTAATTGATAATTATAATGTAGATACTAATTTAATTAAAAAAATATTTAATACATAGTAGTAAAATGCAACCATTCACAGAAAAGAAAATAAGAATAGCTATAATACTGGCAGGACAATTACGTCAATGGGATATTGCTTCTAAAATATTCGCCATGTATAATGATATACATCCAGATGTGCAATATGATTTTTTTCTATCAACCTGGGATGATACATATATGGAACAAAAAGCCATAGAAACTAACTTTTTATTCCTCAATGAGTATGAGGTAATCAGTCCTTCAGTAATTAAAAAACGTAATGAAGATTATGTGAAATATCCATATTTACTAAAACGTGTTAATCAATTAAAAAATGATTACCAGAGTAAAAATGATATAAAATATGATTGTGTAATATCCACACGACCTGATATATTATTAAGTTTAAAACTGTTGCATAGTGTGAATATTATAATAAATAACACTAAATATAAACAAGTTACACCAAATACAATATATACGTGTGGTTTTATGTATGAGGTAGCGAATTCGGCCAAAGAAAATGCATCCAATGTATATATAGAAGCTTCAACAGACAGAAGAAACATGGGTCAATTCGCAATGAATGATTTGTATGTAATCGGCCATGAAAATGCTATAAACATCCATGCTAATTTGTACGATGATATGTATGTTAAAAAAATCCAACCGAATTTAGGACCTCATCAGACAAGTGCAACTCATATAATAAATAATAAATTAAATAGTCATAACATTACCGGTACGGCCAGAATTATACGATATACACATCTTGAATATTTAAATGATGTATATAAAACAGGAAAATTAAAAAATCTGTATAATTTGAAAAACGATGAGGATATAAACGATGAGTTTGATTGTAATTTTAAAGAATTAGCAGCAAAATATGATCCGGCCATCTCGCAAAGTGCCCAAAAAAGGCCACTAATAAATTAATATAGCAACTATAATTATAAAATGAACAACAATTTTTACAACGGAAAACTTACATTAATACTTCCAGAAAAAACGAAATTGGATTTACCATCATATGTTGATTTATATATCGGCAGTATGGAGGAGTGTTGTGTTAATATTAAGCGATATGAATTGGATAATGATGAATTTTATAACGGCCATATAATTTTGAATGAGTTTTTAATATTTGATATTATTAATTTTGAACAAATATTAAATATCGATATAGAATCTAATATACTATTTACACGAAAAATACATCACAGCGGACATAATCAAAAATGTAACCTTGATGAAACACTTATGTTTTGCAATTCGTTTGTATTATCAATAGTTGCAAATTCAAGCAGAACCAATAACAATATATATGGTGATTGTATTTCCCATAGAATTCAATTAAAAACTTTTAATAATGAGAATAGCAATTTGCTTAAGCGGTCAATTACGTAATTGGGAACTTGCATATAAAAACCAAATCGAATTTTGGAGAAAGGGCGGGCATGAAATAGATTACTTTACGCATACATGGAATTATAGTGCTGATAGAGTATCCATATCCAAGCCATATGTGTATAGGAACATCGAAGTAGATGAATATAATCGTTTTGTGGAAATTTATAATCCTAAGAAATCCAGAATAGATGACAAACCACAGGAGTTTTTTTATAAAAACGATCATTGGAGTTCATTATTTTATGGATTTTCACAATCTGTATTATTAAAACGTGAATATGAAATTGAGAATGAATTTGAATATGATATAGTTATTAAATCACGACCAGATGTAGTTTTCAACCCACATGCAAAGCCTCCATACACTCCGATTGATGATAATATATTATACAGTACACATGGTGGTAAAATGGAACATGAGTTTAATATGTTCAATATAAATGATTGTGTATTCCTATCCAACTCATATACAATGGATTTGATGATGAACATGTATTTTTACAGACAACAAAAAATAAACCATAATATACCAAACTACAAAAACTATGATATAATGGGACCAGGTACTCTGATGCATGAATTTTGTAGGGATTTTGGAATTACACCAATTACAGAAGTTGGTTTTTATGAAACATTGATAAAGGATGGGTGTCCAAAGAATTTGGATTTACAGGAACCAGAAGACTGGTTGGTTATGGAAAAATATTTTAGAAATTGGTATTTAAATTAAAATTATGTTAATAGACACGACAAAAAAAGGAACGATAATATTATCACATTACAGGTCAGGAGGTACGCAATTAAAAAGTATATTACTATCTGCACTTGGTGTACAACGTATTCCAAGTAATTATATTGGAGAAATTGATTTTGATGAAACTCGTGATGATTTTTACGAACAGTTTCATTCACAGATGACCCATGTTGATGGAATTTATGACATAATCTTATTAAACAATCCAGTTGTTATTGCATTTTTACATAACAACCGCTCTTTTGAAAAATTAAAACAAGATTATAATATTATAATGTTGGAACGTAAAAACAAAGAAAATGTTCTACTATCGCTTGTATTATGGCAGCATTTAATAACAGAGGGATTGTATAAGTCGTATAAATTACAAACTCCAGAGGCCATGAAATCATTTCATGAAAAAATGCTACTAACCAAAATCCCCGCAAATCAAATATATTTAGGTACACATACACCAATTGCAGCTGCTTCTTCAACCGAATGGATGAATACCATCTTGCGTATTTTTACCTACGAAATACAAACGATACATGATATACAAAGGGAACATGAATTGGAACATGTTTATTATGAAGAATATGAATCATCCAAAGTGCAATTCAAAAATAAACATTTCAAAGAAATGCCAGAATCGTTCCTAAATAATCTAAACGACACTCAGCAAAAAATACCATATTATTCAAAAAATTATATTGATTATTATGAACCAATTGTGGGTAAGATGATGCATTTGTGGAATATAGATAAACTATAATGAAAACAATCGCATTCTTTACGTGCTCAAATGGATATGGTCACTTAAAACGAATCATCGAAGTTTCTAAGTACCTCTTGGAAGATTATCATGTAACCGTGTTTTGTGAAAAATATCAATATGATAAATTTAAACATGAAATATCTGACCTTCCTATTATTTTCAAATTTTATAATATCGGAAATATACGATGGGATATTACACTTGAAAATAATGATATAGATTTCAAACAATATACAGAGTGGGTAGACGAAAATAAAATTCACTTATTTAACTATGACATTGTTGTAAGTGATAATGTGGTTGGGTTACTAAAACACAGAAAGGATATAATTCTTATGGGTTCGTTTCTTTGGCACGATGTATATCAAAATAAATTCGGTATAAATGAATTAAGTACATTTGATTCTGATTTAATTTCTGAAAACAAACCAAGAATAATTACTAACAAGTATGTAGAAACTGGTACATTAAGAGAATATTCAAATAAAATACAATTCGGTTGGGGATGTGAATATAAACCAACCATCAACGTTTGCGATATAAAACGAATTGTAATTGTGCCACCAAGTTTAACGTATTTAGATAATTACACTAATTTCTTCAATACCATTTCAGATAAATACAAAGATAAGTACTTGATTTCCAATGATATACGTGATAGTGATAACTCTATATTTGTTATAAGACCTGGAATTGGGATGCTAACACATTGTATGGAAAAAGGAGTATTTCCAATCTGCGTTTATGATAAATCAGACTCATCAGAAATAATAGAAACAGCAAAATTAATAGAAAAAATGGGACTTGGAATTTCTCATGATATTGATGATGAATTTTCGTTAAAAAATATTGAAAGTTTGGTAAATATATATTTATATAAAAGGAAAACATACGAATTTAATGCGTATGAAGAAATATCTAATTATTTAAAACAAGTTATATGAACGTAGGAGTAGTTGGATTGGGAATGGTGGGTAATGCTATTAAAGACGGATTCGAATATCTAAAACATAAAGTTTTAGAACATGACATAAAATTAAACACACAACTATCAGATATAATAGATACAGACATAGTTTTTATATGTGTGTCAACACCACCACAAGAAGATGGATCATGTGATGTATCAATTGTAGAAACAATAATAACAGATTTGAGTAAACTCAAATATAATGGTGTTATATGCATAAAATCCACAGTTGAACCAGGAACTACACGAAGATTAATAAATACACATCCAACATTAACCATAACACACGTACCAGAGTTTTTAAGAGAGGCACATGCATATTTCGATTTCACATCTGGTCACAATGTATTGGTTGTAGGTACGGATTCACAAGAGGCATATGATGTGATTGTAAAAACACATGGAGAGTTTCCAAAAAATTCGGTAATGATGAAACCACAAGAAGCAGAATTAGTTAAGTACTACTCAAACGTGTATAAGGCCACACGAATAACCTTTGCAAATTCCTTCGCCAGAGTATGTAATCATTTAGATGTAGATTATACTAAAGTTAAAGATACATTTTTATTACACGGTGTAACTGAATCGGAATATTTGAATGTAACCGATAGTTTTGGTGCATTTGGTGGAAGTTGTTTACCTAAAGATGTAACGGCTTTTAATAACTTGATACAAAAACATAATATTGATGTAAATTTGTTTACTACTATAATAGGAGAAAATGAAAAGTACAAATAATATAATCACAGGGGAAAAATTACAAGAATTATCTGATGTAAGTATTAGTAAGTTAGAGCACAAGAAATTTGAATCTAATAATACAAGTATTAATTTAGATGTTGATAATTATGATTTCGGTAATTTTGATAATGATGAACTCATATATATCAATAGTTCATTACTAAATTTACACAAACCAAGATTAATTGAATCTAAAATTTATGATAAATTAAAACAATTTAAAAATCCATTTAGATTAATATTACATAATTCAGACCAGAGTTTTGATAACGAACATTTGGTATTATTGGATATATTAAATTGTAAAAAAATATATACACAAAACATGAATGTAGTTCATCCCAATGTTATACCACTACCAATTGGTATTGCCAATTCAATTTGGAAATGGGGAAACTTGGATTCATTAGTAAGTGTATTAAAAACTGATTTAGAAAATAAAACAAAAAATATTTTTGTAAATTTTACGGCAGATGGTGGAGAACGAGATATACACCGAACACCGTGTAAAATTGCAATGGATAAATATAATATCTCATTTCAAGAAAATACCAGTTTTGATAAATATTTAAGTAATTTAAGTAATTTTAAATATTCAGTTTGTCCTGCAGGAAACGGATTGGATACATATAGAATGTGGGAATCGTTATACTTAAAGGTTATACCAATTTGTGTTAAAAATCCATTAGTTGATTTTTATAGTAAAATATTTCCAATAGTTGTATTGGATAGTTGGGATGACTTTGATGAAACGAATATGAATGCAAATTGTGGTTGGGAAAATTATAATTTATTGAAATTTGATAATATGGTAAAGTATTTGGAAATATGAAAAGAATAGTATCATTTGGTGATAGTTTTACTGCAGGACTTGGTACTAATAGAGTGCAAGAGAAAAAAATCTTTGATGAAGGACTATACCTTTCAAAATTAGAAGCTAGACAGGCATGTAGTATTTTTAGACGAAAGAATTCATTCACACAATTCTTATCAGATAATTTCAAATGTGATAATCTGAATTTGGGTGAAAATGGGTGTAGTAATAGCAACATAATGAATAATGTATTCAATTACATTGATTCTGGTGATGTAACATCTAATGACTTTGTTATAATAACGTTCACATCATCATTGAGAGATACTCAGCCATTTTTCCCAGAAATAATTAATAAAAAGAAAACAAATGGCGATAGTGGTGTTGCCTGGAGTAAAAACGAATTACCTACGAGTATAAATGCCAACACACATCATCTAACTAATGATATGGATATATTTATGATAGAATATAGGAAATTTTTCATAACAGAACTATATGATGAATATTATTATTCAATGTATAACCAAAATATTATACAGATACTTCAAAAATATTTGGAATATAAGAATATAGAATATATAATGGTAGATGCATTTGAATCTATGTTGTATTCTAAGGATTATGATAAACTAAATTTAATAGATAAAACCAAATACTGGGAATTTGATTCAAAAACTATATCATCATTTTTACGTGAATTTAATGATGAATCGTTATTTGAAAAAGATGGCTGGCAAATTAATGAACTCGTATCTGCTCACCCAAGTACTGCAGGACATCGATTATTCGCAGATGAATTATATAGATATATAAATGAAAAAAAGTAAAGTAAAATATTGGTTTGATGTATTCACAGATCTTGAGTCATTTGATGTCATACCATATCAAGACGTTATTGAACTATATAATAAAACAGAAAAGAAAATACGTACCGAAGTAAGGTCGGAGGAAAACGATGGAACTAATAGTACTCCATTCAATTCCGATGTGGATAAAATTGATCATGATGGATTTTGGTTTGGGTATCCGCCAAAAACATATATGGTGAGATCTGATGATGATAGTGAAACGGTATCCAAATCAGATGTGGTATCAATGGATATGGTTGGACTAAATAAGACATGGGATTCGTTTATGTATTTGGAAATTCCAAGTATATTCTTTGACAAATACCAGAAATCTGTATGTTCAAATCCAAATGTAGAAATATATAGAGAATTTTTAAAAGAGATTGATACAACAGATTTAAAACCAGAAGCAATAGATAAAATAAGTAACGAATTTGACATGCGTTATCCTGATAAAATTCCCATAGTAAACTTTTTCAGAACATATGACGAATTTGCATGGAGAATTGACTTGGATGTAAAACAATATATTAGTATGAAACGAAACGGTATAATATATCCTATTTGTTACAATAGCACAGAAGGAATGTTACATAGGGGAACACATAGAATGTTATTTTTATCATCATTAGGTAGTTCAGTTCCAGTTTTTTTACAATATCCAAAAACACCAAAAATACCATGGGAAGTAAAATTAGGTGAATATTTTGGCAAGGGTGATACAACAATGATTATAGATATACAGAACAAAAAATTAGAATTTTTTATTAACAATAAATTGATAGAAACATATGAATAAAGAAGAAATACAAAAATGGAACGAATTACAGAAATATAATGGCGATAACGTCATCGCGATTGATTTCGATGGAGTGATTCACAAGAATGCAAAGGGTTATCATGATGGAACTGTTTATGATGAACCATTGGATGATGCAATCGAATCAATACGAGAATTATCAACTATGTATGATATTATCATTTATTCTTTTAAAGGACATCCAGATAGACCTAAGATGAATGGTAAGGATGGTAATACATTGGTTTGGGAATGGTTGAAAAAACATGGAATTGATGATTGTGTAGGTGATGTAGTATGGGGAAAACCAAATGCAAAAATATACATAGATGATAAGGGTTATCATTTTCAAAACTGGAAAGATACTAAAAAATATTTATATGAAAATATATTATAGTAATGCTGCTCATTTTATGGGAGATGGGTTCAAGAAACTCATTAATTTCAATATATACAATGGAACTGATCTGATTGAGATGGTGGCATCTAATACATCCAATGCATTGCATGCATCGACTGCATCCGATATTGATTACACATTAGGCCTGACATACACCTTCGCTGAAAATAATGACCAAAAACAAACATCATCTAAATTCAGTACACTTTTATTTGCATCGAAACTTCTCGATACCAAGTGTTACGTGAATCTTGCAGACAAAAAAACATATTCACTAACTCTTGATAGTAAAAAATGGAAATCAATTGCCACCGTATCGTGTCCACTTATCAAAGAGAGTACAATACGTGATTTTAGTACGATAGATTCATTTGTATATTTTACATTTCCATATAAATTTATAAATGATAATTTATCTAAAACATTAGGACAAACCGATTTGGAGAACACGCGTATTTGGTATGATTTGTTCAAACACGATGTTACGTTTGAAAATATGATTAAGGCAAAGGATATCGTAGATGGCCTTCATACTAAAACAATAAAACACATAGGGGGCGCGAGTTCAACTAAACCTGAAAACATATACAAATGGAGATTTGATTTATCATTTGCAATGGCATATTCAATTAAAAAGTATGGATACTATAATCCTGTAATAAATAGTGGCAATGTCATGTTTTTTGATGGCACACATAGATTGGGATTCGGCTCGATGGTTGAAAAGGATGTGCCATATTTACAAAATATTCCACATAAACATAACATAGACGATACATTTTATACAATTACGCCATCATTTTTTAGAAATAATGAACATGCAATATTTTTATTTGATATTAAAAATAAGAAAATACAAGTATGGTTCATAAAGCCCTCTGTACTAAAAAAGACATTTTACATGAATGCAAAATCGGAGATCATAAAAAAGGATCCTATATTATTAGATAATATAGTTACTACTTATATTGGTAAATCCAAACCAGATTGTGAAATACTACTCAATCCACTTTACAACGATACATACCCAGTAATCAGAGAAACTATTATTGAACCGGTTTCTGGATTGAAAAAACCAAAGACATCATTAATATGAATCCAGTAATCATCATACCTGCACGATTTGAATCAAGTAGATTACCTGGAAAACCATTAATTGAGTTAAACGGAATCCCCATGATTATCAGAACATGTATGTCTTGTGAATCTTCATTCGGCAAAGAATCTATTTATGTTGCAACGGATGATACACGAATTGAAAAGATATGTAATGAGGCAGGTTATCATGTTATACTCACATCACGTGATTGTTTGACTGGAACTGATAGAGTTGCCGAGGCCTCCAAAAAGTTTAATGATGATACATATATAATAAATGTACAAGGTGATGAGCCAATGATTACACAGAATGAAATATTGAAAATATATCAACATGGTAAGTTAAATAAATCTACAATAACATGTAAGACAAAAATATACGATGAAACTGAATTTAGAAACTCACATATTGTAAAGGTGGTGACCGATGTAAATGATAATTTATTATACGCATCAAGAGCACCAATACCAACCACAAAAAACAAAAAGTTTGTAAATGCTTATAAGCATGTACCAGTTTATGGATTTTTAAAAAAGGATCTGGATAAATTTTACAAATTAGGAGAACACAGAAAGTCGGCATTAGAAAACATAGAAGATGTGGAAATGTTACGATTTATTGAAAACGGAATGAATATAAAATGTATAAATGTTGAATACGATGGGTATTCGGTAGACTTACCAGAAGATGTTATTAAAATAGAAAAATTATTATGAAAACGATTGCAATTATAATACATGCCAGAAAAGATAGTACTCGTTGTCCTAACAAACACTTACGTGATTTGGGTGATGGAAATACTTTAATTGATATTGCATTATCAAATCTATCTAAACTAACCAACGTAGACGAAAAATACTTGGCAGTTTACGATGATGAATTAAAAGAACACATAATAGATGGGGTTGATATATTAGATAGAAGTTATGAATCGGTTGCACCTGGAAATGCACATCATTCTATAATGTATGACCACCTTAATAGGGTTAATGCAGATTATATAATTAATTATAATCCATGTCAACCATTTGTTAAAGTAGAGGAGTTACAGAGAACAATAGATTGGTTCAAGGAATCGGAGTGTAAAAGTGCCATAACAGTCAAAAAAGAGAGAAACTTCTTTTGGAATGGTAAGCAAGATCCTATGAACTTTGTTCCAAATGATAGATTATCTACCACCGCTGGCCCTTGGCTATATACTGCAACACATTCTCTTGTATTTTATGAAAAACAATATATGTTAGATAATTGGCAATTATTTCCTAACTTAAAAAATGAACCATATCCTATTGAACTTGATTGGCATGAAAATGAGTTAATCGATGTAGACACGGAATTGGATTTTAAATTAACAAAACTTATTTATAATGGAATATAAAAGCAAACAAATAAATTTAGGATGGATACCATTTGGCTATGCATATTCAGTACCATTATCGAGCGGGTATTTAAAATCCAGTTTATTGACTGCGGGGTATCCAAATGTTAAGATATTTGATTTCAATCAAGATTTCTGGTACAGAAACCAAGATTCATTGGGAAGTGGTGTAAAGCCATTTGAAGAACGATATCAGAGTATTTTACAAAATGTTACCAATTGGAATAATCCAGAAAATTACTATGAGCATATTCATAGTATTACGAGTATATCTGATTTGATTGAGGAATATAGTGATTCGTTATTAGAAAATAATCCATCTATAATAGGAATGACAATTTTCAACACCAATCTATGGTTTTCCATCGAAATTTGTAAACTACTGAAAGAAAAAAATAACGATGTTCAAATTATTCTTGGAGGACCAGAAGCGACTGCATCTTCATATGATGAGCATCATGTTCTTAAAGACCTATTAAAAGATGGAACTATTGATGTTGTAGTATTTGGTGAAGGGGATGTAACTATTGTAGAAGTATGTAATACAATTTTATCAAACGAACATGAATATAGTACAATCGATGGAATTTATTATCATGAAGCTGGTGAAATAAAAACTAATAAATGGAGACGATTTATCGCCAACGTTAATGAAATACCAATACCAGATTATTCAGATATAGATTTTTCATTATACCAACAACCAGAAATCCCAATAGTATTAAGTAGAGGATGTAATTATGGTTGTTTATATTGCGGTGTAAAGTTATATTGGAAACAGGCAAAGGATTTTAGAAAACGAACGGCAGAAAGTGTAATGGAAGAAATCGTTAATATAGACCATTCTGGATATATAACAAAAGGCCAATTTAATTTTCTATCATTCAAAGGTGCATATGTAAATACATTAGATAATCATTTAGAAACATTATGTGATGCTATCATTGAATATTATAGAGAAAAAGAACACGGAGTGCCATTCCAATGGGGTGGGTGGGCAAGAGTTCACAAAAACTTAACAGCCGATGTTTGTAAAAAATTATATGCTTCGGGTTGTCACCATTTAACATTTGGATTTGAATCTGGAAGTGTTAGAATAAATAAGGAAATGAGAAAGGGATATGATTTCAGAGAATATAATAATGAGTACGCTGCCAAGATTTTTAAAAATTGTGCAGATGCAGGTATTCAAGTAGTATTATTTTTAATCATAGGATACCCAACAGAAACAGAATCAGACTTCCAAGAAACGATGACATTTTTAAAAGAAAATAACGATTCTATTGATGCTGTTTATTGTATGAGTACATTCATTTTAAGTAGAGTAATGTTTAATGATGATGATAAAACATGGGGAAAGAGTTCGTTTGGAATCAAAGGAGATGATCCACACCCAGTTTTCTGGGAAAGTGAAACAAATACATACGAAGAGAGATTGGTTCGATTAGAAACGTTTAAAACATTCGCGGATGAAAACAATTTAACAACAATATCAAGTAGAGTCTAATGGAAACGCATTCTAATTTTGCAGGCACGGATTCTCTTATAATCACAAATGGCTGCAGTTTTGTTGAGGGACATGATAGCAGTTCATTTCCAGACCGTAACCTGGCACACGTTCTTGGTACTAAGATGAATACTGATTTTATATCACTTGCAATGCCGTGTAATTCAAATGATGCAATATTTAGAACAACTTTTAATTACTTAACTTCGAATGATTTTTTAAACAAAGAACATGAATATAAGAAAACATATTTAATCATCGGATTATCCGACTATGGTAGACTTGAATTTTATAACGATAAAACACAAACGTATGCACAATATTCATTATCATCTTGGTCCGCGACAACAAATATAGTAAATTTTCCAAACGATTTGCAATTTATAGAAAACGAAAACAGAGTTTTAAGTGAAAATTTACGTGGTTCAAGTACATCTCTTCCTGAATTAACATTACATGAATTCATGCTTGTATATGAATTGGTACTTAATAAGTATGAAGTTCATCTACATCGTAATGTTCGTGAAATGGTATTGTTAAATATGTATTGTATTCAAAATAATATAAATTTGTTATTTTTTAATGCAATGTGTGGCATTCACGTAGAGGATATACCAAGTGAAGTTAATTTCTATAAAAAATTCACAGTAGATGGTCATTTTAAAAATTGGAAAGATTCACTAACACCCGATACTACAATACCAGGAGACGGCCATCCAAATGAATTGGGAGTAGATATTATGACCGATGATTTAATTGAATATATGAATAAATTAAAATAAATATAATGAACAAACCAATTACATATGTTTATTTAGAAACAACAAATTATTGCAATCTTGCATGTTCATTTTGTAACAGAGATGAGGTAATCGGTGCTTTGAAACATATGCCTATTTCAAAGTTTAGAG
>Ga0307984_1000435_pt1 | contig 18367 bp, 12 predicted proteins | sample EllFjometageno78_FD_203169 | JGI IMG/M metagenome (GOLD analysis project Ga0307984, IMG submission 203169) | Marine microbial communities from Ellis Fjord, Antarctic Ocean - #78 | ecosystem: Environmental > Aquatic > Marine > Unclassified | place: Southern Ocean | collected 2014-10-09
CAGGATTACTTTCTTCATCAACTACAACCTCAGCAGCAGGAGTTTCTTCTGTTACTTTTTTAGGTTGTTTTTTTAATGTTTCTAAAATAAACCTTTTAAATTCTAATTCTGATACACCCGTGGCCTTTATTTTATCATACTGAAGTGCAATAGCATTCTTAAGTGACAAGCCTGCTTTTATAGATGCTCTTATCCCCTTTAGTGTAAGGTTAGCTAACGTATAACCCAGTACAGTAACTATATCATTAGCCTGTCCTCTTAATGTTTTAAAACTAGTATTCTCAATAGCTATTTCAATTTTTTCTAATATTGTTTTTTCAGATTCTTTTTTAGTATCTTCAATAAGTTTTTCAGCTTCAGATAATTTCTTATTTTCTTCTTTAGTTTTTTTTCTTTTAAAATTAGATATTGCTAACTTTCGTTCTTCAGTATCTTTCCTTAACCCTATAAACTTATTATCGCTCCTCCTCATCTTAGACACAGAGTAAGTTCCATCAGGTTTTTTTGTTACTAAATATAGGTTCCCCTTTGAGGTTATTACATCTTTATCTTTAGAACTTGATACTAGTTCGTCTAATACGGCTTCAATAAACTCCTCAGTATCTTTTTCTATCCTTTCTATTTCTTCCCTTAATTCTTTATCTATAGACTCCTCAGTTCTTTCCTCTATATCTGGCTTAATCTTTGTTGAAACTGTTGGAGTAGGTACAACTGGTGCTGGTGGCTGTGCTCTACCTTTAAACTTTCTTTTCTTAGGCTTAGGGGTTCTTTCTTTAAATTCGCCAAGTGCATTATCCTTAGCTATCTGCTCTGCCGTTTTACCGGTATATCTCTTTGTAGTACCATATACTTTATCACCTATTTTAAGTGCGGTCTTTCTATTGCTTTGTAACTCTTCAATATTATCCTTGGTAACATCTATTACCTCTTTAGCTTTAACTACTTTGCTGCCATCTTTCTTTTTATCTACAGATATAATTTCATAAGTCTTACCACCGTCCTCTACTTTACCTTGTTCTTTTACTTCTGGTAACTCTTGTGTTTTTTCTTCAATATTAATATCTTCTTCTAAATCTAAAAGCTCTTCATCAGATATGTTTAAGTCATCAAGGCTTAGGTCCTCTGTTTCTAGCTGCTCATCTGCAGGAACTTTAGAATCCTTTTTAATTGCAAGCTTCTTTTTTCTCTTCTTATTTAACTCTTCTATTGCTTTTTCTTTCTCTTGTTTTAACTCAGATACTCTATTAGAATTATCCTCGGTAAAATCTTTTGTAGTACCATATACTTTATCACCTATTTTAAGTGAAGCCTTTCTATTGCTTTGTAACTCTTCAATATTATCCTTGGTAACATCTATTACCTCTTTAGCTTTAACTACTTTGCTGCCATCTTTCTTTTTATCTACAGATATAATTTCATAAGTCTTACCACCGTCCTCTATTTTACCTTGTTCTTTTACACTATCTCCGTACTTATCTATAGCTTTATTTATAGCTGCATCAAATTTATCAGATGTGCTTTTTACCCTTTTATCAAATAGTTTGTCTACTGTATTTTCTTCATCAACTACAACCTCAGCAGCAGGAGTTTCTGTGCTTTCGAATTTAGTTTTAAATAATTTTTCAAGTTCAGATGTTAACGCATCTAACTCAGGTTTAAATAACGGTTTAAATGCATCATCAGCTTTGTTCTGATCTTCCTTTATTTTATTAAATTTCTTTAAAAGCTCAAGAGCCTTAACCCTGTTCTCTCCTTTAATATTATCTGGAATGCCATTGCTAACTCCAGCATCTGACTCAATATTAGAGATAGCTTCTATCCCTTCTTCTTGTGTTATTTCTCCTCCGATGACCTTACCTATTATAGCACTCTTTGCCTCAGCCATAATATCTACGTTAGTACCAGCAGCAGTTACTAACTCGATACTTTCTTTTGTAGCTTTTCTTTTCGTTGAGTAATCATTTATAGATTTTGAGAATGTATTAATACTTTTCGCTCCTATCGCTGACTTAATAATTATATCAATCCACTCCGTTGCAGGAGTTTCTGATAATGCTTCCCATATATCTTCTCCTACACCTATAGCTCCACCTATTTTCTCTATAACAGTCTGTGCTAATTCAGTAGATACCTCAATAGCAGTAGGTGACTTTATCACCTGTTTAGCTCTTTCTATTAATGACTTAGCAATAGTAGTTTTAGCTTTACCACCTAGTACCGCTCCTGCACCCACTCTATCTAGAGCAGCTACAGCAATACCAGTTATGCCAGCGGTGGTTCTATCTATTTCAGGAGAGTCTAGTGCCTCCTCTAATGTAATTCCCTGTTCTTCTGAAATTTTCTTTGCCTGCTCGATTATTAATGGCCCGTAAGTCTGACCGAATGAACTGGCCCCGAAAGTGAAAAAAGTTAAAGGGGCTTGAATCCCCATTTCAACAACACTATTTAACGCATAATTTACTGCATCAAGAGGATCTTTTATGTCAGTTATACTTGATGTAGTTTGAAATTGTTTTTTTGTTTTACCAGATTGCTCTATAAGGCTATTTCCCCACTCGAACAAATTATTCCTTAGTTCTTTTGATGCCTTGTTTTGAGCCTCAAGGAATTCGGCTAAATCTTCTCTTCCTGCTGCCCTAAACTCTTGTATTTTTTCATCTGAATCTCTAGGTGTAAAATAATCTGCTGCTGTAGAAACTATACCACCGACTGCCGATTCCGCCGTAGACTTTAAAGTACCCCAGATTTCTGCTCCTAATGCAAAGGCAGGATCTTGACTCTTCATATACGACATCACCTCTGACTCAATCCTCTGTGTATTGTTGTCGGCAGATAAATCTACCCTTTCTTTTAAAGCTTCTTGCAATATAGGGTCATCTGTAATTTTTACATTTAGTTCCCCTGATTGTATCTTCTGAATAAACTCTGGATTCTCAATATTTTTTACAATATCTTCTTTAGTTACTGGCGTATCATTGACAGTATATAGATTAACTCCCTCTGCTTCATCAACAGTCTCAGTTACTCTTTCCTCAACAACTTCGCCACTCTCGATAGAAGGCTCTGCAGGAGTCTGCAAATCTTCTGTAATAATTTCTTCTTTTTTTTTTACTTTGTTAGGCCATTCCTCTTCAGATACAGTAAACTTATCACCGTAAACATTACCTAATATATCATAAACCTTAGACCTGTACTCATCACTAGTGTCTAATTTATTTTCAAAATCTTCTGGAGATAGCGTGAACCTATCACCATAAACACTACTCATTATTTTGAATACTTTGTCTGTGTATTTATCTTCCATAAGTGGTATTATTAATTAGGGTCTTCTGGTAATGTGTTTACAAATATATCTCTTGTTCCATACTCATTAATTACGTAATCTGCGTTAGGAGCGTCTGCTAGTAGGCCTTGAATTAGTAACAGGTTCGTTGAGTTTCTTACTTTTTTATCTCCATTCTCTCCTTCTCTAAAGTCACCCTCAGTATATATATCAACTTCCCTATCTCCTAAGCTAAATCTTACAACATCACCATAATCATCAATATATTCACCTCCAATTCTCTCTATTTTTAATTCAGGAAATTTTGATTTTAAATTAGCAATTTTTGAGTCATTAGCAAAAGTTGCATCATCAACATCATAATTAATATCAGATAAAATATTTTTAGTCAAGTCCTTTATCTTCTGTCTAATTTCTTTAACCTCTTCTCTTTCTTCTTTTTTCGCTATTTCTTTTGCCTCAGTAGGAGTTAATTGTCGCTCAAGAGGCTCTCTCTGATACTGTGCACTTACCTTGTTATCTATCTTAGCTCGTATGCTATTTCTAATAATTTCTTTAGCATCCGTTAATTGCGTTTTATTAAACTCAACCTCAGGTAAGGCTCCACCAGCAGTTGTGTTCACGTATATTAGATTAGGGTCCGCATCAGCAGCAGATTTATCCGTGGTGGGCTTATATCCACCCTGAACCGTGAGGAGTGATAGCGTATCAAATTTGTTTGACGTAATAGCATCTATACTATTATCTTCCCACACCTTATAATTTATTCTTTCTTTTTCATCGGTTGTGTTAGTTTTCTTTAGGAATTGTCTAATGCTACCTACTAATTTACTACCTATTATCTCTGATATACCTAGATTCTTAACTAGGGCAGTTGTGTTTTCTTCTAATTGATACCTATCAAACTGCTGTGATGTTTCGGCTCTCATTTGTTGAACAGTAATAGCCTTAGTTTTTTTCTGACCGTCACTACCTACTGTTGTCCTGGTTAGATTCACTAGACCATTAGTAGGGTCAGGCATAGCGGTTACATCCCTTAGGTTTGCCATTTCCTCAAGCTCTTCCATCATCAAAGCCTCAAGGGGTTGTGATTTATTTTCTTTTAGCCTCTGCATTTTAATTGCATACTCTTTCTGCCACCCAGCAGTTAAGTCAAATAATGTCTCTGTGTTTGAGTTTATATTCGCTCTACCTACCATGTAGTCCTTCAGCTTCAGCTGACCTGACTTTAATAGCTTATCAGTCATCATTCTATATTGCTGTGCGTTCTCAGCATACCCTAAGATAAACTTATTACCCGCATCATATGTGCCCACGGGTGCTTTAGCAAGCTCCTCTCCTAGATCTCTTGATGCGTCATCAATAGCAACCCTCTTCTCTTCTCTTACCCTCTTTTGAGTAACGAGCATATCAGACATATTCTTGCCTATCTCGCCCCAGTTTATCTGATTAGCGGCCTCTCCCTCTACATAACCGTAATATCCGTCTTCTGCCATCTTTATTATTTATTAATTGTTCAAGTAAGGATTTGAGAAAGGATTAAGTGTTTCATACAAAGGATTAACTCCTCCGTTAAATACAGGCTGTTGTTGTTGTTGTAAAGGCTGCATATTTATTGATTTTGTAGAAGTTGTATTGTAAGTCTTAGGAGTCTTAGGAATCTTAGGACTTACCGGAGTAGATTTATCCTTTACTTTAGATGTGCCTGCATAAAGCTCTGCCTGCGATACCGCCGTTTCACCTATACCTGCTATCCCTTGAACGCCTGACATGATTGCCTGCTGTCTTGCATTGCTCGCATCTCTTGCTGCCTGTCTTGCACCGGCACTCTCCTCAAGCCCTAACTGCATTCCTACATCAAGTAGCCTTGAGTCTTCAGCGGCAACTAACTTATCTAGGTCCATCATCTCCTGACCCATGGCAGTTCTAACACCACCCTGTGCTGCCTGTTGTGCCATCTGTACTCTGCCTGCTGTTGCTGCAGCGCCTCTCCGCTCACCCTCACCTGCTAACTGTAGTGCTGCTGCACCCTGAGTCAGTAAAGCCTCTCTCTGTAGCTCATAGGGCTCCTTCTGAATTGCTAATGCTTCGTATACATTAACATCAAGTCTTTTCTTTGCGTCCTCTAGTAACTCATTCGCTTTTATATTAGCTGCATCTTCAGCATCTTTCTGTTTACTCGCCTGATAAAATGACATACCTGCGCTTCCTGCCTGCAAGGCCATCCCTGCTATTGCTAGTCCTGACATAGTTCTAAGTGTTTTATGATTAAGGAACTAGGAAGCTCTCTGTAATCTAGTGTATATATTTCTTTCATTGCATCCTTTATATTCTTCTTGTCTGTCTTGTACACACACGACCACCTTACGTCCTCATGCATATATGCCACCCTCTGTGTACCTATCTCTGTCTGTATAGTCATAGGTGCCTTAATTTTTTTAATCTCTCCTGCGTCTGTTAGTATAGACATCTCGCCCTCCATAAAGAATGAGGGGTGACTCTGCTTGTGAATGAAGCTAACAACTAATGACCCCTTAGGCATAAACACCTCTCTAGTGTATAGCCCGTCACTGAAGTGATGCTTCGTAGGAAACTGCTCCTCCATCTCATCCGTGCCCGAAGTAACGAATCCACCGGTAGCATTAAGCTGCTCAGAGAACTCCTCAATCTTCTCCCACAAAATGCCCCTGTTCTTGTTAACATATTTAAGTATGTCCTCAGGTTTTTCTTTTTTCTTAAACAGACTTAATATCCCCATACTCCTGCAAAGATATTATTTTTAAGGGAAAGATTTCATGATTTCTGACTCTACAGCAAATAATTCTGACTTAGATGTTTTATCTAGTGTCAACTCAAACTGACAGTAGTGACCTAACACCCCGTGAGATTCAGCTACCTGATTCTTGATGAACAAAATAAAATCATTATCTGCTATAGTCGGGCTTGTGTTTACAACAATACTATTGACGCTATTCTTTAGGTCTATATTTATTGCAGTTACAGTACCTCTTTCAACGGGAGTACTCGATGGTGCAGTGACTGAGTATATGGTATCCCCCACACTAAGTATGCTACCTATAGACATTGTTAGAGGGAAGTTTATTGTGCTGCCTGTCGTGTTATCACATCGTCCTATACCATTCAAAGACCTAAGAGCAAACTCAGGTGTGCTTACAGGGGCACCCTCATTCCTAACGAATGCAAACCACGATGCCTCTTTCTTTGAGAACCACGCTGCCTCAATATAACCCGTTGTCTGTATATCACTAATAAGGTCAGCCTCCCAGGGGTCATCAGACTCAAGGTTTAGTGTCTTGAATATTTTATTTTCTAAGGGAACATCATTAAATACACTAATCAACTTAGAGTTATACTGAGTGCCATAGAAATTATTCCTAGTCTGATTAGTATTGTGTCTGTACAGGTTCCCACCGTTAAAGCTATATAGGTACTGATTCATACCCACCATGTACTCAGGTATAAAAGAATAGAATGAGGGCCATCCCTCAACTCCTGCACTGTACGTTAATGTATATTCTGCCATATATTTTTATTTATTAGGTACAGCTTGCGCCTAAAGATGTTATTACTCCGTTAGTGATAGTAATGTATTTACCGCTACTAGGATCAATAATTACATATGTTCCGTCAGGGTATGGTGTAAGTCCGTTGATATCAGAGAAAACAAAATCCCACAAACCCGGATTGCCTGCCGACCCTGTTACGGGTGCACTGTATGCTGTATTTCCCACCTCTCTACAAACTGTACCTCCAGCATCTGATATAGGAAAAGATGTTAACGGTGCGGGGCATCCTACCTCTACTTCCCATTTGTTCGGCGTACACGATGCAAATGCCTGCAAAACAAGGGTCGATCTTGTAGCTGTTGTCTTAGGTACTACCATGTACCACTCTTCAGGTGTTGTCTTGCCGGTATAATCAATTATGAATGCGTCAGATGCATATACAGGCTGACCATCAGTTACTGCACTATCATTAAAGCAATCCCCGTCCCAGTTGTATACATCGTAATTATTAAAAATCTGATAATTTTCAGGGGTAACAAGGAATATATCCGCACTCAATCCTAACTCACCTGCCGCAACACTAGTAACTGTTGCTGACTGACCCGTAGTACTATTAACCACGACATCTCCTATAACAACTACACCAAAAGGGTCTGCGCTATCTATTAATTTATTTGTTCCGAGCTCAGTGTTAGCACCTGTTAACTTAAAGCAATCAGTTCCACTAGGACTTAGTGCGCTACAGCATTCTCCTAGAGCTGCGTTGTTTCCTATCTGAACAAACCTGCCTGCTGTTGCTGGGTATGTAAATGAATATCCTGAACTAGGAGTAAATCCTGTTGCTTTATTTATGATTCTATTATGATATGTCTGTGCACCCGTAAAGCTCTCATAGGCTCTGAAGCCTACAGGAGCAGAATTAACGTCCATAGTAATCTTAATCATTATTGCTCCCGTGCCCTCGCCTGTCACTATACTTGAGTTATATACCGCTGAAGGGCCTGTAGAGTCTACTGTTTGTGTAGAGCAAATACAATCTGTACACACATATGATTCCACAATCTCACTACTTTCCTGCTTAACACTATTGATTCCGTCTGAGTAAAACCCGTCAGGAGCAGTAGTAGTCAGGGAGCTATCAGTATATATAGCTGTTGAGGTTATTATACTATTTCCGTTAAAATAAAATGTGCTTCTTGAACTCATAATTTATATACAATTACAACATGATTCTTGAGCAGATACACTATCAGCTCTAGTTATTTTATAATTTTGTTCAGGCTCAGGAACAGGGTCTTCAAATATTGCTGCCGCTAAAGTTAATAGACTTGAGCTATTTATTGATTGTACCGTAGTTGTAGTCTGTGGACTAACTGAAGTGTTTGTTACAGTATCCCCCACCTCTACACCTAAACAGATAAAGTCTTTACTAGAATCACCTAATTGATCTCCAGCACCCTCGTTACTTCCTGTTATAGAAAACCCTGATGAGTAAGGACCGGTATAACATAAATTAGCTGAGCTAGATGACCTATAATCATAAATAAGATACAGGTACTGACCTGATGTGCTAGTCATAGGAAAATCTCTAGAAAAATATCCTGGGAAATTCTCTGATACCAAAAGGGTTGTGGATGCCGCAACTAAATCAAGAACATTATCGCTTCCTAGAAGGCTATTATTGTACTGAGTATTAGTCCTTAAATACCTTAAGTTATCCTGTGAAATATCATAATTAAATGTGCTACTGCCTTGTATCTTGTATGATATAATTCGTACATTAGCACTATTAGATGGTGCGTAAGAACCTCCTTGCGGGGCTATCACCTCACTGAACTGTGATATTACAGGGCTTGCGCCTATGTTCAGGGTTACAGAATTAAATACTGTTGATGATGCAAAGGACCCGTCTGTCCACTGATATGAATTAAAGATACTCTTTCCTCCTACATTCTGATTATTTAGGCATACCTGAACGATATTAAGGGTAATCGCCTGAACACAACCTACGGACAATCCCACATTAGCAGTGGCTCCTACTTCTCCCGCTGCTGTTATATTTACCTGAGCAGTCGTTATGTTTACTTTATCCTTATCAAAATCAAATGTTCCGTTTGTAGTTACGTTACCTGATGCTGTTGTTGTTGTATCATATAATACACTAATATCTACACCCGTTGCACCTCCCGTTAAGTCTACATCGTAACTCACAGTAGATAGACCCACTAAGTCACCTAGCTCAACAACAAATACTATCGGTGCTCCGACAGACACATTAAAGCTCTGAAAGTTTTCACACGGGCTAGGAATTATCTCTGATGGTAATGCGCTATCATTACTACTAATCACATACTCGTTCATATACGGGTCGTAACCACCTATCTTTTGATTGCCAAAGGAGTCTATGAATAAGTCCCTAAACCAGGATCTCATCTTGAACTCAGATATCACCTTCAGTTGTTCGTCTCTTGAGCTGCTGCCTCGAAGTTGAATTACTGCACCCCTCTTAGAGTCAGTAAAGAACTTATCAGGTCCCCACTTAGCAAAACTCTCAGGGTTATTACCTATACCATAGTTCTCAATCCTAGCAATCTGCTGTCCTAATACCTCAGGGACTGATGAAATTACACCACCGCCTGTGCTATCTGAAATTAAATTCTTTCCACTAAGAACATAACTGATCTTATCCTCTTGAAGGGTAAGTATATCTGTCTCTCTGCCATCAAGCTTCATTACAGGGCCAAAGGTCTCTTCTAAGGGCTTAAAGTTAAGTAACCCTAAGTTGAACTCATTAAGCTTATTTACATTCGTCTCATCGTTGTATACGCCGCTGTATGTAAGGTCAGCCATTCTATGTGCCTCCTTATACTCTTCAGATGATGTTGTGGTCACCCTATTACCTAAAGTAAGGGGCTTACCTACTAGCGAGTCCATAATCTTAAAACTCTCAACACCGTTACCGAAGGCATAGCAATTAAAGAAGTCAGTGTCAATTATTGCAGGAAGAACAGATGTCTGATTCTGCACATTACCCTGATGTAATCCGCCCGTTATAGCACTAGATTGTGCGGACTCATACCATAGATCAGGTAGTGCCGCAAGTGGAGCGGACTCAAATACCACAACCCCAGCATCTAGACTTACATTAGAAATAGTAATTTTTACTCTAACTGTAGATGCCTTGTCTCCTTTAAACACGGAACCATCACACCTATTTGTTCCAGAAACATTCAAAATAGTAGGTAAGGCAGGGTCACTTTCGTTATCAAACCAGAAAAAATTTGTACACTCGTCAGGAGTAAAGACACCTGAGGGTGAGTATGTATTAACAACATCACACCCTGAGCCACCAACATCTTGAGTGCCTGTATTTAATTTATTCGGCATATTCTCACCTATCCACATCGCATGAAAACTAGCATAGTTAGCACTTGATATTTCATTTATAGTTAATGAGTAATTTCTTTTTTCGCAATCTTCATTATCTCTGCCTCGTCTATTAAAGTTAAACTTCATAGTGATTACAGCACCAGCATTCACGGGGAAGTCTATGTAGCCTCCAGCATCCGGGTCTACCTGACTAACAAGATACCTAACAAAGGGGAACTCTAATCCGTTTGAATCCCCTGCGGGAACAAATATAGATGATGGACTGTACTCTCCTTTTTCAGCAGTCACAGATTTTTCGGGATGATCTAAAAGATCTGTAACAGATATATCTGTATCTACAGAGAAGTTATTCGCCCTCATCTGCATATATGTTCCTGCAGGAACAGGAATAGTTGCACCTGCCTCAGTAGTTAATGCTATAAAGTTAGCCTCCTGAGCCACCTTATCTAAGACCTCTGCCTGAACACAAGACCTTACAGGTCCTGCGGAATCCTTCTTAACAAATAATACGTCACCCACCTCTACCTTTAATCTATTCTCTCCCTGTAGTAATAACCACACCGTAGAATCAAAGGGGTTCTGATACGCCCTGTTAGTATATATGGTATTATAACTTTCCTGGTCAGGCTTGATAACAAACTTATACCTTGTTGCCCACGGAGGAGGAATCTGTGATGGTGGTATAGTAACCTGAATCTTATTCTTTGTAGTAGACGAAGAGCAGGGGACATGAACATTATTAAAGGGGCTAACTAACGCTGTAGATGACCTATTAAACTCATCCATATATACAATACCTACAGAGTAATCTCTGTTACTGTGTAGACTCTCTGCTGCGCCTCCCTCTAAAAAGTATAAAGCCACATCAGAGTACTGAAATGCCTCAATAGCATAGCTTGTGCTAGGACTATTTACATCTAAAACCCACTGCATAGCATTTAACTGCAGGTCTAAAAAATTAGTTGTGGTTGCACTACCTATTGCTATAGGAAAATTTGCTTGATCCTTACCGCTCTGATACTTTGTGTATGAACCGTTTGAGTTAAGTAATGTATCGGGTATCGCACAGTTTATAACGTCAGTCAGTGTTGTTCCGTTACAAGCATTTGCAACAGTCTGAATATTCGATGTTGTCCCTACAGCATCTCTAAATTCGCTGCTGATTGCCATCTGATGAACACTAGCATACGTCTTAGGTAAGGTAAAGCTCCATACAATAGGAGTAGATCCCGTGGTATTACTAAGGCTCCCTGATACCCATCCTGTTCCTGCAGTTGAAGGAAAATTTTCTCCATGCACAATGTTAAACTCTAAGGACAATACTGAGTCCTTAACTAAATTAACATTTAAGGGCATCCTTATTACGCAGTTATTCATGGCAACATTTGAAGTAAGAGTCCATGAATAGTTACCTTCAACTAATAAAGGAGTAAGTTCTTCAGTGCTTATCTCCTTTGATACCACCGTAGTAGCAAACTCTAGCCTAGTGTCCTCAGGAATATTATAGCCCTCTACATAGTTACCATATATAAGTCTGTTACCCATCAATGTTTGAGCCTGAGCTAGTCTAGGCACATTGTCGTAAAGTCTTAATATCTCTGATTCCGGAAGTATAGTATAAATCTGATTACCATCAAAGCTATATGTGTACTCAGTGTTGTCTGCTAAACCAGCATTTGACTTTATTACTGTCTCAATAACTTTTATTGTATTACTGTTCATGTCCTTGAACAATAGGTCAACGGCCTTAACTAGAGGTCCTCCTGAGTTGTATGTTATGTTAGCACCCGTATATATATTACGCATGCCCTTATTATTCATAGTAGCAACATCAAGTTCAAATATACCATTTGAAAAAACAGGCTCCGAGAACTGAGACACAGCAGAGTACTGATCATCATTGTACTTATACCTCGTTGCAAAACAAATAAATCTTTCCTCTAAGAAATTTCTCTGATTACTAGCAACAAATCCACTCGCTACAGGTGACGTTATAGGTGGCATCTTTATAACTAATAGCTCCTCAGCAGTAATATTATCTTTATATATACTAGAGACCACATTGCTAGGGTCTGCATAAGACTTATTTATATTAATAAATCTAGGCGGGTTGTAATTATCAGTAAAAAATAAGAGGTTATCAATAATATCAATTGCCGTTATTAGGTACTTAGGGTTAAAGTTTAATGTTGTCTTTGTCGCAGAGCTTGTAGGATCTAGAATATAATCCTGAATAGACGCAACGTGGTAATTAATGACATTAGTCTTTGTATCTATAGATACAATCATATCCATAATTCCTGTTGACCCTATACTGAAATTACTGTCATGAATGAACCAGTATATTGTTTCGTTTTGAGAGTCTGCTAAGGACCCGATGCACTTCGCTGAAGAACTAAGAGGATATGACGTATTATTAAAAGCATTAAACCACGCAAGGTTTGTCAGCTTTGTGTTACCCTTAGAGTTCTCTACGGCACCGTTCTCAGACTCCTCCGTGGAGCTTAGTCTTACATTTAAAGCGTCTATATACTCTCCGTTAGGAATAAGACGCTCGTCATCAGACTTATTCATCCTACCCCTTATGAAGTTTCTTGAGATATTTGCCATACTACTTAATCCATTTGTTTTGACCCCTCATATTCATCAGTAACCTACCAGGATGAATATTACTTAATCTTATCTTAGCATTCCTTAAGAGTGCTTGCTTGCGCTTACGTGCCCTGCCCACAACATACTCCTGAACACCTAGCTTAGAGTTTAATATAGCGTACTCTATGTATGCGTATATGTAGTCCTCAAACATCTTGTTTAAATTAATCTTAGTGTCTTCACCACCCTCCATGCCATCAGATACGTACTCAAGAACACATGACCTGTTTGACATTCCTGAGCTGAAGTTTATAACACCAGCCTGTTTATTTATAACAAATGTAGGATTGATGTTAGCAGTCTCTGTATTTAACCCGAACCTAGCACCTATAGAGTAATCAAAGTACCAGTTACCATCACAGCAATAGCCCTCAAGGCCATTAAAAGAACTGTTCTGATTTAAGTATATACTCCTCTTACTACCCCTTATTCTATCTAAATCAAGGTTAGAGTTACCAGGCTCTAACGCATTTCCAGCGTGATCAAATAGTATATCATTATTATTATCCTGAAGGTATGCACTGCTCCAGTTTGTTTGAATGTTTTCAGTGAGTGGTCTAAGAACACCGTTCTCATAAACAGATACCCTTACCCAGTTAACGTAGTCAGAAGGCAACACAAACCTAAGGTTATCATCCACGTTAAGCTGAAGTATTTTTATCTCCTTGAAGGCATCATAGTTTAATTCTTGAATACCTCTCTTAGCATGAAATAATACCTTGAATCTCTCCTCGTTGTTTACTAAGCTGTGATTTCCGGCATACATCAACATAAAGTTATTCACCACATCAGCAAGAGAAACGTATTGATACGACCCCCAGTTCTCATCTTTAGGAGAAGCTCCATCGTTCTCGTAATATTTATATTGTGTTATATAGGCCATGTCTTATTATTTTTGATCTGCATCGTCTTTATTTTCTGCTCCCTGAGCAAACTGAACCGCAGCTATTTCTCTTATAGACATACCCGCATACTGAAGTATCTTCATTATCAAGTCCGGTTCATCATCTAAAGGCAACTCAAAGTCTTGATAATCAGAAGCAGTTGAATCAAACGCAGGCTCGCCACCCGTTAGAGACAAGTACGTCCACTTAGGGTCTTCAGGGTACCTAATGTACTGACACTTAACATCTTCATATTCATCTATAGTATCAGGGTAAGCCGTTAATGTAGATTCCTCTATTGTGAATGCAGGGAATGTTGTGCTAGGGGCTGTATATAATGAGTTAAGAAGCATAGTAATCTTACTGTGACTAACCTGCTCCATCTCCTTAAGTGATGTTCCGTCAACAAACAAAACCTTATTTATAAGGTAGTAATCGCTATCAGTAGTCAATTCGGTAGGAACTGAAAATGTATTAGTAGCTATATGAGCAAGGTTAGCCGTAACTGAGAAGCTATCTATTACCTCACTATACCCCTTTGTTATATCTGCGTATCCCGTGCCTGATTGCCGAGCGTTCTCTTTATTTATCTGATAGTTGTACTGATAAAAATAATCTTCGAAAATATCTAACTGTGCCTGCTTCGCAAACAGATTAAAATCACTAGGTGATATGTATCCGTAATTGTTTTTATTCAATACAGACAATACCGTATTCCTTACTGAGTTTATCATCTGTAAAACTTTAAGGGCAAATATAAGCAAAAAAAAAGGTCTCCGTTTCTGAAGACCTTTCTTTAAAAATTTAGTATTACTATATTAAGCGTTCTCTATACTTGTTACAGCCTTAGGAAGACTAACTTCAAAATAACCTTTTTGCCAAGATGTAGCAATAGCAGTCTCAATAGAACTTAAAATTTCAGCATATACATCTGAAGCTGCTTGAGCCACAGTTGTAACTGTAGTTGTAGTTCCGTCAACATAATCAATAGTAACTGTAGTAGCATTTGCACTTGCAGTCGCTACAGCTTTAATTCCGTTGATAGAAATCAGCTGACCTGTATTAGGAGCGTTTGTAATTTTTAAAAATTTTTGCATAATAAATAATTTGTTAGTTAAAAACACCGCCTTAGTGACGGTGACTTATTGCAAATATAATTAATTAATCTAACTGTTTTTCTAGGAACTGTAACACTTCAACTCCTTCGTCAGACTTAAACCACTCAGATAAATACTCCATAGGGTCTGCCTCGAAAGGAATAATCGCCATCCTCTTCTTGTTGTTAGGTAGGTTATAGTGAACATCACGCTTGTGATTCCTAAATGAAAGTAAACTGTTATCAAAGAATCGTTGTACGTTAGACTGTAACTTTAATGAAGGGTCATTAACAGCCCTCATAAACATCTCAGGGTTTGTCTTAGCGAAAACTAATACGTCTCTCTTTAACTCGGAGGTGCTCATTAAGCTTACATCCTTATTAAATATAACCCGTCCTATTATCTCCATCTGATCAATAGACATTGATCGAGCCTCTATTAGTGCATCCACCTCAGTAGTCATGTAATCATACTCTTCTTGAGCATCTTTAGTTTTATTAATCTCCACAAACTTCTTACCGTTCATAGGATGATAATTTAAAAATTCTTGTAGTACAGGGTTTGTCTTAGGTACGGTCAACATTCCGTCCTCAAAAATTATAGGCTCTACAATAGCATTACCATCCTGCTCATCCTCAAAAGGTGACTTCTGGTTTCTTGCATATCTTAAAGGCCTGTTATACCCCTTCTCCTCATCAAAGTATAATAAAGGAGTTCTTGCAGAGTTCCTTGCGGGTATCATAAATGATAAAGGGGCTGCATTTCTTGTAAGCTTGTAAGCTTTGTTTTTTAATTCTGATTTCATCTCAATTTAATTTAAAGTTTATAAAAAAAAAGGGAGTGCCGAAAGACACCCCCCTTAGTATTAATCTTCGAATAATACGAAGTTATTTGCACCTAAAGTACATACTGCTCTCTCTGATAGGAAGTTAACCTCCATAGCATCAAGATCGCTTGTTCTTGCTCCACCGGCAGAACCCGTGATCCAAGTTTTGTAACGTCTGTCCTCAGTCTCTGAAGCACGGTAACGTACATGTAAGAAAGGACGTTTAGCATTCTTTCCTAATACTTGATCGTACACAGAAGTAGAACCTGCAGGAACTAAAAGTCCGTTGATAGAACCTGTACCTGATACTCCACCACGCATTGTAGGATCATTTAAGTATTTCCAGTCAGTCTTGTAGAAATCATAACCTCTACGGAATCCTGAGAAACCTAAGTTAAGTGCCATCTCTTCGTCATTGTCAAACAATCCGTAAGAAGTACCACCTGCACCATAAGAGTTCTGAGCTGCTAACATATCATCGATATCAAAGCCGAACTGTCTGTTTAGGAAAATTACGTTCTCCTCGATAGCACCTTGCTTATCTAGTCTTGATATAACGCTATCAAAATCAGCTAAAGCAACAGGGTTACCACCTGACCATACATTTCCTCTATTTCCTACTACGTAGAAAACACCTTCAGAACCACCTTGTGCATCAGTACCAGCTGCATTTCCAAAGTGTTTTGCAGCACCTGAAGCATTATCTGCAGGAACTGCTTCGATCATAGAAGTCTCTAAGTAATCATCAAATCTCATACGAGTTTCGTGCTCAGACTTCATATACCACAAGTAACCTGTACCTGCTCCTGTATCTACTTCTACCCATCCGATTTGAGCCATGTCAGAACCTGAAACAGCATACTTGTCTTTAAGGATAATAGGTTTGTTTTCAAAAATGAAATCGTCAGCTTCTAATGAGCCTATCATTCCGTCTGTTCCTTTAGCAAACTCAGAACCGTAAATAAATACAGTAATGTTTTCATTTGCAAAAGCACCACCGCTGGTACCAGCATATCCTGCTAACTCATAGAAAGCAACAGTAAACTGGTTATTAGTCACATCAACATCGGTAACAACAGCTTTATTCTCACCTGCTCCGCTATTCTGTACAACAACAACAGTTTGTCCTACTCTCATAGCAATTGCACCTTGTGCTGAGAATGGATTTTGAGCTGTAGTGTTTTGTCCTGCAGGAGCAGCTGCGTCATTCACTTGAATGATTGCTACTTCAGCTCCAGCAGCAGCGGTTGATCCTGATTTAGTATACTTAACGTGTAATCGTCCTTGTTCTGCCCATTTAATCATATCAGAGTTAGAAGGCATCTCTGCTCCTACTAATCTTAAAAATGAACTGATTGATCTGTTACCATATCTTTCAAATTCCTTCTCATAAGTATCAGGAAGATACTGATTCAAGAAATCAAAGTTGGTAATATAATTTGTTGCGGTAGGGACCTGCTGCGCTGAAGGCTGCAAATCAAAACCTGGGGTTGCATCTAATGCCATAATTTTTAATTTTTGTTTTTAATACTTCTAATTTTAAGCCCTTTACTTGAGGGTGAGCTAACTGCCCTGAATTGAGTCCCGTCTTTTCTTGTTACTTCCGGTGCTTTACGGTCAGACATTTTTATGTTTTTTATCTTACGTGTTACATCATCAGTAGCATCTGATTTGCCTTGCTCATAAAAGAAATTAGCAAACTTATCGGGATTCATCGCAACTGCTAAAGACTTGTGGTATCCCTTTGCGTCATTAAGAAGTCCTTTGTCATCTAGAAACTTACCTATAAATTTATCTGTTGACAACTGTGAGTTCTTAATTTCCTCAGATTTACCAGGATTAAAAGTCAGATTAGTATCCCCTACTTTGAAATCAAAACCTTTGAAATCATCGAATACCTCGTCAGTCTTTTTCAAGAACCAACTTCTCATCCTGTCTCCTTCTTCCTGTTGTGTTTTAGCATTCGCTATATATTGTTTATAAGACTCAACCTCTTTCTTCTCTTCCTCAGAAATTCCAACCGTGCTTGACTCAAGGGGTTGTTTGTACATTTCCTTCTGTTCATTAAAGAATTTTTTTGCCTCAGCAACAATTTTTTTCTTAGCTAATCTTTTTTTCTTGATGTCTCTATCTTCATCGATATCCTCATCATAAGAATAATCACTCATAAGTGTGTCTACGTCCTCATCGTCCATAGCCTCACCTGATGATATCAAATATTCTTTTAAAAGATTATTATCATCCATAGAATTAAAATCTCGATTAAGCTTAACATAATCTTCGATTCCTCTTCCTGTCTTTTTCTTGTACTCAAAATAAGCTGATACATCCTCTGGCATCTCTTCGTTATCAGATTTCTCTTCAAACAATTGATCTACAGAATCTATCTGCTTATCGTATCTATTTTTTATATATGAAAGAACGTCTTCCTCTTTTAACTCATTAGGTGTTTCTTGAACAACTTCCTCAACTACAGGAGACTCTTCTGCAGATTCATCATTTAGTGATTCCTCATGCTTCTCTAAAAGGTCACCCTCTATCTCTTGCATTGACTTTTGTTCAACTTCTCCTACTGCTCTTACCTTGATTTCCATTTGATTTGATTTTTACAAAATTAATTATTATTTTTTATATCTAGTGGTAGCCTTATTAACTCTTCTTGATTTCATTGAATTAACTTCCTTATTTACATTAGACATCTTACCAGT
>Ga0307984_1000448_pt1 | contig 18056 bp, 14 predicted proteins | sample EllFjometageno78_FD_203169 | JGI IMG/M metagenome (GOLD analysis project Ga0307984, IMG submission 203169) | Marine microbial communities from Ellis Fjord, Antarctic Ocean - #78 | ecosystem: Environmental > Aquatic > Marine > Unclassified | place: Southern Ocean | collected 2014-10-09
AGCCTACATACCAGCCTGGAGAATTTACATGTTACGCTTCTGCTGCAAGTAGTGATGGTACAGGTACATGTACTTTATATGATGCTGACGATGTTAATTTTGAGTTTGTTTCTACTGTAGGTACGCTTTACTACGTTCTCGTAGGTGCTGAAACTTCTGCGGGTGCATTCGATCTTGTATTTGATTGTGCTCCTGTAGTTGAGGGATGTATGAACTCTGCTGCTTGTAACTATGATGCTACTGCTAACGTAAGTACTGACACTTGTGATTTCTGGTCATGTGTTTGTACATCTGAAACTGGAACACCTGTTCAATTAAATATGATTGACGCGTTCGGTGATGGTTGGAATGGTGCAGGTTACACAATCTCTGATCTTCTTGGTAACCTTCTATTTGAGGGTAACCTTGATGAAGCTCAGTGGTTTGTAGATAACGACAACTATGCTGGACCAGAGTACGGATTCGATATGATATGTCTAGAGCCTGGATGTTACAACATCTCTGTTTCTACTGGCGATTATGGTTCTGAAGTTTCTTGGAGCCTTGATATCGAAGATGGTACTGTACTTGTTGCTGGAGGTGCTCCTGACTCTCAGACTATCTCTGTAGGAGGTGCTGTTTGTGGATGTACTGATGCAGGTGCTTGTAACTTCGACGCTATTGCAACTGATGAGGACGGATCTTGTGAGTACGAAACTTGTGCTGGATGTATGGATGATACTTCTTGTAGCTACGATGCGCTTTCAACTATCGATGATGGTACTTGCTGCTACAGCAACTGTGTAGATGTTCAGATGTTTGATGCATTCGGAGACGGATGGAACGGAGGTGTTTACACTCTTTCTTCTGTTGACGGAGTTGTGATTGGATCTGGCACGATCGATATTGGTAGTGCTGCTACTGATTCGTACTGTCTAGTTGATGGATGTTACACGATTGATGTAGTTGGTGCTAGTTATGCTGGTGAGATGAGTTGGTCTGTATTAGGTTCATTCGGAGGATTGGTTTCTGGTTTAGCTGATGAGTCTGTTACTTTCAACGTAGGATCTGGTGATCAGTGTGTTGTTGGTTGTGATATCTCTTGCGCGTGTAACTACGATGCAGCGGTGAACATCCAAGATCTTGATCAGTGTGTATTCTCTGGTTGTGAAGGATGTACTTACCCAGATGCTAGTAACTATAACGGTGATTCTATCTCTGATGATGGTTCATGTGTCTTCGATATCGCTAACCCTTGTCCTGCGGACTTGAACGGTGATGGATCGATTACTACTGGTGACCTTCTTATCTTCTTAGGAGCATTCGGTACTATTTGCTAAGAATAGAATAAACTATATATAAAGAAAGCCCCGCGAATGCGGGGCTTTTTTGTGGCCTATATTTTCCAATAAGAAAGCCCCGCATTCGCGGGGCTTTCTTATTGCTTAAACTTTTTAAGTAGAGTGACTTATCCCATCCAAGATCCGCCATTGACATCTATGGCTTGACCTGTAATGGATCGTTGTACTCCGGAGAATAGAAACGCTACGAGTTCTGCGATCTCTTCAGGGGAGCTGAAGCGGCCTGTTGGGACAAGATCTTTTTGGTCTTGAAGCATCACGCTATATTCTACTCCAGCACCTTCGGCCATAGCTTGAATGCTCGATCTTGCCATCTCGGTATCTACCCACCCTGGATTAATAGCGTTGATGAGAATTCCTTGTCGAGCGTATTCAGTAGCGAGACTTCTAACAAGTCCGAGAAGGCCGGTTTTAGATGCTACGTATGCCGATTGATGTGGTACGCCAAACCTTGCAAGACAGCTTGATGTAATGACGATGTTCTTATTTGAGATCCCAGCAGATGTGGCCTTTTGTAACCATGGGATGCTTGCCATACAGGTGTTGTAAGTTCCGGAGAGGTTCGTATTAATAATTTCACTCCATCTATCGTTTTCATTGTGAGAGAAATCATTTGGCCCACCTATTCCAGCATTTGCGAATACGTTCACTAAAGGGTGCTCCTTTAATCCAGTAGATGTGTCTGATAGTAATTGTTTGAGTGAGTTGGGGTCTGAAATATCAATAGAATAAATTCTATGTATTTCCTTATTATCTAGTGTTTCAAGTAGTTTTTCTAATGGAGAGATCCGTCTTCCAACTAGTATGAGTCGAGTGTTTTGTAAGGCTGAGAGTTTTCGGGCAGTAGCTGCTCCGATTCCTGTTCCAGCACCTGTGATAAGAATTGTATGCATACTACAAATGTGGGGTTAACTTAGCGCTTATATGAGGTTAACGAATTATTTTATTCACCCTGCAGATAATAGATACTATGTATTTTCTTTTCGAGAAGAGAATCACAGTGTAATTTTCAGAAATTCGTTAGAAGATCAGGCCATTCCTTTTGAATTTCATGAGGATGATGAACTCGAGTACGGAGCTAAATATTTATTTGGAGTGCCAAGGACTCACTTTCAAGAAGCGCTAAAACAAAATCACCTTTTGTACGCTGCTATTAGGTCTCCGTTTATTCCCAATAAATTTTTTCGTTGGCTGTTGCTTTTTATAACTGGCCTATTTTTACTGCTGGCGATATTAGGCGCTCTTTCTACTAAAGTGAATGCTCAGACCTTTCCCACTAAATCTGTTTGGGAGCTCTCTGTTTTAGCGAGAATGAATACACCATTTTCAATGGTCGGTGTTGAGGACGAAGTCTTTGAAGATTTGGGATTGTCTGCGGTTTGGTCTCCTAAAATGGGCCAAGAATTTGGAATGAGGCTTCACTATAGATTAAAAGAAAATTGGAGTTTTGGAACTGGTATTCAATGGGTTCGTAGAAATTACTCTATTAATTTTCATTACCAAAATGACACATTGGCCATCAACGATTTTGATACCATACCACGACTAACAACTGTCGGGTATAGAATTCCGATTTTTGCTGAAACTAGAGTGCCTCTGGGTTTAGGTTATTTTGTATCTGCCACAGCTGGTTTGGGAATAGATATAAAGCCGTCGGATTCTTTTGTAAATACAGACAATTATGAAGCGTACCTCGGGAGAGTTAGATGGGCGTCACTTCCTTTGCTTGCTGAAATCGGACTCTACAAAGAGCCTCAACGTGATAAACCGGGCTGGTATATTGGCCTTTATTGGTCTAAAGGAGGAGGTAAATCAATTTGGGTAGAACAAGTGGTCCTATTTGAAAGTGATTACAGAGTTGTTTCAAGAGGCTATCTCACTTCTAATTTAGCTGGGATAGAACTGAGAATATTACTTGAGTAGATTGCTGCGTACGTAGCCGGAGATCACTTTCCCGTCTGCACGTCCTGCCATAGCCGCTGAAGCAACTCCCATTACTTTCCCCATATCGGCCATTCCAGAAGCACCAAGTTCAGATATTATTTCTATAACTTTTGATTCAATCTCTGAGTCGTCTAATGCACTTGGTAGATATTCGCTGAGGACCTTCGCTTGAGCAAGTTCATCTTCTGCTAGGTCTTCTCTAGATTGAGATTTATATACTTCAGCTGTTTCAAGCCTCTGCTTATACAATTTGCTCAAAATCTTAATTGCTTCACTGTCACTTAGATCTTCTGTTGCCCCAGTTTTACTTTGTTCAAGCATAAACTTTGACTTAGCATCTCTTAAAGTAGCAAGTTTAACTTTGTCTTTTGCACGCATAGCATCCTTAATGCCGTTTGTGATTTGTGAATGTAATCCTGACATTAGTCTACGTTATCGTGAAGGAATGGATTGTCATCACGAAGTTCAATTCTGCGTTCACCATTTTCATCAACTTCTTCATTAACAGAGAAACGGCTAGCAGTAGATTCTGATGAATGTTGAATTTCATCTAATATTACGTTTCTGCGTTTGTATGCAGGCTCGTTTTCTAAATCAGAAATCCTTCCTGGTAGTCTAAGTTTTATTTTCATATCACTTAGAATTTTTTTAGTTTGCTTTTGACGTGCTGCGTATGCATCCTTGCTTTTTCTGTCTACTAAAGGTTTTTTAAAAGTTTCTGATGGAGTTTTATCCAACGGTGCATCATCTAGGTTGTGAATGATAAATCCATCTTCCTTTTCTCGAGAAGTATCTTCGATTTCTTCTGACTCACTCGTGAGTTCCTCTTCTAATTTCCCCTCTGTATTTTCTACGTTATCGAATTCAGAATTTATTTCTTCAGTTGTATTGCCAAACAAATCTGATTGATTTACCACAAACGGCTCGTCTAGTTCTTCGGATGTTTTTTCTGGAGCAGAATCGACTGCACGATTAATAGGTTTTGTTACTTCGTTAGGTTCGTCACCTAAATTGTATGTGATTTTTTCTTTTTCAACTGGTGCTGCTCCTGTCTTTACCTCATGAGCTTCAAAACCAGTGGCGATTACTGTGATGCACAAATCCTCTTCTAGATCTTCATCCATAGCGTATCCCCATATTACTTCCGCATTTTGGCCTGCAGCCTCCTGAATGTAATCGGTAATCTCCATGATCTCATCCATAAGAATCTCTTCATGTCCCATAGTAATGTTGAGAAGGACGTGCTTCGCTCCGATGATGTCATTGTCGTTTAATAGTGGACTCTCCAGTGCTATCGTCACAGCGTTCTTTGCCCTACCTTCTCCTGAGGCCATTCCTGACCCCATGATAGCGTTTCCACTTTGACGCATCACTGTATTAACGTCATTCATATCGACGTTTATTTCTCCAGTCCGAGTAATTACCTCTGCAATCCCTTTTGCCGCGATGCTTAGAACTTGGTCTGCATTTTTAAAGGCAGCTCTTAATGTTTGATTGCCGTATAACTCGCGAAGTTTATCATTGCGTATTACTAGAAGAGTATCTACAGCTTCCCGCATGTTTTTTAACCCGCTATCGGCTTGATTTGATCGTTTTTTACCTTCAAATTTGAATGGTACTGTTACAATTCCGACTGTTAGTATTCCCAGATCTCTACAGGCTTTAGCAATTACAGGTCCTGCTCCTGTTCCTGTTCCGCCACCCATTCCTGCAGTAACGAAAACCATTTTCGTGTCAGAACCTAAAAGTGTTATTAGGTCATCAAGATTTTCAATAGCCGCATTTTTCCCTACTTCCGGGATAGATCCAGCGCCTTGGCCTTCAGTTAATGTTGCTCCAAGTTGTACTTTCAAAGGTACCAAGCTTACATCTAGTGCTTGAGCGTCAGTGTTACAGACAATAAAGTCTACTCCTTTGATTCCTTGTTTGAACATTGTATTAACAGCGTTCGAGCCGCCGCCTCCAACCCCAATTACTTTGATTGGATTGTTCGATGATTTAGGTAGTGCAAATTCCATTTAAAATATTGTTTTTTGGTTGGGCTATTGTGTGTCTTCTTCTTTTTCAAACCACTCTTTAATGGTTTTCATAAATTCATCCATGAATCCAGATCTATTTCCTTTTACTTCAGACCTTTTTGTTTCATGTGGATTCGTTGCAGCTTCCTCATAACCTCTAATCACCAATCCTACTCCAGTTGAGAATGATGGGATATTCGTGTCTTGTGGTGGTTCGTGTAGATGCTCATTTGGGTAACCAACTCTACAATCTAATCCTGTGTGATATTGAAATAATTGTGTGATGTGTCTCAACTGAGAACCACCTCCCGTAACTACGATACCTCCGATTAATTGATCACGGAATCCTGAGGCCTTAATTTCATAATCAACGTGCTCGATAATTTCTTCCATGCGAGCTTCTATGATGTTTGCAAGATTGTGAAGAGATATTTCCTTGGGTTTTCTTCCAGATAATCCAGGAATACAAACGATTTCGTTGTCCTTCATTTCATTTGCTAAAGCTGAGCCAAACTTACATTTTAATTTCTCCGCTTGCTTTTCCATAATATTACACCCTTGGCTTATATCGCTACTTATCACCTTTCCCCCAAATGGTATAACTGCTGTATGTCGGATGATACCGTCTTGAAAAATTGCGATATCCGTAGTTCCACCTCCGATATCTACAAGTGCTATCCCTGCTTCTTTCTCCTCTTCAGTGAGTACAGAAGAAGAAGAAGCTAGAGGTTCGAGGACAAGTTGGTCTATTTCTAAGCCGGCTTTTGTAATACAACGGTATATATTTTTTGCAGCGGCGATATCTCCTGTAATAATGTGAAAGTTTGCTTCTAAACGAACTCCTGCCATACCTACTGGGTCTTTTATTCCCGGCTCGCTATCTACAGTGTATTCTTGTGGTAGAACGTGAAGTATTTGTGCGCCTGGTTGCATTACTAAACGACTCATATCATCGATAAGAGCGTTTATGTCTTTGCGACTTATTTCGTCATCTATATTTTCACGAGTAATCATCCCCCTGTGTTGAAGGCTTTTGATATGTTGACCAGCTATACCTACGTTCACAATTTTAATACCTACCCCTGAATCTTCTTCAGCAGCTTTTACTGCTTGCTTTATCGAACTGACAGTTCTTTCGATATTTGACACAACACCGCGAGAAACGCCCACTGAATTGCTTTTTCCATAACCGAGGATTTCAATTTTACCATGTTCATTTTTCTGACCTACGAAGCAAGCTATTTTAGTTGTTCCAATATCTAGTCCTACAATAATCTCAGGGTCTGTTGATTGTAATTCGTTTTCCATGGGTGTGTATTAATAAACGTGTCTTTTTGCGATAACCTGGTTTTTATAGCTCAAGTCAATACGTGAGTAGTTCTTAAGATTGCCTGTTTTTATTTGGGCTCTATAAAAAGTCAATAAATTTCTTCTTAATTCATCTGGATCTGGTGATGAGCCAAGAAAGACTCTTGCACCAATTCTGGGTATTATTTCTAATTCACCGAGAGGGTGAACTATAATTTGGTCTATCAGAGAAGTCCAAAATTCATCATTCTCAACTTTCTTGACAAACGAAAATGCCTGACTAACTTCCTCACTATTTTTAGCGTGAATAATTGGAACACGCGCAGAATAGTTGGGGTCTAAAGGCATAGATCCACCTAATTCATCAATGTAATAATCTGTGGACTGGTTGAGATGAACTCTTGCTTGAGGTCTACGCTGAACAAGCTCGATGACCAATTCCCCATTCATATTTGAGAAAATTGTTACATTTAAAACACTTGGAATATCAATCAAGTGAGAGTGAATAGCCTCTAATTGTACATCTTTTTCAAGCTCTCCAATAATTTTACCGTAAGAATCGAGGTGAGTTCTAACCCGCGGGACCGTTAAAAACTTACTATTAACGTCATCAGTTATTGAGATGTTGATAGATGTGATGCGTTTTTCAACTTTGTCAGAGTACGTAAATCCGAGCAGCGTAATGATGCATCCGATGAGGACTGATATGCTGAGGATTGTTGCTGTGCTTGACTTCATGATAACCTTAGGCTTTCATGGCCATCCATTTTTTTAGCTTTGGAACTATCAGACTAATGTCTCCAGCTCCTACAGTTAATAGGATTTCCACGGGGTGTGCCTTTAAGTTATCTAAGATGGAATTTTTTGTTGAGGTTTTTCCATGGGGGTGCGAGATCTTTTCAAACAGCGATTGTGTATTGAAACCGGGTATGGGATTTTCTCTAGCAGCGTAAATAGGAAGTAAAATTAGCCTATCAGTTTTTCTCAACTCCTGAACAAATCCGTCCATTTGGTCTAATGTTCTTGAGTACAAATGTGGTTGGAAAATTACCGTTAAATGTTTGCCAGGAAAATGTGTCCTTACCGCTTCTATGGTCTTTCTTAACTCGGTAGGGTGATGCGCATAATCGTCTATGTAGACTTTAAATTCCGAATTTACATGAATCTGAAACCGTCTGTAAATTCCCTTAAATGAATTTATTCTTGAGCTGATAATTTCTTTTTCTGCACCTGATAAATAAGCTAAAGCTGCTGCTGCAACAGTGTTTTCAAGATTGTGTTTACCCATTAAGTCTACTCGAACGCCAGGAATCATCAGTTTACCATTTCCTAAACTCAGCGTAAATGAAGTTCCTGCATTTGTTTGGGATAAATCGGTAGCGTAATGAGTTAATGAACAATCCTCTAATCCGTATGTCTCTATATTCTGTAGATCTTTGAATGTGGTGGCTATCGAGTGGTGTATGACAGCCTTTTCTTTTACCTGAGAGGCAAATATCTTGAATGCTTCTATAAAATTCGCCTCATTTCCATATACATCCAAATGGTCTGGATCTATTGACGTGATTACTGCGTGAGTAGGATGAAGGTGATGGAAACTTCGGTCAAATTCATCAGCTTCAACAATTGTCCATTTTGCATTGGGTGAATAATATAGGTTGCTATCTATTTCAACGGAGACGCCTCCGATAAAAGCATTACACCTTTGTGGTGTGCCGTCCATTATATGTGCTAAAAGTGCAGTAGTAGAAGTTTTGCCGTGTGTGCCAGAAATTGCGAGTGTTGCTTTTGACTTGGTTATGCCCCCTAAAAGCTCAGCTCTTTTGATTGCTTTGTGTCCTATTTTTTTGAGCGCAACCAGGTGTGGGTGTTCTGAAGAAATTGCGGGTGTAGTGACAAGTAACAAATCAACTTTTTTAATTTCTTCAGGAATTGACTTTGCACTGATATCGAAATTAATATTTATTCCCTCTTGTTTGAGTTGATCAGTTAATGGGGTTTCTGTTTTATCATATCCTGATACACTCCAACCTTTTTTGTTCAAATACCTTGCAATAGCGCTCATGCCAGCTCCACCAACACCAATGAAATATGCAGCTTTTTTTCGCATTTTTATCTGAGTAGCTTTTCAATTTCATCAACTATTTGGTAAGATGCATTAGGGCGTGCCGCTTTTTTTAAGTTAAGCTCCATTTCTTGCCTAGTAGTTTTATCCTTCAGTAACTTCTCTATTTGGTTTTTTAATCCTTCAACTACGTCACAATCTTTAATTAGTATTGCGGCACCACGATCTACAAGTGATTTGGCATTTTTTGTTTGGTGATCTTCGGCAACATTGGGAGAGGGTATGAGTAGCGTTGGTTTTGCAACCAAGGCAAGTTCAGAAATAGACATAGCTCCTGCTCGACTAGCGATCAGGTCTGAAGCAGCATAGGCAAGGTCCATCCTATCAATAAATCCAAGACATGTTACACACTTAGCCTTCTCTGAATTCTTTTTGCTAAATTCCTCAAGCCACTTAGAATTCTCTTCAAAATAACGTGAACCACACTGCCAAATCACAGAATACATCAACTCTTTATTTGAACTTTCTAATAGATGTCTAACAGCCATATTCATTGACAATGCGCCCAGGCTTCCGCCCATAATAAATACAACTGGTTTAGATGTATTTAAATTAAAATGTGATGTCGCTACTGATTTGGATGGGCTTGTTGTAGAGTCAGCGAGTTTTAAGACCCCTTCTCTGAGGGGATTCCCTGTTTCTACTATTCGGTCTTTAGGGAACCATTTGCTTAAGCCTGGAAATCCAGCACAAACCTTATTTACTCTCCTGGCTAATATTCTGTTTGTAATTCCAGGAAATGAATTTTGCTCTTGAATAAGTGTGGGTATCCCTTTTCGAGATGCTCTATAAAGTAATGGACCACTTGCGTATCCACCCACTCCTATTACAACTTCAGGTTTGTATTTATTTAGTATGGCACCTGCCTTTATGAGACTATGTATAACCTTAAAGGGAAAGCTTATGTTTTGTAGATTAATAAGACTCCGCTGTAATCCGCTGATCCACAATCCCTCTATCTCATATCCAGCTTGAGGCACCTTTTCCATTTCCATCCTTCCTTTCGCCCCGACAAACCTGATTTGTACTTTGGGGTAACGGCGTACAATCTCATCTGCGATTGCTAGCGCTGGTAGGATGTGTCCGCCTGATCCTCCTCCTGATATTAAGACACGTCTTATCATTTAGTATCTAACATTGGAGACCTGCTTACCGATAGAATTAACCCGATTGATAGGCATGTAAATAACAGTGACGTTCCTCCGAAACTCACTAAGGGTAGTGGTTGTCCAGTTGTGGGTAGAAGTCTGACTGAAACACCCATATTTATCAAAGCTTGCAGAGTAATCATGAGCCCAAGTCCCATTGCCAGATAACTCCCAAAGGGCCTCTCACATTTTCTTGCAGCTTGTATTGTTCTGTAAAACAAAATGTAATATAAAAGCAACAATCCAAAACCTCCTATTAACGCTCCCCATTCTTCTATAATAAAGGCGTAAATCATGTCTGAGTAGGGGTGAGGCAGGAAGTTTCTTGAGGTTCCAGATCCTGGACCTGATGGTAAAATACCGCCGTTATTTATAGCCACTTGGGCGAGGTCTATTTGGTATTCAGCAGAACCTCCAGATCGATTGGCTACATCAGAGTTGGTAGGACTTAGCCCTACAAATTGCATAACTCTCTTATCCCAGGTGCTACTTCGGGGGAATAAATCTGGAGCTAATTTACTGACTCCGTATATCGAGATGCCAAAAATCAGGACATATCCTATCGTTTTTAATAACCCCTTAAAAGGCACTCCTCCTATAAATAACATGCTAAATGCGACAAGACCTAAAAGTGCTGCAGTTGATAAATCGGCTGGTAGAATCAGACCACACACTAGTCCTATCCTGATTAATATGGGAGCGACCTCTCCGTTAAAATCATCTAACCGATCTTTTCTAATATGCAATTCTTTTGCGATCCAAAGCACCAGAGCAACCTTTGCGAAATCAGATGTTTGAAGTGTAAGGTTCGTAAATGGAACTTTCAACCATCGTTTTGCTTCATTAATATCGGCTCCAAATATTAGTGTTAATATTAGCGTAAATATCGCCGCCATTAAAATAAAATTAGCCAAGCGCGCAAAGTATTTGTAGTGAATTTTATGGACAACAAACATTACTGCGAGACCTAAAAGAAGAAAAGATCCTTGCTTTACAAAAAAGTATAGAAAATTTCCATTTGCTTTGTAGGCAAGAGACGAAATGGCGCTATAGACAGATAAGAGTGATACAACGCTGAGAATTAGCGCAATCATCCAAATGACTTTGTCACCTTCAAGTCGTCCTCGAATTATTTGTGCCCACTCGGACATTTAGAGTCCCTTTACGGCTTGCTTAAATTTAAACCCTCTCTCCTCATAGCTCCCGAAAATATCAAAACTTGCACAAGCAGGTGAAAGGAGTACCGCATCGTTAGGGTTTCCAAGAGCATAGGCGATTTGGACTGCTTCGGTTGCCGTTTTTGCTTCATGTACGCTTTCTACCAGATGAGAAAATGTTTCAATTAGCTTCTTGTTGTCCTTTCCCAAGCAAATTAAGTGCTTTACCTTTTTATCTACTAAGGATAGTAAATCGCTGTAGTCATTACCCTTATCGACTCCTCCAGCAACCCAAATTACAGGAGTTTCCATGCACTCTAATGCATACCAAACACTATTTACGTTTGTTGCTTTGCTGTCGTTTATGAATTTAATATCATTCACTGTAGCAACGAATTCTAATCTGTGTTCTATTCCCTCAAAATGAGTAAGACTTTCTCGAATCCCCTCGTTGCGAAGTTCTAAAATTCTCCCGGTAACTCCTGCGGCCATGGAGTTAAATAGATTGTGTTTGCCTTGGAGGGCGAGTTCTTGTATGGTCATTGAAAATGATTTTTTATATGGTGTGTGTATTGTAAATTCTTTTTTTTTAAGAGCCAAGCATGCATTAAATCCTGTAGATTCCAATCGCTTTTCTATGCTCACTGCTACCAGGGTAGCCTTAGTATCTCTTGCCTTTATATGTCTAGCGATTTCTACATCGTCAGAGTTATATACCAGGTAATCACTCGAAGTTTGGTTTGTTGTGATCCGCCATTTTGAAGCGGAGTACTTCTCTAAACTGTTTTCATACCTGTCTAAATGATCTGGTGTGATATTCAGTAGCACTGCGATATCTGGTCGAAAAGTGGTGATTCCATCGAGTTGGAAACTGCTCGCTTCTACGACAGTTACATCCGCTGGTGTTGTTCGTTCTGCGATATCTCTCGCCCAACTTGTGCCAATATTCCCAACACATGCCGCGTTCACTCCTGCATCAGTAAGCATCCTATGTATTAATGCAGTCGTTGTAGTTTTTCCGTTTGCTCCGGTAATTGCGACTACCTTCCCCTTTGAATAACGACTTGCAAATTCTATTTCGCTTATTATTTCAGACCCACAATCTCTTAGTGGAGTTAAAATTGCTGCTGTGTCCGGTATGCCAGGGCTTTTAATTACTGTCGAAGAGGAAACCCAATTGTCTGGATTGTGTCCTTCTATCTCATACCTAATCCCCAAGCTTTTCAACTCACCTAAAAGAGATTTTTTACCTGATCCAGAATCACTCACAAAGGGCGTGAAGCCTAGGGTAAGAGCAAGTTTTGCTGCCCCTACACCGCTTTCACCGGCACCTAATATGAGTATATTCTCAGACATTTAAATTCTAGTTATCTTATTTTTAGTGTGACAATCGTTATTACAGCAAGCAGAATCCCCACAATCCAAAAGCGGGCTGTAATCTTTGATTCGTGAATATTTTTCTTTTGGTAGTGGTGGTGAAGTGGTGCCATCAAAAAGATGCGTCGCCCTTCCCCATATTTCTTTTTCGAGTATTTAAACCAACCAACCTGTATGATTACACTGAGATTTTCTATCAGGAATACCCCACATAAAACTGGAATCAGAAGTTCTTTTCGAATCGCAATAGCAAAGACGGCGATAATCCCACCCAATGCTAGCGACCCGGTATCTCCCATGAAAACTTGTGCTGGAAAAGCATTATACCATAAGAAGGCAACGCACGCTCCTACAAATGCAGCGCTGAATACAACCATTTCCTCAGACCCAGGGATGTACATGATGTTTAGATACTCCGCAATCAGGGTGTTTGAGCTGACATAAGCCAGTACAGCTAAAGTCATTCCTATTATTGCACTGGTACCAGTTGCTAAACCATCCAGCCCGTCTGTTAAATTGGCTCCATTCGATACTGCTGTTACAATCAGTATTGTGATGGGTATGAATGCAATCCAAACCCAAGCTGAGACATCTTCAAATGCCCAGTTTATAAGCCACATGTAATCAAAACTATTTCCCTTTACAAAAGGAATTGTTGTTGTTGTAGATCGAACTTCACTCCACAGACCGTCTGCGCCTAGTTCTTTTATCAATACATCAGGATGCCACATCATGATGGCTCCAATAATTATACCCACACCTATTTGACCAACAACCTTAAACTTACCTGCTAAACCTTCTTTGTTCTTTTTGTGTACTTTGATGTAATCATCAATAAATCCTATTGTTCCAAGCCAAATAGTCGCAATAATCATCATGTGTGTGTACACATTAGTGAGATCGTTAAAAAGTAAAGTGGGTACTAGGATTGCAGTTAGGATGATGATTCCTCCCATGGTGGGGGTGCCGCGTTTTTCTATTTGGCCTTGAAGACCTAAATCACGAACGATTTCACCAACCTGCTTCACTTGCAACCACTCAATAATCTTTTTTCCGAATGATATACCTATGAATAATGAGGTGAGTAAACTCATAGCCGCCCTGAAAGTGACGAATTTAAATAGACCAGCTCCTGGTAAATCGTACGCTGTATCTAAATATGTGAATAAGTGATATAACATATTATGCAGTTATGAAAGCTTCACGCAACACGACTCTATCGTCGAAGTCGTGTTTTACGCCATTAATTTCTTGATAGGTTTCGTGACCTTTACCTGCGACAATTACAATGTCTCCAGGCTCAGCAAATAGCGCTGCAGCTCGTATTGCTTCTTTTCGGTCTGCAATAGAGATGCATTTACGCATTTCAATTGGGTCTAATCCGGATTTCATGTCCTCGAGTATGGATGCGGGATCTTCTGTTCGAGGATTGTCAGAGGTGAGGAATACCCTGTCAGAATCTGTTGCAGCAACACTTGCCATAATGGGCCTTTTAGTAACATCTCGATCTCCGCCACACCCAACAACGGTAATGATCCTTTCCTGCCCTTTTTTGAAAGTTAAAACAGTTTTTAATATATTTTCTAAAGCGTCCGGAGTGTGTGCATAGTCTACAATTGCTGTAATTCCATCGGGGCTTTCCACAATCTCAAACCTTCCCGCAGGAGGCTTTAATAGTGACATCTGAGTTAATGTGTCAAGTGCGTCAAATCCCAATAATTTCGCGACCCCATAAACTGCTAATAGGTTAGAAGCATTGAACTTGCCCACCAACCTTGAGTAGAGGTCCTGGCCTTCAATGTGTACGTGCAGACCGTGCAGTTGATTTTCAACTATTCTTCCTTTTATATCAGCGATCGATGCTATGCCATATGTTGAAATATTTGCTTTGCAGTTTTTTGTAATGTCTTGGTGATTGTTGTCATCGGAATTAACCAATGCAAAAGCATTAACTGGTAGCATGTCGAATAGCTTTTTCTTAGCTACGATATAGTTGTCTATCGTTTTGTGATAGTCTAAATGATCGTGAGTGATGTTTGTAAAAACTCCACCAGATATTTTCGTTCCTGACAGTCTATTTTGATCTATTGCGTGAGAACTTGCTTCTATAAAACAAAATTTGCAACCTAAATCGACCATTTCCCTAAACAGCTTCTGTAAGCTCAGTGCATCCGGGGTAGTATGCGTGGCTTTAATAATTTTGTCGATAATTCTATTCTCAACCGTACCTATTAGTCCTGCTTTTCGATCTAGCATTCTGAATAGGTTGTGGAGTAATGTCACAGTTGTAGTTTTGCCGTTCGTTCCTGTTACAGCAATGATTTTCATATCATTAGATGGGTGGTCGTAGTATGCAGCAGCGATATTTCCTAAAGCTGTGGAACTGTTTTTGACAACGACAAATGTGACAGATTCGGGCCGAATTAAATCTTCGGAAATATGTTCACATATAACAGTTGTAGCACCATTTGTAATTGCCTGCTTGATATAATCATGCCCATCCACCTGTGTCCCTTCAATGGCTATAAAAAGCCCCATAGGTTTTACCTCACGGGAGTCTATCCCAATGCCCTCAACTGCCGTGTGAGTTGTTCCGTGTATCTCGGAAATCCTTACGTCGTATAGTAAATCTTTAAGTATTTTCACGACAATTCAATTCTAATAGTTGATTCAGGTGTCAGCGGAGTGCCTGCAGGAATAGATTGTTTTCTCACAGTACCATTCCCTTCATATCTCACTTTAACTCCTGCATTTTCCAGTAAATACAAAGCGTCTCGTAGGCCCATGCCTCGTACGTCCGGAATGGCTTTGTCTTCAAATATTCGAGTGGTCAGTTCGACATTGTCGGATTCAGTAGTAACTCTAACCCAATCTCCCTCTTCATTTGTTTGGACAAAAGGCACTCCTAGAATCTCGTATAGCTCCACAAGCTCTTCCCGAGCTCCATTCTTTGATGTTGGTAGATGTCTTTCATTCAAAGCAAGTAATGGTTCATCGCTTACGGTGTGGAAGGAAGGATCTGTTGCATAAATTAAATCGGCGAGGTCCATAAACACAGGTGCCGCTATAGTGCTTCCGTAGTATGACCCACTTTTTGTGTCCGCTATTACGACGATACAAACGAATTCCGGATCGTCTGCAGGGAAGTAACCTGTGAAAGAAGCCCTATATCTACCACTGGCATATCCCCCGTTTTCGGCGATTTTTGACGTTCCTGTTTTCCCTGCAACTGTGTAGGGTTTGTTGACGAATATGTTTGAAGCTGTTCCGTTACCGCCTGGTGCGCAAGCACTTTCAAGCATTATTTTGCAATCTTGTAATGTGCTTGAAGAGCAAATATTATTTTTTACAACAACCGGATCGAATTTCTCTACGGTAATTCCTTTTCGCTGTGTTTCAGTAACAAAAGTTGGGCGCATCATCTTACCGTTGTTCGCAATTGCACCATAAAGAGCTAAGGTTTGTAGTGGTGTTTGAGTCACCTCATACCCGATCGCCATTTGAGTTAATGAAATACCAGACCAATCACCTTCTCCGACTGATGAGTAAACTTTCGGGATCCCTTCTCCCACCAGATTAACGCCTAAAGGTTCAGTAACCCCCATTCGTTTTAATTTATCTAAAAATTTCTGAGGCTCTAGACTAAAGCATTGCTTTACTGCTAGAGCAGAGCCGATATTGGAGGACATTTCGAAGCATTCACCCAATGAAATTTTACCATGACCTCCATCCTTCCAATTCGAATCACGCATTCTTCTATCATGGAAATAATACTCACCATTTTTTGTATCTACCACATCATTGAGGCCCATTTTCCCCGACTCTAAGCAGGCCATTAGTGATGCTAGCTTAAAGGTTGATCCTGGTTCAACTGCTGTGCCTAAAGCGTGATTGTAACTCTCATTGTAGTAGGGCAGTCCATTAGAATCTACTAATCTTTTGAGATTTGAGATCGCCCGAACATATCCCGTTTTCACCTCCATAAGAACGACCACGCCCCACTCGGCATCGTGCCTGAAAAGCTGAGTTCTTAATGCTGAAGATGCAACATCTTGAAGATGCATATCTATCGTAGTAATCACATCAAGTCCTTCTTGTGGTTCGATAATAAATTCATCTGTCACGGGCAGCCAAGTCCCCCCACTAATCCGCTTTTGCATTTGCTTGCCCTCAACCCCTCCGAGTTCCTTATTCCAGGCAAGTTCAATCCCCACTCGGCTATTTTCTCTATCTATCCCTATCGTCCTTTTTGCCAGTTGGCCAAACGGTTTTTTCCTCACCTCCTTTCTTTCAAAAACAAATCCACTTTTATATCTTCCCTCTCTGACAAATGGAAGGGATTTTAAGGATTTGTATTTCGTAAACGGTATGTTTTTCGCGAATAAAGCAGCTCGACTCCCCTTGGCTCTTGCTTGATTAAAGTTCCTTGAAAATTCTTCTGAATCTCCTCCTAAAATCTCTGCAAATCCAGAACACAAAGAATCAAATTTATCTTTGTAAACTCCCCATTTTATCGCTTCGCACTGACTGTCCCATCTCAGGTCGTAAACAGGCACAGAGGTCGCTAATAAACTCCCATCACTTGCTTGAATTTGGCCTCTAGCAGGAGCAATATTCCTTATGCTATGTTGAAATTCAGCGCCCCTTTCTGTCCAATGTTCATGTTCGATAGTCTGTATGCAAAAGATCCTCCAAAGAATGGCAATTCCCACAAAGCATAGGCCCACGAATAGAACCCAAAACCTTCCGGTTTTAATCGTTGATACTGAAATATTGTTGTTTGCACTTCTCATTTTGCGTCTTGCTTAAGAAGTATAGGGGGTGCTACTGGCTGTTGAAGACCTAAGACGGAGGTCGCAGATTCAACCCTGCTTTGTTGTAGTCTTGATTCTAACTCAGATCTTAGCGTTTTATACTCTGATACAACCTCCTCGAGTGCTCTCTCAGTTCGCATTTTATCGCGTTCAATATTCTCAAACTTGTAGCCTAGGCTTATGTAAGCTAAAAACAATGAGGTAAGAAATAAGAGATAAGGTATATGTGAGGTTATGCCTTCACTGGTTAAAAATTTACCGCTAATGATGTCTTTGAAAATCTTGCCAGTTCCGTTTGTTTTCGCTGGCTTTTTTATTTCCTCATTTGGTGTCATGCCAGACTTGTCTCTAGCTCGCCTTGCTTTTTCTGCAGCCTCTTCCTTTGCTTCTACTGCTACAACTAGTGCTAAATCAACGGCCTCTTGGCGAGATATTTTTTGCTCTGGGGTTAGAAGTTTATTGCCGTTATCTGACGGACCTTTAGTCGGTGATTTCTTTCTAAATAGTCTCAGCATGACTTTGATACAAAGTCAGTCCTTTCAGCAACTCTCAAACGAGCGCTTCTTGCACGTGGATTTAATAAAACCTCTTCAGCAGAAGCACTAATAGCCTTTCTAACAACAGGCTTAAATGGCGCGAGCACCCTTCCTTTTATGTCTTGTTCAATTTCATCCTCGAAATTTCCAGACCTCATAAAATGTTTAACAAGTCTATCTTCTAGACTGTGATATGAAATCACAACGAGCCTCCCGCCCTGTTCTAATAAATCTGTTGCCTGTTCCAACAGTTCACGTAGAGCAGAAAGCTCGTCGTTGATTTCTATTC
>Ga0307984_1000449_pt1 | contig 18035 bp, 18 predicted proteins | sample EllFjometageno78_FD_203169 | JGI IMG/M metagenome (GOLD analysis project Ga0307984, IMG submission 203169) | Marine microbial communities from Ellis Fjord, Antarctic Ocean - #78 | ecosystem: Environmental > Aquatic > Marine > Unclassified | place: Southern Ocean | collected 2014-10-09
AACTCCTATAAATATTCAAGAAAATATTTTTTCTGAAGGACAACTAGGCCTAGTCCTAGATAACGCAAAATCTACTTTGAAGTGTAATAGATTTTCAGGATTTGATGTAGCATTAACTATGCGTGGAAAAAACACAACTTTTATGAGCCCGGAAACCGGCGGAGGATATAATATATTTGAAAACAATGGATTACACTTAAGTTTTGATTGCTCTCACATACCTTCAATTCACGAGGGGAGAAATACATTTGGGGCATATGGGACATTTTGTTTTAGTGGAACTGTAAAAAGTATTTGCAATAACATCTTTAATTTAGAAGGGAATAATTTCAATGTCACACAGTCTGGTTTTAACATCTTTAATTGCAACCCCAACTGTTTAAGTTCATCAATAATAACCTCAACAAGTCTAAATGATGATATTGTAATCTCATGCAATGATGACAACACAACAACAAGTAATGATGGGGAAAAAGTTTATCTTGAAAATTCGGAATTTGACCTACTGGGAAGAGAGATTGTTTTAGAGAAAAACAAATCGGGAATGTATTTCAAAAAGAGAAGTGACGGGCAGGTCTATAAACACCTAAAGCTTGATTAAATGCTCTATCGCAATCTCATAGCCTCTCACTCCAAATCCGGAAATCACTGCTTCACAAGCTCCACCGACAATAGTAATGCGCCTGAATTCCTCTCTTGCGTGAATATTCGAAATGTGAACTTCAATAACTCTAGCTGAAACTGAAGAAACCGCATCGCGAATCGCCACAGAAGTATGTGAAAAACCGCCAGGGTTAAAAACGATACCATCGTATCGCATTCCGAAATCTTGAATAAGAGATATTAGTTCCCCTTCGACATTAGACTGATGATCGGAAATAACTACGTCAGGAAATGTGGTCTTTAAATCTGTTATTAGACTCAATAAACTGTTCTCTCCATAGACGCCAGGCTCCCTAACTCCTAGCATATTCAGATTAGGTCCATTTAATATTAATATATTCTGCTTAGACATGTGGGGAAGGAGTCATTAAATTATTGAATCAGCAAGGAAATAAACGCGTGAACGGGCAGGTGATCTGAAATGTAAAATCCATTTTTAATATGCTCATCTGCACACACCCAATTCACTTCTGCTCCATCAACTAAAATGTAATCAATTCTAGGACCTGCATAGCCGGCAGGGTCAAATCCAGTAAAGGTGCCAAACTTCTTTTTACACCTTGTTTTAGAAACTACATATGTATCATCTAAACCAGAGTTGAGTAAATATTTTATTTCTTCGGAATCAGGCTCTGCATTAAAGTCACCTAAAACAATAACTATATCAGCTCCATTTCCCAATGCCCAACTTCGAACGAGTGCTGCGGAAGCCTTTCGTGCTTGATCACTAATGTGAGACCAATGAGAATTAATGACTCTAATTACCTTACCTGATGCAATATGGTGAAGAGAAACTATTGAAGCTATTCTAGGCATTCCAGCATCCCATCCAACAGAAGCTGTGTCACTCCAAGATTCAGACAACCACCTGGTTTCTGAATGAAGTAGGTCGAAAGATTTGGTTTGCCAGAGTATAGGACACGCTTCGCCTTTTCCATTACCGTCTCTATTAACTGAGTAGGAAGACATCCATGGCAAATCATCCATTACATCCTGAAGCTGGTTAGGCAGAACCTCTTGCATTCCAACTATATCAAAGAATGCTATTGCTTTAGCGATATCCTCTCCCCTATCAATCCACAGTAGAGGGTCGGTGGGATTATCGTATCTAATATTGAACGTTGATACAGAGAATTCATTCGCTGATTGTGATAAAAGAAGTGACGAAAAAAAAGCAAGCAGAACAGATGTGAAAATGTATCTAAAAGAGGAAGCAAAAGTGTGCATCTTACAAATGTACCTGCTATTACCTTTGTAGATATGGCAAAACAAAAAATGTTTAAGCTCGGCGAGATTTTAGAGGTAACAATCGTGTCTGCTGCGTTCGGAGGAAAAGGTGTCGCAAGGATCCCCACAGACAAGGGGGATTTTACAATTTTTGTACAAAACACATACCCAGGTCAAAAAGTTAGTGCTCAGGTTATTAAGTGTAAAAACCGATATGCAGAGTGTCGATTATGCCATGTGATAGAACCCTCTCCAGATGAGATTGAAACTGAATTCCAAAAAATTCCCGGAGCTCCATATTCAACATTTCCCATTGATATTCAGCACAAATACAAGGAAGAGACTGCACTCGATTTATTTGAACGTATAGGTGGGGTAAAAGATGTCAGAGATAGATACACTTGCATTGTTGGGTCTCCGAGCTACCAGCATTACAGGAATAAGATGGAGTACAGCTTTTCTGAAATCAGGCACGATTTAGAGACTGATCAAAAAATTGATGATTTCGGGCTCGGGTTTAAGCACAGGGGAACGTGGTGGGCTGTTGAGAACCTCGATCGTGATTCAGGGCTCTTTGACAAACAAATTGAGGATGACATCTATAAAGTTCGCCTTTGGTGTGAAAAGACGGGGCTACCTGCTTGGCATCCCCCTAAGAGAAAAGGGTTTTTTAGGTTCTTTGTCATAAGAAGAAGTATTGCAAATGACACACTTCTCATAAACATGGTGACCACCTCAGGAGGAGAAGAAGTTTTTATAGAATCTGAATTTGTTGAATTTATCTTAAGCCTATGGGGAAGTCGAGTGGCCGGGATTCTTCATACCATTAATGATAATATAGGTGAAAGAGTAGAGGCTAGAGAGGGGTTGAGTAAACTTATTTACGGGGTGGATAGAATCACAGAAGTGCTTCACGGACTTAAATTCGACATTAGCCTTAGTAGTTTTTTCCAAACAAACCCTCAATGTGCTGAGAGATTATATACCGAGGTGATAAACCTCGCCATTAAAAAGGACATGGGGGGCAAGGATGATATCGTCTTAGACTTGTTTTGTGGGACAGGAACGATTTCGCAACTTCTTGCAAAACATCACGAAGGAGAAATAATAGGTGTGGATATCGTTGAATCTGCGATTGCAGACGCTCGCATTAGCGCGGCAAATAATGGAGCAGACAACATCACCTTCCATGCCGCTGATGTGGGGAAGTTTTTGTTAGAATACCCTGAGTACAAGGGCAGAATCCGCACACTTGTCATGGACCCCCCTCGAGCAGGTATTTCACCTAAATCATTACGCAAAGTAATCAGACTACTTGCCGATAGAATTGTTTACGTTTCTTGTAATCCTGCCACACAAGCGAGAGATATGGCTACCCTTGAAGAGAATGGATATCAACTTATTTCAATTAAATTAGTAGATCAATTCCCGCACACTGCACATGTAGAGTCAATTGCTTTATTTGAACGTATTCCGGGGTCTGTGCCGATTATTAATATGAGGAATCAGTAATTACGCGATCAGCTTATTCAATCAATAAAACCACGTTCATGAAAAAGAATAAAATTCTGGATTCAGACCAAATTCAAAGAAAGTTACAGAGAATAGCTCGTGAATTTATAGAGGCTCATCACAGTGAAAAAGAACTGATTTTAATTGGGATTGAAGGTCAAGGTCTGGAGATGGCATCTAGATTACACGATATCGTAACATCTATAAGTAAACTGAAAGTACGCCTTGAAAAAATCAAGCTAAATAAAGCAGCCCCATTAAAATCTGAAATTATTTGCAGCTTCTCACAAGCTGATTTAAAAGACAAAGTGGTCATCGTAATAGATGATGTTCTGTACTCAGGGAAGACCTTGATTTATGCTGTTAAACATATTTTAGACTCCGACCCTAAAGGAGTCTACACAACTGTCCTAGTTGATAGGATTCACAGATCTTTTCCGATTCGCGCTGATTATTACGGCCTGACCCTATCAACACATCTTAAGGAGAATATTACTGTAAATCTTAGTAAATCGGGCAAATCAATTAAAGACGCTGTTTACTTAGACACCTGATTAGTCATACTACAACTATCCTAAAGCGCTTCTCTCAAGCGCCAACCGATTGAATTCAACTTGCTGGCTAACTGATCGTCATCCCACTGAATATTCTCCCACTTTGCATGAGCGCCAGAATAACAGGCGGCACGGACAAGTAGCTGTCTTCCTATTACCCTTTCAAGATCCTCAGGGGCCACATCAGAAAGCATCGGACGAGTAGATAAATTATCTTTTAATCGCTTAGCCAATTCAGGCACAGGAACTGAAAGATGAACTACAACACCATGGCTTCGCATCAACTGCATAGCCCCATCTGAACAGGGTGTACCTCCTCCTGTTGCAATCACAGATTCTGGCTCTTCCATCAAGGAACTCAATAACTCAGATTCTTCAACTCGAAAGGATTCCATTCCAAATTCGTCTACAAAATCACTTATTGAGCATCCCAAAACTTCCTCTAAACGAGAATCCATATCTATCAATGGTCTCCCCGTCTGATCAGAAATACGTTTTGCCAACGTAGACTTCCCGCTTCCCATAAAACCAATTAATATCAAATGCATAAGCAAGTGTACAGCAAAAAATTGTAAACTAATAAATTATGCATTACTTAACATTAACGGAGAGCATCTGAACTCCCTCCAAAAACCCTGTTATTTTATCTCCTGCAACCACACGCCCCACTCCAGCAGGCGTACCTGTAAATAGCAAATCACCTGTCTTAAGCGTCATATACTTAGACAGATACACAATAAGCTCATTGACTGAGAAAATCATGTCTGAAGTGTGCCCCAACTGAACTTCAGTGTTGTTAATAAGTAGTGAGAAACGCAAGTCCTGAATGTCTTTATCAAGCTCATTTAATGGAATAAATTTCTCAGAAACTACTGCTGATCCATCAAAAGCTTTTGCCTTTTCCCAAGGGTGACCAGCTTGCTTTAATTCAGTTTGTACATCTCTTGCTGTAAAGTCTATTCCCAAACCCACTTCACAATAATATCTTGAAGCAAATTTTTCTAAAACTGCTTTGCCCCGCTTTAAAATCTTCACAACCAGCTCTACTTCATAATGAACATCAGAAGTCCATTCGGGAATATAAAATGCGTGACGTTTATGAAGGACTGAACTCTCAGGCTTAAGAAAAAACAAGGGTTCAGAAGGAACCTCATTGTCTAATTCACGAGCGTGATCTGAATAATTCCGGCCAATACAAATAATCTTCATATGTTCACTTATCAGTCTGCAAAGAAAGTGATAATTACTCTTCTATCTATCGAACCATTATTTTCAGCGCGTTCATCTCCAAAGAAATTCATGACAATTCTTTCTGGTGGTATTCCACTCTCTAAGATGAAGTCACGTACTGCCTTCGCTCTTGCTTTAGACAAGTCCAAATGACCCTCATTTTCTTCTAAAATACCTGAATGCCCAGTGCACAATGCCCTGACTTGAGGATGAATAAACAACAGCCCTACGACCTCATTTAGGTATAACTGAGTATTTAATGACAAATCAGAGCTTCCATTATAAAATCTAATATCGAACTTGTCAGGTATATTATTTAGAGCGGGAATATTGGTTGTTGATGACAAACTATGTGAGAGGGAGTTCCCCTGTTTGTCCTCAAGGTTTTGTATTCTTCGTGAATTTTCTTCAAGAAGCATAATCACCTTTTCTAACAAGCTTGATTCGAGGGAAGATTCTGAGGCATTCCCCACAGAAGGCAGCACACTGTGATCAGATGAGTTTACGAGGCTCATTGTTTCTAATGAAAAATCTATTTCGATAGGTTTTAATGGTGAATTGGGGTCAAAATTCTGCCAGTCTTCTATTTCATTTGAGCTAAGTGCCTCTTCAGTCACCCCCACCAACGCAAGAAGGCCCTGGTTTACAAAGCATCCCAATTCTATCCCTGCTTGAAGTATTACTTCCTGAATACGAGATTGGACTAAAAAGTAAAAACGCTTTTCGAAGGGAATATCTGACGAGCTCTTATAGCGAGTTACATCTCTCGAGTCTAATTCCTGAACATCAAGTAGCAAGACATCTACTTCATCAGAAAACCCATCAAAAGGCACCTTTTCTTTAAACTTTCGCAAAACCATCATGTCACGAACGATTTTATTTATGTCCTGTTTGATGACTCTTATACTGGCCTTCCATTTCACATCTCCCTCTACAACATCAATAGCTCCATTCAAGTATGTCTCAATAGCATCAACCATAAGACTTTTTAACTGATCTACCTCTGGATCTGTTGCAGAACTCCAATAGTTCACAATCAACTTACCCTCTCTTGACCCTACTAATCGAGAATTATCGGTTTGGGCTTGAAGAGTCTCAAGGGAAAGTAACAACACCAAAAAAATACACAGAATTTTAAAGAGAATACTGTGTTTAAAATAGTAAGTCCGGTGATTGATGTTACGTATGATAAAACTAAGGTCCGAAAAATTATGTAAAAAAACGAATGATAAAGAAAATCGTTTCAAGAGATGGGTTACTTGCCCTGACCTTTCAAAACAGTACGCACGGTATAAGCTAAGATTTTAAAATCTAAAGCCAAAGACATATTCTCTATGTACATGATGTCAAAACGTAGTCTTTGCAACATTTCAGAGAGGTTTTCCGCATAGCCATATTTCACCTGACCCCAAGAGGTTATCCCGGGTCTTATCTTTTGAAGGTGTGAAAAATGAGGGGCTTTTTCTTTGATTTTATCGATAAAGTATTGGCGTTCTGGTCGAGGTCCTACCAATGACATTTCACCAACCAAAACATTAAAAAACTGTGGCAGTTCATCAAACCTCATCTTACGCATCCAACGACCTGAAGAAGTAACCCTTGAGTCTGAACTAGAACTAAGCTGAGGAGATCCGCCTCGCTCAGCATCAACGATCATCGTCCTGAACTTAATAATTTTAAAAGGCAGTCCAAACCTTCCTATTCGCTGTTGCGTATAAAACACGCCACCCTTAGATGATCGCTTTACTGAAATCGCAAGAAAAACCATAAGTGGGAACAACACGATTAACGCACAAATCGAAGCAACTATGTCAATTGCCCTTTTAACAACGATTTGCCAATGCGGCATGACCAATCTATCAACATGGATTAACGGCGTACCATACACCGCACCCGTTTTCACATTTCCACTTAACAAATCATAAAGTCCAGGCACAACTTTAATCGACACCCCCCGGCCTTCTAAATTCACAATCAGTCTAACCGTTCTTTCTCTGTCAGCAGGCTCTACAGCAACGATTGCCTCTTCGATATCGTACTTCTTTAAAACATCATCTATATCATCTATTCCACCAAGTCTATTGAGTTCCAAGGCCATTGAGGGATCTGCACTGTTGACCTGAATAAATCCAAGTAGATTAAATCCTGAACTCAAAGCTTCGTCTTTCAAATCTGCAACCAACTGAACTGCCGTTTCAGCTCCACCCACCAATAAAGTTCTAAATGCCCAAGAACCATTTCTTATATACTTTAACGTTCTTGAGACGATCACCCAGCGTCCTATCGACGTTAAGGCAAAGTGCAACCCAACCAGAACACCCAAAGACGAGTAATAATGATTGTAATCAATCACGACGTCGTCTAACAACAAAAAGAAAAAAAGCGCTATCGAACCTACAGCAGTAGCTCTTGCGGTTTGGACTATCTCTAGTGCTTTATGCCTTCTTATAGGGTCAGAATACATTCCTAAAACAGCATATAAACACATCCAAAAAATGGGCACGAATAAAACCCCTAAGTAGTAATTATTGTCAAATATCCAGGTGTCTAAATTCAGAGACCAAACCCTTTCTATATTCACCTTTCTATGAATAAACAGACCCGTCCATGAAATTCCCGCAGCTACAATATCGGTTGCGATGTAGATCCATGGCAGCAACTTATCATTCCTTTGCGCCTGCTTCATTAATAATGGACTATTTTAAAATTATCAACGACAACATACCCACTTTCTTCCCCTATGTCTAAAATTGCATCAAGGGTCACTTCATATCCATAAGCAGTAGATGTAGAACGTAAAAAAGGACCTAAATCTAAATACATTTTATTCCATTCTTCCCCAGTAGGGTTAAGCACAATAATAGGCGTCCGCTCAGGATTAATCCCCCCAACGGCCTCCAGCCCCACAGCAAATGAGTTATCACATCTGTAATTAAACTCTAAGAAAGTTGCAACATCTCCTGTTAAATCATAAAGTTGCTCTTGTGTAGTTGAGGTGACATGTGAAGCATCCTCAGATAAGAGTATCAAACCACTTACCGCTCCTTCGAAAACCCAAGCTGGATCAAAAGTTCGAACAACTTCAGCAGTACTCGTTGAGCTTGCCTGAAATCTATTCGCAGACTCAAAGTTTTCAGCTAAAACAACCACAACACCTGACACATAATTAGAATGAAATTCCACCGTATCAACTCCTCCCGGTACATAATTAACATCCAATTCTATAACTTCATAAAATGGGTAAGGTTGACGAGTAGAAGAAATACCATTTACTCTCACACCTGGAAGAAGGGTGATGTGAACCACGTCTTCTCCATTTTGTTGTAATACAGGAATTGTTGCCGGAAGAGGAAATACCCCCAAAACATCTGTTTCAGAATAAACCCAAACCTCAGCAATGTTATTTGAGTCTGTCCCTTCATCCTCATCTGTAGTGAGATTAAAGGAAGGTACTATGATCATATGGGGCTCGACCATTTTATCATTCCAAAGTCCACAACCTGTACTTAAAACAGTGAATAGACTTGACAATAACACACTAAACAAATAAATGCTGTTAAATTTCACCAGGCAAAGTTAACTGCAACTCACGCATTTCGTGGCTCCAGGAACAAGAATTATCCTACCGATTGGAATCATCTCTCCACAACCTAGACATCGACCAAACTTATCATCATTCAACCTATAAATTGCTGACTCTAACCCTTTCAATTTTACTTCCAACTGCCTCAGTGCCGCCTCGTTTATACTCCTGTTATTAATCGCATCCATCCTGCTAACTCTACCTATAGCTACAGATGGAGGGATCGGTTTTGTCAATTCTTTATACTCTTGGATGCGCTCAGAGACTTCCCCCATCTTCAATTCAATTCGCTCGCGAATATCTATCTTATCTTTCTCGCTTAACATGACCACAAGATGGCTAATTTTGCACCCTAAAACAATCCTTCTAACAATTCAATTTTTCATTCTATGAAATTTTTCATCGACACAGCTAACTTAGACCAAATTCGTGAAGCTCAAAACTTCGGGATCCTTGATGGAGTTACCACCAACCCTTCACTCATGGCGAAAGAAGGTATCAGTGGTCACGACAATATAATCGCACATTACAAAGCAATTTGTGAAATTGTTGACGGTGATGTTTCAGCGGAAGTGATCGCTACCGATTACGAAGGAATGATTAAAGAGGGAGAAGTTCTCGCTGCACTCCACAAAAACATCGTTGTTAAAATCCCTATGATTCAGGATGGTATTCGTGCTATTTCTTACTTCACGTCGAAGGGCATTCGCACGAACTGTACGCTCATATTCTCTGCTGGACAAGCTCTTCTTGCAGCTAAAGCTGGAGCTACATACGTGAGTCCATTTATAGGCCGCTTAGATGATATTTCTACAGATGGTTTGGAACTCATCGAAACAATCCGTGAGATCTACGACAATTACGAGTTTCATACAGAAATTTTAGCTGCAAGCATTCGTCACACAATGCACATTGTTAACTGTGCCCAAATTGGCGCTGATGTTATGACTGGTCCTTTAAGCGTCATCCTTGGATTGCTTAAGCACCCACTCACAGATGCTGGCCTTGCTCAATTCCTTGCTGACCACGCAAAGACCAACAGCTAAATTAAACTTGCTTTTATCTATTCATCCTGACAACCCAGACCCGAGAAAAGTTCGGGAGGCGGTAAAAATTCTTCAAAAGGGTGGAGTTATTGTCATGCCTACAGATACCGTTTACAGTTTTGCGAGTATGTTAGGCAATAGCAAAGGGTTCGACCGTATCGCACGAATTCGTGGCATTCGACCTAACAAAGCGCATTTCTCCATCCTTTGTAAGGATCTCAGTGATTTGAGTCATTATACTAGCCCCGTTTCAAACGATGTATTTAAACTTATGAAGCGAGCTTTACCCGGTCCTTTCACATTTATTCTTCAAGCGAGCGGAAATATTCCTAAGATGTTTCGAAGTTCTAAGAAGACGATAGGCATTCGTATTCCCGACAACAGAGTGGCGCAAGCTATTTTAGAAGAGACAGGGATGCCTCTCGTGGTTTCTTCTGTTCATGATGAAGACCAAATCTTAGAATACACGACCGACCCAGAACTCATCGAAGAGAAACACGGTCATCACGTAGATGCAGTGATCCAAGGTGGATTTGGTGAGCTCTATGCCTCAACGGTAATAGATTGCACAAGTGGGACTCCTGAGGTAATCAGAGAAGGTAGAGGCGATATTGATAGTATCCTGTAAATCGGTGGTTATCCACGCGACTTAGACACGAGCATCGGGACGAATGCGGCGGCACCGTGATCTTGCTTTGTGAATTCTGTTTCCGAGATACGATCGTAGGTAAGCATTCGCTGTTTTTTCCCCTCGCCTGAATCTCCAACGGGGATGACAAGTCGTCCACCTATTGCGAGTTGACTTAGAAGGGCCCTCGGCGCTTCAGGTGCGCCGCATGTAACGACAATCCCTTTGTAAGGAGCGAACACTTCTTTTCCTTTATATCCATCACCATAATAGAGTGTAGGTTCGTAGCCCATTTTTGCGAGAAGTGGACCAGCTAGGTTGTGGAGTTCCTTTTGACGTTCAATAGAATACACTTTCATACCCAGCTCACACAGAACTGCACATTGATATCCTGATCCGGTACCGATTTCGAGGACTTTATCTCCAGGTGAGCAATTAAGCAGTTCGGTTTGTTGCGCTACGGTTTGAGGTTGAGAGATCGTTTGACCTGCAGGGATAGGAAACGCCTTATTCGTATATGCAAATTGTTCGAAGGTAGAATCTAAGAAGAAGTGGCGGGGCACATTCTCAATAGCAGTAAGGATTTTCTCACTACAAATCTTCTGAGATCGGATCTCTTTTACGAGCTGTTTTCGGAGGCCTTTGTGCCTATAATTGTCTTCACGTTTCACAAGAAGAAAGATAGTGAAGTGATTTGATAAAATTGTGGAAAGATTGTGGGAATTCTCAAAAATCGATTTGTGAATAAGCCACCTAATTTTACATTATGAAAAAGCATTGGTTTAATTGTAAGGTTGGTTATATGAAGCCCGATTCAGAGGGCAATGAAACAAAGAAAACAGAGCAGTTTGTTTTAGACGCTTACACCTATACAGAGGCAGAGACTCGAATGGTTGAAATACTTGAATGTGAGGGTATTAGACCATTTGAAATAACCCAAATAACGAAAACTACAGTAATCGAAGTCATCCGTTTTGCAGAGTGCGACAAGTGGTTTAGAGTGAAGATTTCACTCACTACGGTTGACGAAAGCAAGGGAGTTGAAAAAGAGGCCAATCAATATATCCTCGTTTCAGCAGCGGATGTGCGAGATGCCTATGACAAAGCTTCTGGACATATGAACGCCGTTAAAGTAGGATACATCATCCCGTCAGTAGTATATCAAAAGATTGCAGAGGTATTTCCACTTGAGGAGTGGACACCTGTGACCGAGCCCGTACTAGCGGAATAAGTGTATCGAACCTGTGAATGGAACCATACCATGGCAGTCGAATTCCGTGATTACGTCTCCTTGCTCAGTTACGATTTGGTCTCCTTCATTACAAGGGATTTCAAGTACGTAGTAATAAACTCCTTCAGGTGCTCCATCTATTCCTGGATCCCATCCAGCGGAATGCCCGAAATCTATGTGCTCGAAGACACTCGTACCCCAACGGTTGTAGATGTAACACTGAACTCCATCAAATCCTCCCAGTCCATCTACGCGCCAAGTGTTATTTCCACCAACATTTAAGTTGTCCGGAGTAAAAACATTTGGAATGGTAATCTCGCAAGTTTCTATATCGATTGACGCCTCGCTAACACAAGTAAGACCATTTGTAGAATAGCTCACAGAAACGGTATACTCCGTTGTGTTTTCCAGGCCTTCTATCGTAGGAGATTGTACATCCGAATCGTCTAGATAATCTATAGGAGTCCAAGTAAAATCGCAATCATCTGGATCTACATCTCCGACGTTTGCAGTCATGGTTACAGGAGAGCCGCAGTACTGGGTTTGGTTTGCAGTCACAGTAGGAATCGTACCTACAACCGTCACATCGATAGTCCTCTCATAATAACAACCGAAGTCATTTTGACCTCTATATGTGTACGACTCATCCCCTATAACCTGAGGAGAAATAGTTACAATATTACAATCTCCTCCATCATCGATGATGGAAGGACCCTCCCAATATGTTGAGTCGCATTCAGGTCCAAATGTGGGCGTAAATGAGACTGCTTCAGGGTAAAGTTCCGGAGCAAATTCTAAAGACCAGTCAAAAATAAAACCGTTATCTGAAGCATAGAGATCGCATACTTCTATTTCCCATGTTCCATTCAATGGACATCCGTCTAAGTTTTCAAAAGGCTGAAGTGATTCATAAGCACCGGATGGGAGTGTACCCCCTGCATTATCTAGCCAAGTGCCATTAGACGCTAGTGGCTCCCAGTAGTAATCCCAACCCAGCCCTGGATTTAAATCGCCATCGTTGTCAATCGGAACACCTAGATACGTGCCAGCTCCACCTTGCTGGTGCACAAGTAGACTTTGACCGTTAGGACAAATAAACGTGATGGTTATATCCCCCATATAACTGTGCTCGAAATTTATGAATGCATTAAGAATATCCGTATTCGCGTCTTCGATCTCAGCGTTGGGATAAAAACTTGTAAAGGTTAATTCACTTGAGAAGCAACCGCTTTGATCGTCGGGGATAAAGAGGCCTCCTCCAAAATCTACACTGGGTTCAGCAGTATAAAGGACTCCTTCCACCATTCCTGTAATATCAACCTCATCTCCTACACACATTGTAAGATCTGAAGATGTTCCTGTAAAGTCCGGGTTAGTAGAAACGAGAATTTGATAATCTAATACGTTATTGTTCTCACAATCGTTATCGTCAGTGAGAGATAAATTCATAACGTAAAGTCCAGGTTGAGTGTATGAGTGAGATACTATAGGACCTGAAGTATTGTCAGTCGTTCCGTCTCCCAAATCCCATACCCAACTTACAAGTTCCTGGCCATCAGCAACCGTTGAAGAAAGTGCTTCAAGATAAATAGGCTCATTTAAACAAGCATAATGAGGTTGTAATTCCGTGGGGTTAACGATTGCAAAAGGACGATCACAAGGGAATCCACAAGATGCATAGGCTGCGAAGTTACCAGAACTACCAGCTCCTGAACTAAATTCCACAGTAATGCATCCAGTGAGGTTGTCCACGCCAGAGAAAATATCTTGGCCTTGAAGTTCATTCCCTGAATATGTGCCAATTAATGGCGCGGCATTATCATCCCCATCATACAATGTTATTGATGAAGCAGCATCTAAATCAAAAATTACCCAATAAAAATTTAGAACAGTTTCAGGAGTTTCAGGACACCAAGTAATTGTTTCATTTTCATTAGCACCATAATCTGCAGCACTTAAACCAGAATCAACCACAGCTCCTTCACAAGCAGTGTAGTCATTCACTGCAGCAATACTGATTTCTTGGGCATTCGAATTAAATACTAACACTAAACAAAAAAGGAGTAGTAATGATTTTTTCATGATTACTTTTTCTTCGCGTTTGAATTAACGATATATCTGCTCAATAGTTTTTCAAATGTGTCAATTTTAGAAACCACCACATAGCTGTCGTCTTCCATCATGAAGAACTGGTCCGCTAAAGCAGAAACAATACCGCCACTTATAAGTCTCTTTGCGATATCATCACCTTCACCAGGAAGGGGTTGAGTCTCTATATTAAATTTTAATTCTGAAGCGGAGTGCCACCCATAAGCAGCAAAACAGCAAAGACGCAACCCTTCAGATGAATTAAGTTGCAGATTCGGATACAAAGAAGTTATGACGTCTGAACCGGGCAAGTCAGTATTAGTTTGGGCTGAAAGATTACCTAAAGACAGAGTCATCAGTAAAAGTGCCGAAAAAATAAGAAAAATGTGTTTCATAATGCAAGTAATGATGTTGCAAGATAATCAATGAATGATGGCTAATGAAAAGTAAAAAAATAATATTCAAAACTTCTTTGGAAAATAAAGATTCTAACTATCTTTGCACCCCCTTAAGTGGGGATTGACTTGGTAGCTCAGCTGGTTAGAGCATCTCACTTTTAATGAGAGGGTCCTGGGTTCGAGTCCCAGCCAGGTCACACAATCTTTAAGATGACGCGAGTTAAGCACCGCCGAAACGCACCGCCCAGGTGCTGAAATTGGTAGACAGGCATGGTTGAGGGCCATGTGTCCGTTAGGGCGTGCGGGTTCGAGTCCCGCTCTGGGCACTAGACGAGTTGCAGTAAGCGGCTCGTTTTTTTTTGCTTAATTTTGCCGTTCGTGATTAAAAAAATACTTCCCATACTAGAGTGGCTTCCAAACTATTCTAAATCAGATTTTTTTAAGGATCTTCCTGCGGGAATTACGGTTGGAATTGTGCTTATTCCTCAAGGGATGGCGTATGCGTTAATTGCTGGCTTACCCATGGTTTACGGTCTATATGCGTCACTGGTTCCGCAAATCATATACGCTCTTACAGGGACTTCAAGGCAACTCGCCGTGGGACCCGTTGCAATGGACTCTTTGCTGGTGGCTGCAGGACTGACTTCCATAGCGGCAGTTGGATCGGATAGATATATCGAACTTGCTATTGCGCTTGCACTTATGGTGGGAACCATTCAGCTTCTGCTCGGTATTGTGAGGGCAGGGTTTCTTGTTAATTTCCTTTCTAAGCCCATTGTTAGTGGGTTTACTTCTGCTGCCGCGCTCATTATCGGAGCAAATCAAATCACGAATCTTTTGGGAATAGAAATTCCCCAAAACAATCAATTTCACAAATTAATATTCTCACTCTCTGAAACTATAGGAGAATTGCATTTAAAAACCTTATTCATAGGTATAGGTTCTATGGTACTACTAGTGGTACTTTCAAAATACAAGGACAAGATAAAAGTGCCTGCAACATTAGTTGTTGTCGTAGTGGGGATTTTGCTAGTTAAACTACTTGGATTGAATGAAAAGGGCGTGGATATCGTAGGGGTAATTCCTGAAGGTCTTCCCTCCTTCTCATCTCCATCAATAAGCGCTGCAGATTTTACCCAACTACTACCTATTGCCATAACATTAGCTCTTATCGCATTTATGGAAGCATATTCTATCGCAAAAACTATTGAAGAGAGGCACGACTATATCCTAGATGCTGATCAAGAACTAAGAGCTTTGGGACTTGCAAATATTTTCGGAGCATTCTTTAAATCGTATCCTACAACAGGAGGCTTTTCAAGGACGGCCATAAATGAGAAGGCTGGAGCTGTCTCCCCGATGGCATCTTTAATTTCTGCAGCCTTAATAGCTCTGACTCTCTTGTTTTTAACACCTCTATTTTACCACTTACCAAAAGCTGTCTTAGCGGCCATCGTACTCGTTGCTGTTTCAGGACTTGTAGACCTTAAGCTGCCTATTGTGCTTTGGAAAAACCACAAAGTGGAAGCAGTGCTTTTGTTGGTAACGTTCCTTGTAACCGCAACAATGGGAATGACTCAAGGAATAGGAGTTGGAGTAGGGTTATCTATAGGGGTGCTCGTATTCAAGCAGATGAGACCGCATTTTGCTGAATTAGGTAAAATTGAGGGTGTCTTTAGAAACGTAAAAAGATTTGAAAATGCTGTAGTAAGAGAGGATATTCTTATTGTCAGATTCGACGCTTCTGTGAATTTTGCCAATCATAGATTTTTAAATTCTTCTATAAAAAACCTAATTGACGCCAGAAATGGAAAAGTCAAAACAACAATTCTATGCGCTGAGTCAATTGGATATATCGATGCTTCTGGACTAGCCGGATTAGAAAATTTGATTAACCAACTTGAAAAAAGAGGTGTAAGCTTCAGACTTTCAGCCGCAATTGGTCCGGTTCGAGATGTCATTGGGTCTTCTGAACTAATAAATAAGATAGGGAAAACAAGATGTTTTACGAGTATAGCAACAGCTATTGAAGATATTGACAACCCCGGATCTTTAGGTAAGGGGCTAAGAAAGATAGCTACTCAGGAAAGTAAAGAGTAATAGAATAAAAATATGGAAATTAAGCAGATATATACAGGTTGTCTAGCACAAGGGTCTTACTACATTAAATGCAATGGTGAAGCCGCCATTGTAGACCCGTTGAGGGAGGTGCAACAGTACATAGACATGGCTGAGAAGGATGGGGTGAAGATCAAGTATGTATTCGAGACGCATTTCCACGCGGACTTTGTTTCTGGGCATGTCACACTCGCTGAGAAAACTGGAGCTGAGATTATCTACGGTCCAACAGCAAAAACAGGTTTTGCATCAACTATCGCTGAAGATGGGCAAAGGTTTAAAGTGGGGAAATTAGAAATCGAGGTGCTCCACACTCCTGGTCATACTTTAGAAAGTTCTTGCTTTTTACTTTACGACAAGCGTGGAGAACAACACTCTTTATTTTCCGGAGACACTGTATTCTTAGGCGATGTTGGACGTCCTGATTTGGCCCAAAAGGCTGAAGATATGACTCAAGAATATCTTGCCGGAATGCTATTTGACAGTATAAGAGCAAAGATTCTGCCTCTGAATGACAATGTGGTTATCTACCCTGGTCACGGAGCCGGTTCTTCATGTGGAAAGAACATGAGTAAGGAAACTGTAGGGAGCATTGAACACGAAAAAGGAACGAACTACGCTTTAAGAGCTGACATGACGCGAGAAGAATTTGTGAGTGAAGTTTTAGACGGCTTGCTACCCCCGCTAGAGTATTTCGGGTTTAATGTACAGATGAATAAAACTGGTTATACGTCCATCGAGGAGGTGATTAAAAATGGGTGTAACATGCTAACACCTGATCAATTTGAGGAAGCTGCTGACGCTACGAAAGCTGTAATTCTTGACGTTAGACACCAAACCGATTTCGTTCAGGGATTCGTTCCAAGATCTATCTTCATCGGATTACAAGGAGGATTTGCACCGTGGGTTGGAACGTTACTTGTGGATGTAAAAACGCAAATTTTACTTATTGTCGATGAAGGACAGGAAGAAGAAGCTGTGATCCGACTTTCCAGAGTAGGCTTTGACAACGTCATCGGAATTCTAGATGGAGGAGTAAAAGGTTGGTCTGAGTCCGGAAAAGAGGTAGACACGATTAAAACCATAAGTGCTGAAGGGCTTGAGAAAGAAATGAAAGCGGATTCTGAATTGGCTGTTTTCGACGTGAGAAAGTCAGGGGAATTCACAACTGAACATATTAAAGAAGCCAAGCATACAGCATTAGACACCTTAAACGACCACTTAGAAGAATACCCTAGCGCGGGAGAGTTTTACATCCATTGTGCTGGAGGATATCGGTCTGTGATTGCTCACTCTATTTTAAAAGCCCACGGAATTCACAACGGAATTGATGTTCTTGGGGGATATGGAGCTATCGCTAAAACGGGTATTCCAATTACGGAGGATGTCTGTCCTAGCACATTAAAGTAATGAGCTAGCTTTCTTCACCTAGTCCATCACTAAGTCCAGAATTTAATATCTCGGTCTGTATCCTGATACTTTCCTTGTGAACTTGTTCGAGAACCAAGAGAAGGAAATCTTGTTCTATACCCATTTCTTCAGACCAAATCTTACGCGAGCTCATTATCTCCTTCCATCGAGCTAGCTGAAGTACTGTAAGTCCATTGTCCTTCTTGTATTTACCTATCGCCCTAGCGATATTCATCCTACCGCTAAGGAGCTCAACAAGGCGCTCATCTATAGAGTCCATCTCGATACGGAGATCTCGAAGATCTAATGTTTGGGCTTTGTCTAGAGTCAAGTCCCTGATTTCTAAA
>Ga0307984_1000455_pt1 | contig 17842 bp, 22 predicted proteins | sample EllFjometageno78_FD_203169 | JGI IMG/M metagenome (GOLD analysis project Ga0307984, IMG submission 203169) | Marine microbial communities from Ellis Fjord, Antarctic Ocean - #78 | ecosystem: Environmental > Aquatic > Marine > Unclassified | place: Southern Ocean | collected 2014-10-09
TAGCTCGACTAAAGACTAAGACAAAAGCCCAAACGCGGTTCATAGATTTTGTTAACCAGATGTGGCCTACATTTATATCAGGGAGACACCATGCGATTATGGCTGAAGCGTTCGAGCGAGTTGCTTGTGGGGATTGTAAGCGCCTCATTATTAATATGCCTCCTCGTCACACTAAGTCTGAGTTTGCTAGTTATCTTTTACCTGCATGGTTTCTGGGAAAATTCCCGAATAAGAAAGTTATTCAAACGTCGCACACAGCAGAACTAGCTGTAGGCTTTGGCCGTAAGGTACGTAACTTAGTAGACCAAGAGAATTACCGAGAGGTGTTCCCCGAGCTCTCCTTACAAAGTGACTCTAAAGCAGCGGGAAGATGGAACACAAGTAAGGGTGGCGACTACTTTGCAATAGGTGTAGGCGGGGCAGTAACGGGTAAAGGTGCAGACCTGCTCATTATTGACGACCCGCACTCGGAACAAGAGGCAGCATTAGCTGAAATAAACCCAGAAGTCTACGATAAGACCTACGAGTGGTATACATCTGGTCCTCGGCAGCGTCTACAGCCCGGGGGAGCTATAGTTATAGTAATGACCCGGTGGTCCCTGCGGGATTTGACCGCAAAAGTTTTAAAATCGGCTGCGTTACGTGGCGGAGATGAGTGGGAAGTCATTGAATTTCCCGCCCTCATGCCTAGCGGCAACCCAGTATGGCCTGAGTTCTGGGAATTAAAGGAACTTGAGGCGCTTAGAGAGGAACTTCCTAACGGAAAGTGGATGGCGCAGTACCAACAGCAGCCAACTTCAGAAAACTCTGCTATAGTCAAGAGAGAATGGTGGCAGATTTGGGATGAACCCGAGCCTCCAGAGGTTAATTTCATAGTTCAGTCGTGGGATACGGCCTTCGAGAAGACAAACAGGTCAGATTACTCGGCATGTACTACGTGGGGAATCTTTTACCAGACCGGAGACGACGGAGTTGAGCGGGCAAACATAATATTGCTCAATGCGTTCCGAGAAAGGATGGAATTCCCACGATTAAAGCGGGCAGCGGTGGAACAAAACGAAGAATGGCAGCCAGATTCTCTAATTGTGGAGAAAAAAGCCTCGGGTTCCCCCTTAATTTACGAACTTAGAGCTATGGGTATACCGGTGCAAGAGTTTACCCCTACTAAAGGTAACGATAAGATAAGCCGACTAAATGCTGTATCGGATATGTTCGCATCGGGTATGGTTTGGGCCCCCAGCACACGCTGGGCGGAAGAAGTAATCGACGAAGTTGCTAGTTTTCCAGCAGGAGAGCACGATGACTACGTAGATTCCACAACTCAGGCTATGATGCGGTTCCGCAAGGGTGGGTTTATACGCTTGCCCTCGGATTTAGAGGAAGAACAGCAGTATTTTAAACATAAAAAGGGCGGTTATTACTAATGGCAATTGAGAAACAAATATACGACTTGCCGGAAGGCATCGAAGACATGGGTGAGATAGAAGCAATAACGGAAATAGACCTCATGGCGGAAGATGGGGTAGAAGTAGTCCTAGAAGATGGCAGTGTGGAGATTACCTTTGGTGAAAGTCTCGCAGAGGAAGAAGAATTAGCTGAGTTTGACGCTAATCTTGCTGAATATCTAGAGGATAGCGAGCTCGTTTCGATAGCAAGTGAACTTGTTGGGTATGTAGAGTCAGATATTAACTCCCGCAAGGAGTGGGCTAACACCTACGTCAAGGGTTTAGAGAGCATTGGCCTAAAATACGAGCAAAAGAACGAACCTTGGGAGAATGCTTGTGGGGTTTACAGCACAGTATTAGCCGAAGCCAACATAAGATTCCAAGCAGAGGCCATGAGCGAGACATTTCCCGCGTCTGGACCGGTGCAAACCAAGATTATAGGTGAGATTACCAAAGATAAGGAGGATGCAGCCCTCCGCGTTAAGACAGATATGAACTACGAGCTGACTGAGGTGATGACTGAGTACCGCCCAGAGCACGAAAGGATGCTATATAGCCTAGGATTGGCCGGTTCTGCCTTCAAAAAGGTCTATTATGACCCTAGTTTAGGCCGCCAAGTAGCCTTATATATACCCGCAGAAGACGTAATTGTCCCCTACGGAGCCTCTACAATAGAGCAGGCAGAGCGTGTAACGCACGTAATGCGTAAGACAAAACACGAGATGATGACCCTACAAGCGGCTGGCTTCTATAGAGATATAGACTTAGGAGACCCTGTAGCATATCACAGTGATATTGAGGAGCAAAAAGCAGAAGAAGGCGGCTATTCCCTCACTGACGATGACCGATACTGTGTATATGAGATAAACGCTAACCTTATTATAGACGGTGTAGATGTTGACGACACTGAGGATGGCTACCAGTTGGCTAAACCTTACGTGGTTACCATTGAGCGGGGCACTAACGACGTACTTGGCATTAGGCGGAATTGGGAAGAACTAGACCCATTGATGCTTAAGCGACAACATTTCGTCCACTATGTATACGTACCGGGGTTTGGATTCTATGGGCTTGGCCTTATTCACATTATTGGTGGCTACGCTAAAGCGGGCACTTCCCTTATTCGTCAGCTTGTTGATGCTGGCACCCTATCCAACTTACCGGGTGGTCTTAAATCTAGAGGACTACGAGTTAAGGGAGATGACACCCCTATTGGCCCGGGAGAGTTCAGAGATGTCGATGTGCCGTCAGGTTCGATCAGGGACAACATTCTACCCCTACCATATAAGGAGCCTAGTCAAACCCTACTGGCTTTGCTAGATAAGATTACTGATGAGGGTCGACGACTAGGCGCTATCTCGGATATGAACATATCTGACATGGGTGCTAACGCCCCTGTTGGAACCACTCTCGCCTTACTAGAGCGTACTCTTAAACCTATGGCTGCGGTGCAGTCTCGCGTCCACTACGCAATGAAGCAGGAGTTTAAACTACTACGTAAAATTATTGCGGAGTACGCCCCTATAGAATACGAGTATATCCCTGAACGTGGGGAAGCTAGGGCCAGACAGGCCGACTACGCACTGGTAGATGTCATCCCTGTCAGTGACCCTAATAGCAGTACGATGGCTCAGCGGGTCGTACAGTACCAGACAGTGCTACAGATGGCTCAAGCAGCTCCAGAGATATATGACCTGCCGCAGTTACATAGGCAGATGATTGAGGTGCTGGGCATTCAAAACGCAGACAAGCTGGTGCCAACATCAGAGGATATGGCTCCTACGGACCCAGTTAGTGAGAACATGAATGCGCTAACGGGTACTCCGATAAAAGCGTTTATATTCCAAGACCACAAGGCTCACATTGCCACTCACGAAGCATTCCTGCAAGACCCTCAGATCATGGCGTTTATTGGGCAGAATCCTGCGGCACAGCAAATTATGGGTGCCCTAACCGCGCATATAGCAGAGCATGTAGCGTTTCAATACCGCATAGAAATGGAAGCTACCTTGGGTGTTCCACTACCTGCACCAGATGCAGAACTGCCAGAGGAGCAAGCGATACAGTTGTCACAGCTCATGGCACAGGCAGGCCAGCAGTTAAGCCAGCAGAAACAAGCCACAGCCGCACAGCAGCAAGCGCAGCAGAAAGCGGAAGACCCGATCATCCAGATGCAACAGAAAGAGCTACAGCTTAAAGAGGGCGAGCTACAACGGAAGGCTGCTAAGGACGCAATGGACGGGGCGTTGGATCAAGAGCGATTAAACCTTGATGCACGTAAAGCCGACACCAATGCAACTTTAGAGGCTAACCGCATCGCTTCCCAGAACCAACAGTCGGAAGCTAACAACGATGTAGCTGAAGCTAAAGTTATGCTGGACATGGCAAAAGCTAAAACTGAAGCTAGGCGAACTGAGGCAGAAGCTCAGAGAAACATGGCCGAGGCCAATCGGGATAACCGCGAGGATAGATAATGGCTACTACCGTCTTTGACGTGCTTAATTTAAAAATAACGGAGCATAAACTCTCCGCAGAAGAATTCTTAACCTCGGGAGGTCCTAAAGACTTCGCTGGGTATAAGGAGGCGTGTGGTGTAATTCGGGGTCTAAACATCGCACTTAGAGAACTAAATGACCTTTCGCGCAAATATATGGAAGATGATAATGACTGAGCAAGCAACAGTTACGGGGGTGGTAGCAACTGCCCAAGTTACAGAACAATTAGATATGTTTCAGGGCGAGAAAGAAACTGCACTGGAGGCCAAACGCAGGGCTAAAATTGAGCTTATGGGTAAACTAGAAGCAGAAGCAGAGGCTTCTATTCCGCGACCTGTGGGCTACCGAGTGTTGATTGCGCTGCCAAACGTGGATGAAACTTACGGCGAAAGTGGCTTGGTAAAATCAACCCAGACTGTCCGAGAGGAGTATATTCTGTCTACAATTGGGGCCGTCATAGAGCTAGGCGACCAAGCGTATTCTGATGCAGAGCGTTTCCCTAATGGTCCTTGGTGTAAAGTCGGGGACTACGTAATGTTTAGGGCTAACACTGGCACTCGTTTTAAAGTAGGAAACCAAGAATATAGACTAATGAACGACGACTCTATTGAAGCAGTCGTTGCTGATCCGCGTGCTGTTACGCGAGCTTAAGGAGTAAGGTATGGCTATGCAAGAAGTGGAGTATGAGTTTCCAGACGCAGATGATACAACTTCTGAGGTTGAGGTAACCGTAGAAGAAAAAGATAACAACGGCATAGAAGTAGAAGGTGCTGTTGGCAGAGAAGATATAAAGGCCCCCTCTAAAAAAGAAGAAGAAACTTTTGAAGTAGAGGTAGAAGACGATACGCCCGAAGCAGATAAAGGACGTAAACCTTCAAAGCCCCCGGAGGAAGTAACTAACGATGAGCTGGAAAACTACTCAGAGAAAGTTAAAAAGCGAATAAAGCATTTTAGTAAAGGCTACCATGACGAACGTAGGGCCAAAGAAACGGCAATGCGCCAGTCTGGGGAACTAGAGACGTATGCCCGAAACTTAATGGCCGAGAACCAGAAATTAAAAGGTTCTGCGGACCAAAGCCACAATGCGTTAATAAACTCGGCTAAGAAACAAGTGCAGGGTGAAATGGCCTTAGCACAGCGGGAGTACAAGGAAGCCTATGAAACTGGGGATTCCAACGCTATTGTAGAAGCCCAACAGGCGCTTAATGTAGCGCAGATAAGGCAGTCTAAGGTAGATGGGTTACAACCTAGGCGAATAGCAGCTTTACAACCTACGCCTAATACTGTACAACCACAAGTAAAGGCCCCAGAACCACAGCACCCCCGGGATGAGAAAGCAGAAGACTGGAGAGGTGAAAACACTTGGTTTGGTGAAGACGATGAAATGACAGCGTTTGCGCTAGGGTTACATAACAAACTTACGAAAGATGGAGAAGACCCACGATCTGACGGGTACTACGAGAAGATTAACACTCGTATGCGGCAAGTGTTCCCGGAAAATTTTGACGAGGGTATAGAAGACACACCAGAAACCAAGAAGAAAGCAAGTAATGTGGTTGCACCCGCTACGCGGAGCACAGCACCGAAGAAGGTGACACTTAACCAATCACAGGTAGCTATTGCAAGACGACTTGGAATCTCGCTGGAACAATACGCCAAACAGGCTGCTGTATTAATGAGGAACAAATAATGACTCAAAATAGAACTGATAGACAAAGTGAAACCCGAACAAAAACGGAACGTAAAGCAGCATGGGTACGGCCTGAAGCATTGCCAAACCCTATACCTGAAGAAGGCTATACGTACCGTTGGGTTAGAACTGCTATGATGGGTCAGGCCGACGCAGCTAATGTTTCTGCCAAAATGCGTGAAGGTTGGGAGCCAGTACGAGCTGATGCTCACCCTGAGATATTCTCCGATGCCGTGGACGACTCCCGGTTTAAAGATAATATTATCGTCAGTGGTCTGATGCTATGTAAGGCCCCCGAAGAGATGGTTGCGGAAAGAAGTGCTTACTATAACCAGCAAGCGGCTTCTCAAATGCAATCTGTTGATAACAGTCTTATGCGAAACAATGACCCTCGTATGCCCCTATTTAACGATAGGAAAACGAAGGTTACTTTCGGTAAAGGCTAACTAAATTTTAGGAGTTACACATGGCTTTTCCAACAGTCAACGCTCCCTTCGGCTTTGAGCCTATTAACCGTATAGACGGTATGCCATATGCAGGCGCGACTAGATTGATTCCGATCAACGCCGCTTACAATACAGCTATCTTCTACGGTGACTTAGTTGCAGTCGCGGGAAATGGTACGTTAGTAAAATTCACTGGCACTACTACGGGTTCTCCCTGCGGTGTCTTTATGGGTGTGGAGTACGTAAATTCATTGGGTCAGTTTACACCGGCTCAGTTTTACCCCGGCACCTCTGTAACAGAAGCGTTTGGTATCGTCGTTGACGATGCAGTAGCAGCATTTAAAGTCGCTGTAACTACCGCTGCTAGTGCTATGTCTTCGGCAGGTAGTGCTGCTGTAGGCTCTAACATGTCTGTTTTACCCGGCACAGGAAGCACCACTACAGGAAACTCTGGTGCGTCAGTATTAGCAGGGTCTGAAGCAAACACCGCAGGTCTACCTATGCGAGTTATCGCTACAGTAGACAACACAAAAACCGCTGCTGATTCTTTCGTAGAGTTGATCGTTAAGATCAATTTGCATCAGTATAACAACACAACTGGTGTATAGGAGACTAGCTAATGGCTATTTCAAGAGCACAACTCCTTAAGGAGTTACTACCGGGCTTAAACGCATTATTCGGACTAGAGTATGCGAAATATAACGACGAAGCTGCTGAGATTTTTGAATCTGAGTCTTCTGACCGCTCGTTTGAAGAAGAAGTAAAGTTGTCAGGTTTTAGTGCCGCACCTGTTAAGGGTGAGGGTTCTTCAATCGAGTATGACAACGCCCAAGAAGCGTGGACGGCTCGTTACACAAACGAGACTATCGCAATGGGTTTCTCTATTACTGAGGAAGCTATTGAGGATAACCTTTATGACTCACTTTCTGCTCGCTATACAAAGGCTCTTGCCCGCGCTATGGCTTACACTAAGCAAGTTAAAGGTGCCACAATCTTGAACAACGCATTCGCCGCGGGTACTACTTACGGTGATGGCGTGTCTTTATGTTCCACCGCTCACCCTCTTGTATCTGGCGGGGTTAACTCAAACCGTCCGGCTATTGGGGCTGACCTTAACGAGGCTTCACTAGAAGCGGCTGTTATTCAGATTGCGGGTTGGACTGATGAGCGTGGCTTGCTAATTGCTGCACAGCCTACGAAGTTAATTATCCCACCTGCCCTGCAATTCGTTGCTACGCGCATCTTGGAAACTAACCTTCGTGTTGGTACAGCAGATAACGACTTGAACGCCCTTAAGAACAACAGTGCTATTCCGGGTGGTTATTCAACTAACCATTACCTAACGGACACTAACGCTTGGTTCTTGATGACGGACATTCCTAACGGCCTGAAGCACTTTGTTCGTACTCCTATGCAAACAAGCATGGATGCAGACTTTGATACAGGTAACAGCCGTTATAAGGCTCGTGAGCGATACAGCTTCGGCGTATCTGACCCACTGGGTATCTTTGGTTCACCCGGCGCTTAATAGGCAAAAGGTGATTAGGATAGGGGGCTTCGGTCCCCTTTCTTTTTTGTGGAGAATACTATGAAAAATGTAAAGCATTATGAAAAAACCGGCAAGATATTTACCGGTAAGACCCACAAGCACCCAGACGGCACTCTAATGAGTGGAACTAAAATGGGTAAAAACGCCCGTACTTTATTACATTATGGCGCTCTTAGTGCTTCGGCTAAAAAGAACGCCCGTAGCCAGTGGTAAGTGTTGAGGGTAGGATATGACCGAAGGTGCTAGAATATGTACTTCATGCAATGTCGCTCTACCTCTAGCTAGATTTGAAACATTCAATGACGGTAAGTTCCGTGGGGTGTGTAGAGATTGCACATACGCGCAGAGAGCTCGCAAAATGTCAGCTTCTCCTGAAGCATTCCTTAAGACACTTATGGTGCAGTTGAAGTCTGCTAGGCGTAACGAAGACATAGCGTTTACATTAACCGCCGATGAAGTCTGTGAATTATGGGAGGTGCAAGGGGGTAAATGCGCCCTATCTGGCGTACTACTAACTTACCAGCGCGACGGTAAAAGCGGGGACGGAAAGAAAAAAGAGTTTAATGCTTCTCTAGACCGCATAAACCCCGGAGGACCCTACAGCCGAGAGAACGTACAGCTTGTAGCGGGCCGGGTAAACACTATGAAACACACGCTAGGAGAAGATATGTTTATCTGGTGGATAAAAAACATCCATGAGCATTTCTTGTCTAAAATGCGTATTTAGTTGCCCTAGTTTAAAGAATACGAGTAACATGTAGTTGGAGCTTACCCGACAAGGCGTTCCAATGCCCATAAGACGGCGCAGGCCCACTACGGTGGGTCTTTTTATAGGTATCGGTTGTACAATACACCGATAAGTGATATATACTTAATTAACTCCGGGACAAACCGGTTTATCTGACAGCTCCCGGCTGACGACATGCAGACAGATATACCTAAAACTAACTCGCATGTGAGGAACTACCGATGGGTAATACAACTTTCTCTGGCCCAGTTAAAGCGGGCACTATTTCCAATACTACCGGAACAACTCTCGGCGCAAACGTAAAGAATACGGGCCAAGTAACTATGGCTCAGACTTTTTCAACTGGAACTGCGCTTAACAATGGAGCTTCTGCTGCTAACACTACTACTGTAGTTATTCCGGCTAACTCTCAAATTATTGACATCGTACTAGATTGCCCTACAGCTATGGCGGGTGCTACAGCAGTGCTGAGCATTGGAGATAGCGTTGGCGGTAACACTACGTTTCTTAATACCTTTTCCATTACAGTTGCTTCCGGCGCAGGCCGAAAGTACCCCACCACTGAAGCTGGCGGTGCTCTTGCTTGGGCAGACACTGGGACTGCGGATAAACTATTGGTTTGGACTACAACTGGGGCCACTACTGCTGGTGAAATTAGAGCGACTGTTCTGTATCAACAAAACATTAATCTCGCCTAAATTGAGTCAGTAACTTAGCGGAGTAGTTTATGGTTGATACAGTTGCAACACAAATAATCCAAGATGGGGGTCGATCTGCGGTTGTAAAAACAACAGTAGTGATTGGCGCAGGGGCAGGGGGAAACCCCCCACCACCTCAAGAAGTCACATTGGTAGACGTGTCAGGCTTAGCTCCAGACGTAGCTACCGGGAGAGCTTGCACAGGTGCGACTCTTCAGAACGTAATCTTCGCTAATGTGGGTGTTGCCGTAGAGCTACAGTGGAAAGCGAATGCTAACGTTCTTATCTTTGATTTTCCTAGGAATTGGACTGAGCAGTACGATTTTAGTGCCTTTGGTATACCAAACAACGCGGGGGCTGGTAGGAATGGGGATATAGTAGCAGAGTCACAGGCTAATGCAGTAACCCCTCTAGTCGAAGGTGACACCTACACGTTTGTACTTACAGTTACTAAAACCTATGGCTAAACAAATAGATAAGAAAGCGATGGCTTGTAATAAGCCTAAACGAACCTCGGGCCACCCTAAGAAGTCTCATATAGTTAAGGCTTGTGAAGGTGGCAAAGAGAAAATCATTCGTTTTGGTGAGCAAGGCGCTAGTACTGCGGGTAAACCCAAGTCGGGAGAATCTGCTAAGATGAAGGCTAAGCGCAAGTCGTTTAAGTCTCGTCACGGCAAGAACATCGCTAAGGGTAAAATGAGCGCAGCCTACTGGGCTGATAAAGTTAAATGGTAGGAGAGTAACTATGTGGATTAAACCTTCATACGAAAATGTACGCCTTGGCTTTGAAATTACTATGTATTTTAAGACGCGGTAATGCCGAGTAAAAGCAAGGCGCAACATAAGTTAATGGCGGCAGTGGCAAATAATCCTAAGTTCGCCAAGAAAGCGGGTATCCCGCAAAGTGTAGGTAAAGATTTTACTAACGCGGATAAAGGAAAAACCTTTAAGGAGGGCGGTATGCCCAGCATGAAAAAAGATAAAAAAACTCTAAGAAATTTGAACGATGAGTCGTACCGTATCCGTAATAATACGGGTAGCAACGCGGCTGCCGAACGTCGTCGTGTAGACGGTGAACGAGCTTTTGAAAAACGCCAGATGAGTAAGATGAAGATGGGCGGTAAAGTTGAGTATAAGTCGGGCGGTATGGCGCAAGGATTCAATGCCCGACTAGACGATTCTATGGGTGCTAAGAACGGCAAGAAGTCTCAAAGCATGGCCTCTCGTCGTAATGAAAGCAAAGGAATGGAGAAGTCTAAGGGTAAAGGCGCGTACTCAGGCGATACTAAAATGATGGCTACCGGCGGTAAAGTACGCGGCGCAGGTATGGCTACTCAAGGCGTTCGCGCTTGTAAAATGCGATGATGAAATGTCGAGGCATGGGCAAGATGAAGCCCGTCGCGTTTAAGAAGGGCGGTACGGTCAAAGACGACTGTTACCGCAAAGTGAAGGCATCCTATAAAGTCTTCCCTTCTGCGTATGCCTCGGGTGCTATAGCAAAATGCCGAAAGAAGAAAGCCAGTGGCCGTTCGTAAGACTGAAAAGGGTAAATCCCTAAAACGCTGGTTTAAAGAGGACTGGAAAGACGTTCGCACAGGTAAAGACTGCGGGCGTAAGAAAGGGGAGAAACGGGGAACCCCGTACTGTAGGCCCACTAAAAAGGTCTCCAGTAAAACACCTAAGACCTCTGGTGAAATGACGGCAGCAGAAAAGAAGTCTCGTATAGCGCAGAAGAAACGCCTAGGGCAACCAGCAGGCAAACCTAGGCAAGTAGCATCGCTTAAAAGGAAGAAATAATGGCTACATCCGGTATTGCGACGTTTAACATGGACTTCACGGAAATTGCCGAGGAAGCGTGGGAACGTGCCGGTAGAGAAATGCGTTCCGGTTACGATTTTAGAACCGCCCGACGATCCATGAATTTGCTTACTATTGAGTGGCAGAACCGTGGCATAAACATGTGGACGATTGAAGAAGGGTTTATTAACCTCGTTAAAGGCCAATCGCAGTACCCGCTTCCTGTTGAGACTATAGACTTACTAGAGCAAGTAATTCGCACAGGGCAGGGCAGTCAGAACTTGCAGTCAGACTTAACTATATCGCGTATTAGTATGCCTACTTACGCGAGCATCCCTAACAAGTTAGCACAGGGCCGTCCTATACAAATCAATGTAGAGCGGTTAATTGCTCCAGTTATTAATCTTTGGCCCGTTCCCGATCAAGGTACTGCGGCTGCCCCCTTCTATGTGTTGAGATACTGGCGTATGCGCCGTATAGAAAATGCTGGGGATGGCGTTAACGAAGCGGATGTTAACTTTCGGTTCTTGCCTTGCCTAGTTGCAGGGCTTGCGTATTACATAGCTTCTAAAGACCCAGACTTAATGCCAAGGATTCCTATGCTACAGGCGGAGTATGAGCGTCAATTTGAGCTTGCGGCTGGGGAAGACAGAGAGAAAGCAACAATTCGACTGGTGCCTAGACTAAGTGGCTACTAGGAGTAGGGTATGAGTAATAGGTTTGCCTCAAGTAGAAATGCCCTTGCCATATGCGACGTATGTGGGTTTGAGTACCGGCTAAGGCAACTAAAGAATCTTGTAGTAAAGGGCATTGAAACGCAAGTTAAAGCGTGCCCTGAGTGTTGGAATCCCGGGCAACCTCAACTTATGTTGGGCACGTTTCCGGTAGATGACCCGCAAGCAATAAGGAACCCGCGACCGGATCAGAGTATAGTACCCGCAGGTAACTTTAGTAGTATTAATATTCAGTGGGGTTGGGACCCAGTAGGACTAAATGATCCATTTAACCTAACGCCCGACACTTTGGAAGGTATAGGTGCCGTAGGCCAAGTCACGGTAACTACTAGCTAGGAGATTAAAATGAAAAGTAAATCCAGATCAAACGTAAAGACCCCTAAGATAATTGAGTTCCCTAACGTGCCTACAGTGTACACAACGGACCTTAACGGCCTTGATGCACCACCTGCTAACTTAAAGACTACGGGTATAAAAGTACGGGGTACAGGCGCAGCTACTAAAGGGCTTCTTGCTCGCGGACCGATGGCCTAGAGGGTTAGCTGGTGAACTATACTGAGCTGAAGTTAAACATTCAGGACATTTGTGAGCAGACGTTTACAGATCAACAGCTTGCTATGTTTACGGAACAGGCAGAACAGTTTATCTACAATACTGTTCAGATACCTGCGCTACGTAGGAACCAAACAGGCTTCTTAACGCAAGACGATCCTTACTTGATATACCCAACAGATTTCTTATACACGTTCTCGCTCGCCGTTATTGACGCTGCCGGAAACTATGAGTACTTGTTAAACAAAGATGTTAACTTCGTGCGGCAGGCGTATCCAAACCCGACTAGCACAGGAAAGCCTAAGCATTATGGGGTGTTTGATGACACTGCATTTATAGTAGGGCCAACACCTGATATAACCTATAGCGTCGAATTACATTATGGGTACTACCCTGAAACTATTGTCACGGCAGGTACTACATGGCTGGGAGATGAGTTCGATAGCGCCTTACTTAACGGCGCACTTGTTCAGGCTATTCGCTTTATAAAAGGTGAACCGGATATGGTTGCGTTATATGAAAAAATGTTTAGCCAATCGTTAGTACTGCTCCGCAACCTTGGAGATGGTAAGATGCGAGAAGACATGTACCGTTCTGGACAAGTAAGATTTCGAGCATCTTAATAAATTAAAAACGGGCGTTAGGCCCCAGAGGAAACACAAATGGCTATTTCACAAGCTATGGCTACATCGTTCAAAGTTCAAATCCTTGGTGGGGACTTTGATTTCAGCACGGGTACAACACAGACATTTTACTGTGCCTTATACACTAGCGTGGCTACGTTAGGCGCTACTACTACTGCCTACGCTACGACCAATGAAGTTGTGGGTACGAACTACACTGCGGGTGGTAACGCGCTAACGATAACTCAAGTTCCCACGTCTACAGGCACAACCGCTTGGCTAGACTTTCAAAATGTTAGTTGGCCTACATCTACTATAACGGCTCGTGGGGCGCTTCTTTACTTAAAAAATAATGGTACTAACCCAGCTATTGCAGTGCTGGATTTTGGTACTGACAAAACTTCTACAGCAGGCGATTTCACTATCGTTTTCCCTGCGGCTGATTCAGCTAATGCGATTCTTCGGATAGCCTAGTAGATGGCTGACGGTTGGGGTCGTAACACTTGGAGTTCAGGCTCTTGGGGAGAAGGCGTTGATGCAACCGTCCGGTTGGGGGGTTGGGGACGTGCCTCGTGGGGCGCTGGAGGTTGGGGAGAATCCCTAGGCATTCAAGCTGTTGGCTCCGTTGGCTCTGTTACTGTAACCGCTAATGCCGTAGTTAATGTTACGAGCGTCATTGGTACTACTGCTCTTGGTAATGTGGCCGTAACAGGCGACGCAGGTAATATCACCGTACTAGGTAATGCCGCTGTTGGCACGTTAGGGACGGTAACAGTACAAGCAAAGGCAACTGTCTCAGTGACAGGTGTTGCGGCTACAACAGCCGTAGGCAACGCTAACGTCCAGCAGGGAACGGGTGCTGCCCCCACAGGGGTTATAGGCACGACGGCCCTAGGCGCGGTAACGGTAATCGCAAAAGCAAATGCACCCGCTACAGGATTACAAGCAGTTACTGGGCTTGGGAATGTAACGGTATTACTGCAACAAATCGTCAACGTAACCGGCGTTAGCGGCACAGCTATCTTAGGGCAAACAACTCAAAGAGGCGCGAGTATAGTGAATGTGACTGGCGTGCAAGCCGTAGGAGAAATAGGCATTGCATGGGCTTGGAGTGAGATAACGCCAACCGGCGATCCTAGATGGACGGAGATAATAGCAGCATGATAAGAATTACTGAAGCAACAGACGTAGGGGATGTACTAAACCCAAAACACGAGGTAGTGATTACTTGTGCCAACTGCAACTATGATCTTGATGAGGCTGAAATTTTAGCGGATACTTGCTCAGATTGTGGGGAAGTTCTAAGACTACGGCAAGACACAAAAATTTACGCGACAAGCGTACCCGCTGCCAGTGGCAGTACCCTAGTATAAGTACTGGAGAAACCTAATGGCTACTTATGGAAACAATTTAAGACTTAAAGAAATTACCACAGGTGACGAAGACGGCACTTGGGGCACTAGCACTAACACCAACCTTGAGCTTATTACTGATGGTTTTAGCTCCGGCACGAAGCAGTTAGCGGGCGATGCTAACGAAACCTTTACGATGCCTGACGGTACGGCTGACTCTACTCGCGGTTTCTATTTAAAAATTACCTCGGCTGTGGCCCTAACAAGTTCTCGTGAAGTAACGCTTGGGCCTAACCTTGTATCTAAAGTGTGGCTGATTGAGAATGCTACTACCGGCGGCCAATCTATTATTATCAAGCAAGGCTCCGGCGCAGGCGTTACCATCCCGACTACCCAGAAATCTATGGTTGTCTCAGATGGCGCAGGAGCAGGCGCAGCGGTCGTTAATGCTAGCCCGTCTGTGAACTTACAGACAGATGTATCTGGAACACTACCCCCTGCGAATGGTGGTACGGGTTTGACTGCTCCCGGTGCAGCAGGTAACGTGCTTAAAAGCGACGGTACTGCGTGGACATCAGCAGCTTCAGCGGCAGGCTACCCAGCTCCCTCTTTAATAGCCACAAGCGCCACAGTAGCCTCGTCTACTTTCCAAGTGGCTACAGCAGGAGGTATTACGATTACTTTACCTGCCACTCCGACTGCGGGAGACTTTGTTGCGGTAAAAGATGGAACAGGCGCAGCAGCCACTACTAATTTTACGGTCGCAGGTAACGGCTCAAATATTGCCAGCTCTGCCACAAACTTAACTTTTGATAAGAACTTTGCCGAGATCGTAATGACTTACATAGATGCCACAATCGGCTGGAGTGTATAAATGTCTAATTTGTCGGAATTGCTGCCGACAGGCGGCGGACAGAACTCTATAGATTTCGTAGCTACGGGTACTTTAGCCAGCGGTCAGGTGGTTGCACTTAAAGCTGACGGCACTGTTGAGGCTATTGTTGAGACAAGCCTAAGCCAAACTTTTGGTACACCTGCTGTTTTTAATCCGGCCCTTAGTGACTATACAGTAGTAACCTTTGACTCAACCAACAATAAAATGGTTATAGCTTATCAAGACGGTGGAAACTCAAGTCGAGGCACGGCGGTAGTAGCGACGGTTAGTGGAACAAATATTAGCTTTGGTTCAGAAGTTGTATTTGGAACTGATGTTCCTACTGCCATCGCCGCAACATTTGACTCAGCTAATAGTAAAGTCGTTATTGCCTACAATAGTAATACTACTAGCGCCAAGGCCGTAGTAGGAACCGTAAGCGGTACAAATATTAGCTTTGGCACAGAAGTAACTTTTAGCACTAACCCTAACGCCGGTACTACTCCCAGCATAGCAATAACTTACGATCCAGTTAATAGTAAAGTAGTCATTGCTTATAACGATAGCGGCAACAACAATTATGGCACAGGAGTAGTTGGGACAGTCTTAGGAACGTCTATATCTTTTGGTCTTTCCAATGCTTTTAATAACACTGTTATGTCAGGCTTATCTGTTGGAATAGCCTTTGATTCAACTAGCAACAAAGTTGTTGTTGTTTGGCGAGGGACTTCAGATTACGCAAATGCTGTTGTAGGGACAGTCACTGGTACTGCTATTAGCTTTGGCACTGTAAATGTTTTTAAAAGTCAAGCCATTGGCAGCCAAGGTGCTGCCGTTGTATACGATACTGATAATAATAGAACAGTTGTTGCCGTCCAAGTTGAGCAACCTCTGGGTAAAGTGTCAGCTTTTGTTGGAACGGTGTCCGGCACATCCATTACCTTTGGAGCCGAATTGGTTTTTACCGGCAACTACAGCACTTGCAAATATGGAGCCTATGACACGCTCGCAAAAAAAGTAGTACTTGCTTATAGAGGAGGCACAGGCCGTCAGACGGTTGTCGTTGGAACCGTAAGTGGCACATCCATTACCTTTGGAGCCGCCGTAGAAAACGGGACTGGCGGTGCCTACTATAACGCAATCGCATACGACTCAACTAATAGCAAAATGGTTTTGGCCTATAGAGACGCTGGTAACTCCGAGTACGGTACTGGCGTAGTTTTCCAAAACGCCGGAACAACATCAAACAACACCTCTTTTATAGGCATAACCGCAGAAGCAATAGCCAACACAGCCACAGGCCCGGTAAACATCTACGGTGGTATTAGTACGGTCCAAACAGGGCTTACCGTAGCATCTGATTACTACGTGCAGGGTAATGGTACACTAAGCACGGCAAGTGCATCCCCTGCGATTAAGATAGGCCAAGCCATCTCCGCAACTACGATTAACTTGAAGGACTTGACATGAGTAACCTAACGGATTTACTGCCCTCTGGCGCGGGTGGCAAACAAGTCGATTTCGTAGCTACGGGTACTTTAGCCAGCGGTCAGGCGGTTGCACTTAAATCTGATGGCACTGTTGAGCCTATTGCTGGGACAACCGGGGGAGCAGGAACGCCTGCTGTTTTTGAAGCGGCAGCAACACTGTGGGTATCAGCAACATTTGACTCTAACTCTAATAAAGTAGTTATTGCCTATAAAGATAGCGGAAACAATAACTACGGTACGGCGGTAGTTGGTACGGTGGCTGGAACAGCTATATCGTTTGGTACTGCTTCTATTTTTAGCAGCACGAGTATTAATCGCACGGCCATAACATTTGACTCTAATTTAAATAAAGTAGTTATAGCCTATGAAGACTATATACCGGCAGCAGGAACGTACTACGGAACAGCTAGCGTTGGTACTGTGGCCGGAACAAGTATTAGTTTCGGTACCCCCGTAGTTTTTAACAGTGCGAGTACTCTTTACGTCTCCACAGTATTTGACTCTAACTCAAATAAAGTAGTTATTGCCCACGGAACAGGCTTCAACGACTGCTATGCTCTCGTTGGTACTGTGGCCGGAACAAGCATATCGTTCGGAGCTACTACTTCTTGGGGGAATAAGGGGGCGCGTACTCAGGCGACATTTGACTCTAACTCAAATAAAGTAGTTATTGCTTATCTAGACGTCACAGGAACGTTCTTCGGAGCAGCTATCGTAGGTACTGTGGCTGGGACAAGTATATCGTTCGGAACTGGCGTATCTTTTAACGCTGGGGATACTAGATTACCGGCCATAACATTTGACTCTAATTTAAATAAAGTAGTTATAAGCTATCAAGATGTCGGAAACTCAAACTACGGAACAGCTATCGTAGGTACTGTGGCTGGAACAAGTATATCGTTTGGGACTGCTTCTGTTTTTGAAATTGTGGGTGCTAGCTTCACCTCCATGGGCACAACATTTGACTCTACTGCCAATAAAGTAGTTATTGCATATGCCAATGCCACAAACGGCTACGGCACAGCTATCGTTGGTACGGTGGCTGGAACAGCTATAACGTTCGGAACTCCTGCTGTTTATGAAGCCGCAGATACTAGCTACACCTCCGCAACATTTGACTCTACTGCCAATAAAGTAGTTATAGGCTATCAAGATGTCTCAAACGCCTCTTACGGCACCGGGGTAGTATTTGCTCTAGACAGTACAAACAACGCTTCCTTCATAGGTATAACCAACTCAGATGTAGTAAGCGGAGCTTCTGGCTCGGTAACCATCAAAGGCGGTATCTCCACTATTACGGGTGGAACTTATGCAGTAACGGTTGTTAACTCTGGCGCTGGCAATAAATT
>Ga0307984_1000460_pt1 | contig 17741 bp, 18 predicted proteins | sample EllFjometageno78_FD_203169 | JGI IMG/M metagenome (GOLD analysis project Ga0307984, IMG submission 203169) | Marine microbial communities from Ellis Fjord, Antarctic Ocean - #78 | ecosystem: Environmental > Aquatic > Marine > Unclassified | place: Southern Ocean | collected 2014-10-09
AACAAGGGGGGACTCAAGGGGGGTTTAATGTTAATTAAAGATAAGCCATTAACTAAGAAACAAATGACGTTAGTTGATACCATCGTAGCAAATGGATGTACGATTAAAGAAGGTGCTAGATTGGCAGGATATGCTGATGGTGAATCAGGTAGAGTGACAGCCAGTAAGACTTTGAGGTTAGTCCATGTTCAGCAGTACATGATGCAACGAGTAACGGAAAGTATCGGTTTGTCTGCTACTCATGCCAGTAAAAGGCTGTTAGACTTGTCACGAGGTGCTAAGAGTGAGTATGTGCAACTGGAAGCGAGCAAGGACATCCTTGACAGGGCAGGATTCAAGGCACCTGACAAGCATATGCATCTAGTGAGTGGCGATATAAAGGTATCGATCGACTTGTCATAGGGCAGGGGGGGTTAAAAACTAGTGCTACCCCTACCTCAACAGGACTAACTCCGACATTATTCTGCCACAAAGTAGTTGCACACTTGCACCATCACAACAGTGGGGGATGCGATGAAGATGTTGTTATTGTTAATTGGTGCATTAAGTTTGTCTGTTTTAGAATTAAAGTATGGCTTATTATCGGACACTTACAATTTAGCTAGGCCTTATGTTATTACTGACACAGGTTCAAAATGTTTAGGCGAGTTAAAGTCTCGTGGTGTTCAATTCAAATCATTAGGTAACGCAGGTTCTAAACAATGTTTAATAAAGAACGCTGTCCAAGTAATCAAGTTTTCTTCTACATCTATAGGTAGTGCTGTAACTCTTAATTGCAACACGGCTGTTAAGTTATCTAAATGGTTAAAGGCCATAGACGCTAGAAAGATTACTCATATGGGTTCTTACAATTGCAGACGAATAGGTGGTAGTAGGTTATTGAGTGAGCATAGCTTTGGAACGGCTATAGATATCTCAAGTGTAAATGGTCTTTCTATAAAGAACGACTGGGGTTTATTTTATTTAAAGGATTCTTTAAGTAAGGCCTGTAGTTTATTTGCTAACGTTCTTGGCCCTGACGATAACAAGGCTCATAAAGATCATTTTCATTTAGATGGTGGCTTTGGGTTTGGTTGTTTCTTTAAAACGTTTGTGCGTTGATTAATAGAATGAGTTGGTTATATAAAGACTTATGACAATAGAAGCTGCTAAATTTTTATATGGTAGAGGTTTAATGAACTCCATAGTCACAGGCTTAGGTGGCGATAGCATGGATGTCATATCCCCTGACCAGTTACCGGCTGAAGCTATTGAGTTTCTAAGGTTAATGTCTAATCATTATTTTAAAGACGAAGCCACACGTGACAAAAGAATGTCTGAGTTTACAAATCAAAAAACTAAGGATGCTATAAAGGTTGGCTTAGTTAATTATGAAATGCTTAATAGCTTTGCAGGTTTAGATAACATGTGGAAGTTTAATGAAAACGAAGATGCTAAATCAGGTGGGGATGATATAAAAAAAATACTTGGCCAGTTTACAATTAGAGCTGTAGAAGAAGATGGGGTAATGGGTTATCGCATATATGACAAGTACGACTTTAACAACAACACAGATTACTTTAAAGAAGTGTTTCCTGAAATATATCAATCAGCTATAGAAGATGGTTACGACGTGTCTGCAACTTCTGGAATATTAAACATGGTTGGCAAAAGTATATCTAAAAATTTAGATGCCACCCCTGAAGGATTTTTTAAAACGTTAGAAGCTATTGGGCATCCTATATCAAGAGCGTTAGCAGGTTCTTTTATAAATGAAGATGATATGAATGAGGAAGATAAAATAAAAATAGATTTCTTTATCCCAGCTAATGCTAAAGCTGATCTTGTAGCTGATGGTTCTGTCAATCCTGTTGAGTACCCCTCTCCTGAATTGCGACCTGAAATTTTAAACACAGCTTCGGCTGTAATTCCTAACGGCCCAATGGATAACAATAGAGACTTAGAGTTTCAAGACTTTATGAATTTTATAATACCTAAAGCTGAGGCATCAACTATCGAACCTGTTGTCGAAACTAAACCTTTATCTTTTGGCGAGACGTTTAAACAAGCAAGAGCCGATGGATTAAAAGAATTTGAGTTTACTAATAAAGCAGGCAAGACTGGAATGTTTACAACTGAAGTAGCACAATGACAGCAGCATGGACAAGAAGCGAAGGCAAGAATCCGAAGGGTGGTTTAAACGCTAAGGGTAGAGCTTCCTATAAAGGTGGCACATTAAAGGCTCCTGTTAAGAGTGGCGACAATCCTAGACGTGCATCTTTCTTAGCAAGGATGGCAGGGAATGATGGGCCTGAGCGTGACAGTAAGGGTAAGCCTACACGGCTTCTTCTTTCATTAAAGGCTTGGGGTGCTAGTAGTAAGTCTGACGCTAAAGCAAAGGCAAGGGCGATATCTAAACGTAATAAGAAAGGATCAGCATAATGCCTTATGGTAAAGGAACTTATGGAAAGACTAAGGGTAGGCCACCAAAGAAAGATGGTAAGCCTGTAAAGAAAAAACTTGTAGTAAAGAAGAAATAATTATGATGGGTTTTTATTTGAAGCTATCGATTAGGTTTAATCAGATAGGAAATTATTTTTGGCACAAGCATGTTAACTTACTAAGGAGGAATCGATAATGGCGATACCTAAAAAGAAAAGTCTCCTAAAGACTGAGAAAGACAAAAAAGCTAAAGTAACGATGGCCTCTGCTGATATTGGCAAATATCGTAATAAAATGAGACAACTAGATAAAGACGGATTAATTAAAGGTGGTGGTATAAGTGCCTTTAATTTTTTTGAAATACTTATTGAAAAAGGTACATCACCAAGAGATGCTTTTAAAAAAATACAAGGGTTAGTTAAACCTAAGTGAGTTTCCTTCATACATTAAAGAAGCAGGAGCGTGACATACTCCGTGTTGTTGTTAAGCAAGCTCACTTCAAGCATTACCCTAAGGATTTCTGCACTGACTATGAGGCTGATAAAATGATTTCATCTATTGGCCCTGAAGTTATTGATCGATTGATTAGGGTTGGTAAGGATATGAAGGTTGACCAACTTTAAATATAAACCTGATGGAGCAGTAGCCAAGGCTTTTTTAAAAGACAATACTTTCTTCCGTGGTCTTCGAGGGCCAGTGGGTTCAGGTAAATCAGTGGCTTGTTGTGTTGAAGTATTCAGACGAGCCTTAATGCAGGAGAAGTCACCAGATGGCAAACGTAAAAGCAGGTGGGCGATTATCAGGAACACCAATCCTCAGCTTCGCACTACCACTATTAAGACTTGGTTGGATTGGTTCCCCGAGGAAGATTGGGGAAGGTTTTCTTGGTCGGTTCCATATACGCATCATATATCCAAAGGTGACCTTGAGTTGGAAGTTATGTTCCTTGCTCTTGACAGACCCGAAGACGTAAAGAAGTTATTATCTCTTGAGCTAAGTGGCATTTGGATTAATGAAGCTAGGGAAATTCCTAAGAGTATTATCGATGCATGCACAATGAGAGTTGGTAGATATCCATCAATGAGAGATGGAGGGCCAACGTGGACTGGAGTAATTGCTGACACGAACGCACCTGAAGAAGATCACTGGTGGCCAATCATGGCAGGTGAAGTTCCTATACCCGATCACATTTCTAAGGAAGAATCTAAGATGTTAGTGAAACCTAACAACTGGAAGTTCTACACTCAGCCTTCAGCTATGAATGAAGTTAAAGATGATGAGGGTAACATAGGCAGTTACGTTTCTAATCCTCTTGCTGAGAATAAAAAGAACATGATGGCAAATTACTACACGAACTTATTGCAAGGTAAGACTAAGAGTTGGATTGACGTTTATGTTATGAACAAGCTCGGCTCTATCCAAGATGGCAAGCCTGTGTATAATATGTTTAATGGTGAGGTTCATATTGCAAAGGAAGAGATTCCTGTAGCTGATGGAGTTCCTTTATTTATTGGATTAGATTTTGGTTTGACTCCTGCTGCAATCTTTGGTCAGAAGGTAAGAGGTCGTTGGTTATTACTTCAAGAGATTGTTGCCTTTGATATGGGCATTGTTAGGTTTGCTGAATTACTAAGACAAGAGATTGCAGTGCGTTACGCTAACTGTGATGTTAATATATTTGGTGATCCTGCAGGTGACTTCAGGGCACAGACTGATGAAAGCACTCCATTCCAAATACTAAGAGGTGCAGGATTAAAAGCTAGACCTACTCATAGTAATGACGTTGCGTTAAGATTAGAGTCTGTGTCTGCTCCATTGCAACGAATGGTTGATGGACATTCAGGTGTGTTAATAGATTATAGATGTAAAGAATTAATAAAAGGTTTTGAAGGTGGCTATCATTATAGACGTATGCAAGTTTCAGGTGAGCGTTATGAAGACAAGCCAAGCAAAGATAGGTATTCTCATATCCATGATGCGTTGCAGTATTTAATGCTTGGCTCAGGTGAGGGTAGGCAAGTGATGGGCTTCAAACCAGTGCAGGCTTTTAACGCTAGAGTTGAGTTTGATGTGTTTAATAGAAAACCTAAACAACAAAGACGACAAGGTTTATGGTCAAGGATGTAGCATTTGTGCATTGCATAATGTATAGTTCATAGGTAAGGCTTAAAGAAAAGGAGAATTATAATGTGTTTAGGTGGAAGTAGTCCAAAACCCCCAACCCCTGATCCTGAAGCAGAGATGGAACGAGAATCAGAAAAAGAAAAAGAGCAGGTAAAGACTAAAGAATTAAAGCAAACTGCTTTAGAAGAAACTGTATCAAGAAAAAGAAAAGGAACTGGTAGGCGATCATTACTTACTGGATCGGGTGGTGGTATAGGATACTATGATAGGTACAGTGCTTAATGATTGATTTAGCCCACGGCTATATGTCTAAATATGAAAAAGCTAAGTCTATTAGGATGGACTTTGAAGATTTGTATGATGAGGTATTTGAATATTGTTTGCCTCAAAGACAGGGGTTTAAAAATTACACTCCCGGTCAGAGACGTGACGATCGTATCTTTGATGAGACGGCTGTTGTTGGGGTGCAGGAATTTGCATCTAGGTTACAGTCAGGACTAGTTCCAAACTTTGCACGATGGGCTGATTTCATTGCAGGCAGTGAAGTTCCCGAAGAAGAACAAGACGAAGTTAATAACAAGTTAGACAAGGTAACTGAATATATCTTTGAAGTATTACAGACCTCTAACTTTGCTCAAGAGATACATGAATGTTTTATTGATCTAGCTTTAGGCACGGCTGTCCTTGCTATTACTGAAGGCGATGCATTAAACCCTATTCGATTCCATTCTATTCCTTTGCCACATGTTGTCTTAGACGTTGGCCCTGATGGAATGGTTGACCACGTTTATAGAGAAAGAGAATTAAAGTATGAGGATTTAATTGTTGCATATCCTCGTGGCACATTCTCAACAAAGATTGCAGAAAAAATACAGAAGTACCCTGATACAAAATGTAAGATACTAGAAATATCATGCAAGCTATATGACAAACCTAACGAAGAACGTTATAGTTATATGGTCATTGAAATGGGTGATAAAGAATTAATACTACAAGAAGAGTACTCAGGTGTAGGATCAAATCCTTTTATAGCATTTAGATGGAGCAAGGCTTCAGGTGAAATTTATGGAAGAGGCCCAGCGATCAATGCGTTAAGTGCAATTAAAAGTGCCAACCTTACAATAGAATTAGTGTTAGAAAATGCACAGATGGCTATTAGTGGTATCTATCAAATGGATGATGATGGTGTTATTAACGTTGATACTATCAACTTAGTTCCCGGTACTGTTATTCCTAAAGCCCCTAACTCTCAAGGTCTTCAGCCAATAAGGGCTGCAGGTAACTTTGATGTTGCTAACTTAGTTCTTAATGATATGAGAAATAATATCAAGCGTGCATTGTATAATGATATGCTTGGTGACCCTAACAAAACTCCTGCTTCTGCTACTGAAGTTGCTGAACGTATGGCTGATCTATCACGAAAGATTGGTTCTGCTTTTGGTAGACTACAAGCTGAGATGATCCAACCTGTTCTTCAACGTGTGGTTTATCTTTTAACAAAGCAAGGTAGGATAGATATACCAACAGTTAATGGTCGTGAAGTAAAGATCAGAAGCGTATCTCCACTGGCACAGGCACAGTCTAATCAGGACATTGTTTCCCTAGATAGATTTCTTGAAATGGTATCGGGTCGCTTTGGCCCTGATGTTGTTAACCTTCTTGTTTCCTCCGAAGAGACAGCAATTTATTTAGCCAAGAAGTTTGGTGTGCCAGACCATCTAATCCGTGACGTTGGCGAACGTCAGCAAATGGTTCAGATGGCTCAACAAATGCAACAACAACAAGGGATAGACCCAAATGGAAACCCAAACATTGAAACACTTGGGGGTTGATGGCTACCCTAGATCAAAGGATGACGATCATAAAATCTCCAAAGATTTAGCTGTTGCCTTTAGTTCTCCTAGTGGAGTAGCTACCTTAAAGTATTTAAAATCAATTACGATTGAAGCCATCACAGGAGCTAACATCTCATCAGATGAGCTTAGGCATCTTGAAGGTCAAAGGTATTTAGTCGCTTTAATAGCTAAACGTATTCAACACGCAGAGAGGATAAGTCATGGAAGAAACATTACTACAGACGCAAACGGAAGAAACATCAGCACCGGAAGTAACTAACACTACTGAAGCTGTTGTTGATAGACCCCAATGGTTGCCTGAAAAGTTTAAGAACGCTGAAGATATGGCAACGGCTTATGGTGAGTTATCAACTAAATTAGGAAAAGGTGAAGAAGAATTACGAGGCACTATTACAAAAGAGATGGAAGAGAAAGCATTTGCTGATCGCCCTGCTACTGTAGGTGAGTATGTATTGCCTGAAACAATTGATGAAGCCGATGCAGTTGATAACGAACTTCTTAATTGGTGGTCAAAGTATTCATGGGATAATGGATTAAGCCAAGGTGAATTTGCTGAAGGTATTGAGAAATACGCTAACGCTCTTGATGGACAACAACCTGATCTTCAATCTGTTCAAAAAGAATTAGGCGACAACGCAACAGTAAGAGTTCAAGCTGTGCAACTTTGGATGAATAAGTTCTTCCCTGACACAGCAATGCAGGAAGCTGTTGCTCAATTGGGATCAAGCTCAGCAGGTATTAAAGCCTTAGAGCATGTGATCGAACAAACTAAAGGATCAAACGTAGCGACAACAGCCCCAGTTAATATGCAGATGACGCAAGCTGACGTTGAAGCTAAGATGAAAGACCCTCGTTATTGGCAACAAGGCAGACGTGATACAGCATTTGTTCAGGAGGTTAACAGTGACTGGCAACGTCTTCATGGGAGAGGGTAAGTATGGAGATGCAGTTGTTGTTAAATCTAAACTTAGCCATGCAGAAACTCTTCAACATAACTTAAGAGACATGGATAATCGTGAGTGTTTAATAGCAGGCGTTACTCCTTGGCGTGCTTTGATGCAACCATTACAAGATAACAGGGCTGAAACTTATACGGCTTTATTAAATGATGAGCCTGTTATGATGTTTGGTGTTGTACCTGAGCATGAGTTAGTTGCGTCTATATGGATGCTTTGCAGTGATAAGGTTAACCGATATCCCAAAACATTCATGAAATGGTCGCCTGCTTTTGTTGAGTATTTTCAACAGCAATTTTATTTATTGCAAAACGTTTGCCCATCAGATCATGTCAAGACCCTTAGTTGGCTTGAGTATCTAGGCTTTGTTACATTGCCTGATCCTATTGATAAGAATGGATATGAAGTATTAAGGTTTGTGCGTTGTCAAGACTTTGGATATGTGCAATCTCTTTATGATAACGGCCTGTAATAAGCAGACAGCCCTAACGGATAACTGGATGAAGCTGAGGTACGGATAACCGAGAAGAGCAACTATAATTTTAATTCTGCATTTTTGCAGGGAAAGGACTACTGATGGCTAATACAATTGACACGGCCTTCATAAAACAGTTCGAGTCCGAGGTACATCTTGCGTATCAAAGAATGGGTTCAAAGTTAATGAACACTGTTCGTAACGTAAGTAATGTTGCAGGAAGCGTTGTACGCTTTCAAAAAATCGGTACTGGTACTGCTTCAACTAAATCAAGAAATGGTATGATAACTCCAATGGAACTTACACATACCACAGTAGAAGCTACATTATCTGATTTCTATGCTGCCGAATATATTGACAAGTTAGACGAACTCAAAACTAATATTGATGAGCGTCAAGCTATTGCAACATCTGCGGCTTCAGCATTAGGTAGAAAGACTGATGAGATTCTATATACTGCAATGGATGCAGGTGCTAGCTCAACTCAATTACATGATACAAGTTCAGCCGTTGAAAAAGCCGATTTGTTATCTGCATTTGAAACCTTTGGCACTGCTGACATACCTGAAGATGGTGGAAGATTCATAGCTATGAATCCAAAAGCCTTTGCTGATTTATTCTTAATTGAAGAATTTGCATCATCAGATTATGTTGGGGATCAAAACCTTCCGTACGCAGGTGGTATGACTATGAAAAACTTTTTAGGATTTAACATTTTCTCAACTAATTCTGTAACTGCAGGTAAGAACATGTGTTATCACACAAGTGCTGTTGGCTTAGGTATTGGTGCAAATGTAACGACTGAGTTAAATTATGTGCCTGAAAAAGTTTCTCATTTAGCAACATCAATGATGTCTATGGGTGCTGTTGTTATTGACAACAATGGTATTTATGAACTTCTTGATAACAACGGATAGGAGGATATAACATGGCTTATGCAGCAGCAGGTCTTCATCGTATAGGCGGAGGCAGTGGGGTAAATCTTTGGATGTACCAAACTGTCGATGCTATAGCGGCAGTTAATTCAGCCGCTTATTTCAACAACGCTCACAATATGTTAAACGTACGTGACTTAATTATTGTTCAGGACACTAATACTCCGACAACAAGTTTTTGCACAGTTTTAACTATTACAGCAGCAGGTGTCGTAGACGTAAGTGATGGCACAGCAGTCGTTGAAACAGATAGCGATTAATAATTAAATGGCATCAACGGCATCTAATTCATCGTTAGACATTGCATCAAGAGCGTTAGTTCTTATCGGTGCAGAACCAATAACTTCTTTTGAAAGTAATTCAACGGAAGCATTGGTTGCGTCTAACATGTATGAGGATGTCGTTAGGTCATCTCTTTGCGTAGCTCGTTGGAGATTTTCTTCTGAGCAAGCCGTACTTAATCAGTTATCAGATGTACCAACAGGAAGATTTGGTATAGCTCATCAATTGCCAAGTGATCTTCTTATGTTACATGCTATTACAGTTAATGATTTGCAAGCTGACTATACAATTTATGGCGACAAAGTATTTTCAGATTTATCAACTACTGATTCTGTGATTGCTGATTATACGTTTCGTGCCCCTGAAACAAACTTCCCATCTTACTTTTCATTAGCAGTGCAGTATTCGTTAGCTTCTGTGTTTGCAACATCGATAGCTCGTGATGATGGATTGATGAAGATGATGGAAGCAAAAGCAGACATACTAATGGCTAAAGCAAGAAACTTAGATAGCCAACAACAAACAACTAGGTCTCTATCAACAACGAGGTTCGCAACCAATAGGCGAAGTTAATGGCAAGAATTAGAATACCTCAAAACAGTTTTCAATTTGGTGAGGTTAGTCCTGCATTAACATCAAGAACTGACTCTCCAATATATAAGAACGCTGCTGAAAAAGTTAGAAACTTTTTTATACGTGGTGAGGGTGGAGTTACAAAACGACCGGGAACAAAGAGATGGGCTAACTTAGGAGCTTTTACTTCTGCTTCATTTACTATAACTGTTGGTGATTACGCTAACATAGTTGTTGGTTCGTTCATTACATTAAAACTTAATGATGGTACTTTAATAACGTTAGAGTTTCAAACAGCAGGGTCTAGCAACCCAAGTGCATCAGTAGGCAACACTCATTTCGTTCGTGCTAACACATCCAATAATGTAACAGCCGACAATATATTTACAGCTTTAAATGCTGTTAGTGGTTTGACTGTGGCTAATCCCAGTGCAGCAGTTGTCACTGTTAAAAGAGATGTTGGTGGAAGTGTAAACTTAGGAGTAACAACAACCGATACAACTAGATTAGCTGTCATAGATTTTTCTATTGTAAGACAAGAAGTTAGAATAGAACCATTTATATTTTCAGATGATGAGCAATACATCGTTGCTTTTAGCAACACTAGGATAGAAATCTTTCAGGTTAGTCCGACTGATGCAACAATAAGCTCTATACAATCTATCACTTCTCAGTCTTGGTTAGTCAATACAACGTCTGCTCCTTACTTGGAGGAGATAACGTTTGCACAACAAGGTGATATAATGTTTATATGTCACCAAACTTTTTCTTCACGTAAGCTAGTTCGTACTGGGTTAACAACATTTGTTGTTGAGGCTTTTGCTTTTGAGACAGCGATAAACAACGAGAATGTTTTTCAACCTTATTACTCATTCCAAACCTTAGGTGTGACCATAGCAAGTAACGCTACTAGTGGCACAGGCAAAACTTTAACTGCATCAGCAAGTTACTTTGTGTCTGGTCATGTTGGTGTGTATCTAAAGATAGGAGAATCTGAGGCTTTAATTACTGGGTTTACAAATGCGACTACAGTCACAGCTACAATCTTAGGAACACTACGTCAACAGTTATCTATTGATGCATTTAAAACAGCAGAAGGTAGTGGAACAATACAAGTTACTCACGCTTTGCATGGCTTGGCAGTTGGTGGAAGTGTTACGATCGATAGAGCAGGAACAGTTGGTGGTGTAGCAATTGGTAATTTAAATGGTGCAAGAACAATTACAGCCGTAGTTAATGAAAACGTTTATGAATTTACAGCAGGCAGTAGTGCAACAGCAACTTCTTCAGCCGATGGTGGTGGGGCTCCTCGTGTAACGACAGGTGCAGCAACGACTCAGTGGTCAGAACAAAGTTACTCATCCATTCGTGGATTCCCTGCTGCAGTTACCTTTCATCAAAATAGATTATGGTTTGGTGGAACATTAGCTCAGCCTGATGGTATATGGGGTTCTAAGTCAGGGCAGTATTACAACTTTAATATAGGCACAGCCGAAGATAATGATGCATTAGATTTAACGGCTAACGTTGGTGAGATATCTACAATCAGGCATCTTGTTTCAAACAGAGACTTGCAAGTCTTTACTACAGGTGCAGAGTTATTTGTTCAAGCTCCAAGTGATAAGCCAGTTACTCCTGCTAATGCACAGATAAGAAGACAGACTCCATTTGGTTCATCGTTTGTTAGACCGACTGTATTTGATGGAGCAACATTATTTATACAATCAACAGGCTCGGCACTACGTGAATTTTTGTTTGCTGATAGCGAAGCATCTTATACAGCAGTTGCTGTGTCGATGCTTGCTCCTCATTTAATAGTAGACCCAGTTCAACAGACAGCTATTAAAGGAGCTTTAGCAAGGTCTGAGTCTTATAACTTTGTTTTAAATGCCGATGGTACTATGGGTGTGTTCTATTCAATCAGAGGCGATCAAAAACAAGGATGGGCTTTGTGGGATACAAGAGGTAACTGGCACTCAATATGTTCAATAAGAGAAAGATTGTTTGCTATAACAACAAGAGATGATGGGTCTGGAGCAACCAAATTATTCTTAGAAGAATTTCAAGTGAATATGCCTATGGATTTTTGCGATGAGTTTTCTGCAACAAGCAGTGTGTTTGGTAGTTTAACATCTCATTTCTCTAATGGTTCAGTGGTTAAAGCTATTAGTGGAAATGATTACTTAGGCGAGTTTACTGTTTCAGGAGCAGCGATTAATGCGTCATTAGCAAAATCAGGAGTATCCACTGGTTTTATAGGTTATGCGTTTATCCCCCTCATAACAACTTTGCCAGTGGATGCACAGGTTATAGGTGGCCCTTTGACTGGAGAGCCTAGACGTATTAGTCGAGTTATACTTGATTTATTTTCTACCTTATCAGTGTCAGTTAATGATAAAGACTTAGTGTTTCGTAATGTTACTGATGATATGTCTGTAACAAGAATACCTGTAACAGGTAAGGAAGAGTTTAGAGTGCTTGGTTACAGCCGTGATCCACGTGTAACTATTTCACAAACCTATCCTTTTAGTTTAGATTTAAATGGTGTTGTAGTGGAGGTAGCTTTCGGATGAGTTGGTGGATGGTAGCAGGTGCAGTTGTAAGTGCCTATGGTCAAATACAGGCAGGCAAAGCAAAAAGAGCTGAAGCTAGAGCAAGAGCTGCACAGTTTGAAGAGCAAAAGAAAGATGCTGTAGTGCAAACTATGCAAGAGCATAATATAAGACTAGCAAATTTTAAATCTATGCAAAATGTAAATGACTCAATAGCAGGAGTTATGGGTAGGGATTCGGGGAGCGACAGATCATTACAAGCTATAAGTAAACGTGCCGAAACAGAATTTGAAACAGAAGATAGTCGTGCAAGATTACAATTTTTACGTGAACAAAGTCAACGAACTATGGGGGCTCAATTTGCAATTATGCAAGGCAAGAACGCAATGAGGGCTGCAAAAATAGGAGCTGTATCTAGTTTGCTTAGTGCAGGTAATTCCTATTCAAAGATTACACCGGGAACAGGGAAACCATAATGGTAGAATTTTTAAAAGCAAAGACATCAACTTATGTTAATAAACCTATGGGTGTAATAGACACACGTACAGGTGGAGCAGCAGTTGGTGAAGCCTTAGCACGTGCAGGCAATCAAGCTCAACAAATGTTTTACGCAGATGCAGTTAAAAATCAAAAGAAACTTGGACAAGAATCCGTAAACAATATGAAAGTGCAGGCTCGTGATGAGAGTGGTGCATTTGTTTACGCTCAAGTGGATCAGTCTTTAAGTCAAGTAGCAAAGGAAGTTGCTGAGCCTATGCTTAGGCAAAGAGTAGGTGAGGCTTTGCTTGTTGATGCAAGTAATGGATTGACTAAAATAAGATCAGAATCTTTATCAGCTGAAGACTTTGAAAACAAATCAAAAGAATACATTAAAGCAAACATAGCAAACTTAGACGCTACAGGTGGTGGCGAATATGCAGGAGTGTATCAATCTTTAGCTACCAAAACTATGGCACAACATTTAAATCATATGGTTTTAGCTGACGCTAAGAAAGCAAAAAGAATTGCTGTTAATAATTCTTTATCTTCTATTACAATAGGCCTTGAAGAAGCTGCTGCTCATTTAGAGCGAGGAGTTAGTTTTATAACTATAGGCGAGTTAGATGATGGTAATGATGAGCTTAGAATGGATCAAGTTATAAGTGGACTTAAACTTAGGGCTGAACAACTTTTTACAAATAACGACATAGAAGAACCAAAGTATCGTGCGATTATTAATGAAATAGAAAAGACAACAAACGACAGTAGAATCCGTCACAAAACTAATCCTATGTCAGAAAACCTTGATGTAAATGCTATTACTATTTTAGAACAAAGCATACGAACTGGTATTATTAATAAAGCTGATAAAGAAACATTAGATAGTTATGGTATAAATCAAGATGATATAAATAATTTTACAAAGATAAGAGTTAACACAGATTACCATGCATCAAAAGTTGCAACAATACGAAGTATTGTTAGCTCTCGTGTTACAGTAATTGCTAAGGGCAATGGTAAGTTAGCATTAAAAAATAAACTTGAGGGTCGTATAATACATAACATGAAACCTAACGAACAAATTCTATATAATGAAATTCTTGCAGAGAAGTATAATGGTGGGAAAGAAATTAATGCTGATTGGGTTTTGCGAAATTGGGAAGAGAAGGATGGTTTCTTAGACGATTCTTTAAGAGGAAACAAACTACCTAAAGCCTTTGAAGATGTATTTAATAATGCACAATTTATAACTAATTTAATATCCACTGAGCCTGCTAGGGCTAAAGCTATGTTAATTAGTGGTACTAAATTATTTGCAAACATAGCTTATAGACAAAGTTTAGGAGGCAATACACAAAATAATTTTGGGTTAAGCGATACATCATTTTCAAACTGGCAACGATTAAAAAGATTATCAGAACAGTTTGGCGATGCAAGTGTGCTTGAATCAGCACAGAAAATATTTGCTCCCAAACTTGGCAATCAAACTCTTTCTAATATAAGAATGACTAACGTAGAAAATTTTTCTAATTTCCCTGACAATTACCAAGGATCAACAGCAAACAGTTTTATAAATCAATGGCTACGTAAATACACAGCAGATCAAGGTATGAATCCTGAAGCAGCATCTTATTTAAGTACAATAGCTATGCATCATTCGTCTATTGAAGGAACAGATGAATCAACATTGAAACAAATATTGTCAGACAGTTATGATAATATGTACGTTAAATCAAGTTACATATGGAACATAGGTCAAGGTACTGGATTAAAATCGCCAATGTTAGGTAGTGGTTATAAATTTAAATCATTAAGTTCACGCTTTGCCCCTGAGAAATACTTTCAAGGTAACAAAGAATTATTAGATAAGTTTATAAAAGAAACGCAAAATCAATTATCAAAGTCTACATTAAAAACAAATGAAACTCTCACAATAGGTGAAAACGTTTTTCTTTTGCCATCAAGAAGAAGTACCAATACTCAAGGTGAATACATGGTTGTGGATAGTACTGGAACACCAATTATAAACAAACAAACAAACAATATATTTCAGATATCAACTAAAGTTACTGATGGTTTGTTGTTAAAAGAAAAAAGAAAAGAGCAAGAAGATCGTTGGGATAGGGCAAGACGAAGACGTTTGTCAGTCATAGAAAGCCAAACAGACGCAAAAAAAGATTTAAATGATGGCTTTTTTGGGCTTGGTAAAATTTTTGGAAAGACAGCGTTTTAATGGAAAAAAGAAAACTTACCCCATTTGTTTCAAGTAATGTAAATCAAGTTGCTAAACGTGACGCAGGATTTGGAGAATCAGTTAGTGCTACGTATGGCTATAACTATGGGCCAATCAAACGATTTGGTTTAGAGCTATTAGAGTTTGGAGCTGATGAATACGACAACGCTTATAACTGGGAAAAAGATATTGCAGGCTATGAAGAAGATGTTGAGTTTTTGTCTGTAGCTAAGAACCCTGAACATATGCAGTTTCTTAAAGAAAGCCTAAATATTAATAAGGCAAATAGAGACACTATGGACAGAGGAAGTTTCTTTGGAATAATGACAGCTAGTATCGTTGATCCTTTAAACATAGCGTTTGCTATGCCTGTGTTTAATACAGCACTTAAAGCAGCATGGGCATCTAAGAGTGCGTTCGGTGTAGCGAAAGAATCAGGCAAGATTGGTTTTGCATTTGGTGTTGCTCAAGAAGGATTGCGTGCCCCATTTGATCCATTAGCTACTCCGACTGAAGTGGGTACAAACATTATATCTTCAACAGTAGGTTCAGCATTGCTTGTTGGTGGGCTTAGGGGTGCAGGTAATTTACTTCAACCACGAGTAAAAAAAGGATTGGATGAGTTAAAGGACTATGCTTATGGAGTAGGCAAAGTTCCTAATAACTATAATGGGGTTCCTATTGTTAAGACAAATACAACTGCAACACCAACAGTCAAGGTGGATACCTCAGGAACTGAACAGGCTATTAAAAACATTCAAGATAGACTTCCCATTCTTAAGCAAACAATGTTTAGAGGAAAGTATACACAAGAAGAAGGCTTTCAATATATAGCGGAATTAAAATCTCTTACAGATGATTTGAAAAAATTTAGAAAGATTTTAAAAGATGCAAAAGAAGGCAAGCCTGTTCTAAAGCAAAAACTTAACACTCGGAATGATGGAACAAAAGTAGGAGCAAGATTTAATAAAGCTGATAATAAAATCTATTGGGATGAGAACTTTTTAAAGTCACAGTTTCCTGATAAGCCTTGGACAAAACCAAAAATAAAAGGTGTTCGAGCTTTGCCAGAAAATGCTTTTAACACACCTGATGATTGGGCAAGATTTGTTTTGCAACATGAAATGACACACGTTGACAACTCATTTGTAGCTATGCAAACTGCACACAAACAAAAATATGGGCAGGGAACTACCTATACAAAAGCTGACTATGAAAATGATGTTAACAATATAGCGTTAGAAAAACATTATAAAGGTTTTGGTTTAAAGCAAACTGCTGCAACAAAGTCTTGGTTGTATAATCTTATGTCTACACCTTCAAAGCGTTCTATGAATGATATGTCTTTGCCTAATGAGATACATCAAAATATAGTTAAGTCATTCCATAATGGTGCTGAAAACTTAGAGGGTAGTTTAGCAGGTAAGGGTATTCAATCTTTAGCAGCAAGAGCTTTGACATATTCAGCCGATGCTTTTAATTTAGAACGAGACTTAAAATTATTGTGGAGGGAAGAGATTAAAGGCTTCCAAGGTGGGGGTGAAGTTCTTGGTTTTAATGTAGATAATTTAAGAGTTAGAACTGGAACGTATGGACAAAATGCAAAGACATATGAAGAGTGGTTACAAAACACAATTGATCTTGTTATTGATAGCTTTGATCCAACGTTTAGCAAAACAACGTTAGCAAATTTACCTAAGACTTCGACTGAAGGTATGGAAAGATTAAAAAATTTCTTTAAAAATTTTGAAGCTGACGCTAGGGAAGTTGGTGCATTAGGAGATGACGCATCATTAAGAATAAAACTTAAGGATTATAAAGAACAGATAGCTTTTAGAGAAGATGAGATTGCTGCGTTAACAGCCTCTGATCCAGTTGCAAATAAATCAACAATAAATACATCAAAGATTGTATTGGATTATCAAAAGAAAGAAGCTATTTATTTACAAGGTTTATTAGATAACTCAGTTAATCGTAACTACGCTTTCCCTATATATTACAACAAAGTCTTATTGAAAGAAAGCCCTCAAGCATTAGAAGAACTTACTATTATATTTAAAGATCACATGCTTAGTCAAGGTAAGCATAACACATGGGATAATGTAAGTGGAACGTGGAGTACAATGCGAGTTAGTGAAGAGCAAGAAGCTAGGTCTATAGCAGAGCAGATTGTAACTCGTATCATTGAAGACCCTGACGTTCAAAACCTTGTGCCAAAATCAGGTAAGGGTAAACATTTAATGCGTAGAGCATTAGATATACCTGAGTATAAAATTAAAGATTACATGGTTCGTGATAGCCGTGTGATACAAAACTATGCAAATAAAATGGGCTTTCGTCTTGAGTGGGCTAGGATGCATGGCAAAATGGATATCGATGATATCTTAATGCGACATGAAGAGTTAATGAGAAGAGACGGAAAGCATACAGAAGATCGAATAGCTGAAGTTAAAAGAGATTTCTTAGCTGACTATGAAAGAGAAGCAGGCATACATGTTCGTGATCCTGATGCTATGAACCAAACTGTTGTTAGAAATTTAAAGTCTATTGCAGGTATGACTTACTTACCATTAGCAGGTATTACATCTATTATAGATGCTACAGCTATGCCTATTTTTGAGCATGGATTTAAGAATGTTTTTAAAACAGGGCTTAGACTTGTTGATGGTGACTGGGCAAACATGAAAATGAATGGCCGTCAAGTTAGAAACAGTGGTGAAGGTTTGGAAATTAGCCGACCTATTGTTCAATATAGAGTATTGACTGATTCAGTGCGTGACTTACAGCCTAAAAGAACAGAGCGAATTATACAAACTGCTGAGCGTGCATTTTATATGGCTAACATTCTATCGCC
>Ga0307984_1000467_pt1 | contig 17604 bp, 17 predicted proteins | sample EllFjometageno78_FD_203169 | JGI IMG/M metagenome (GOLD analysis project Ga0307984, IMG submission 203169) | Marine microbial communities from Ellis Fjord, Antarctic Ocean - #78 | ecosystem: Environmental > Aquatic > Marine > Unclassified | place: Southern Ocean | collected 2014-10-09
GCTAAAGGTAGTAAGTTCGACCGTGTTCACTACGTATATTTGCTTCGATGATAGTAGTAGGTAACAAACTCCTTTCGGAAGACATTTTCGAAGTTCAATTCTCTTGCGATATTGCTGCTTGTCAGGGAGCTTGTTGTGTTGAAGGATCTGGTGGCGCCCCTCTAACTGAGGAGGAGTGTGCTATTCTAGATGACATTTTCGAAGATGTCAAGCCTTTTCTCCGGGAGGAAGGTCTTGACGTAATCAAGGAAAAGGGTCTGTTCGTGATGGGCAGCGACGGTACGCTAGAAACGCCCCTTATTGAAGGCCGAGCTTGTGTGTACACAACGATCTCTCCCAAGGGCAATTTGCAATGCGGAATAGAACAAGCCTACAACGAAGGGAAAATATCGTGGAAAAAACCCATTTCGTGTCACCTTTATCCCATTCGAGTCAAAGAACTCATTGACTTCACGGCCCTCAATTACCACAAATGGGAAATATGCAATTCAGCTCTTTCTTGTGGGATTGCAAGAAAAACATCCATCTTGGAGTTTTGTAAAGATGCGCTTGTACGTCAATTTGGCACGGAGTGGTACGAGGAGGCGTTAGCAACCATGAAGGTTTGGACAGAGGAAAAGAACAATGAAGGAAAGTCGTAAAGCAGAGATGAGGAACACGCTACTTATTTTCTATGTTATGTTTTTAGGAGCCTTCATTTGCGTTGACTCTCTCCTCGCTCAGACAAATGATCCTTGGACCATAAATCCTGTTTTATCTCTCAACACCTCAGGCAATGACGTGCCATTCGGTGTCGATTCTTCTTACGTGTATCTGAAACGGGAAGGTGTGCATTTGAGGTTCCCTCGTGTATCTAATCCTGCGCTTCTCGGAACGCCAGAACAACTATCTATTGTCGCAATACGAGATGAAGCTTGGGACGAACTCGGTGAAATCCAGCACGTGTCGATAGATGAGCAACATGGTCTTGCAGTGATTTCAGCTCGCCCATACCCTGGTGCCCCTGATTATGATTTGTTCATCAGCTCCACCCTTCCAAGTTCTAGATTTAAGAAAGGTGACACGTCGAATCTTTGGTCAAAAGCGTATCCGTTGGTTTCATTAAACTCTTCTTTTGATGAAGTGTACCCTCAATTTATTCAGGGTGGATTGTATTTTTCCTCCAACAGAAATGAGACAGACTTCGACATCTTTTTTGCCCCCCGTCATCTACAATGGCAAAGTGCTTCTGTCCTTGATTTCCCCATCAATTCTGATTCTGACGACCTCTCTTTGGTTGTTCTAAATGATGACGATATGTATGTGTGTTCTAACCGAACAAATTCGGAAGGTTTTGACGTATATCTCTTGTCAAGAAATAAAAACGAATCCCTCGCGAAGGGTTTCTATTTGGAATTAACTTTGGATGGCAATCCAGTTTCGGGTGTGGAAGTTAAATGGGTAGAAACATCAGGATTTGACCGAGGCGCAACAATATTTGAGAATACCACGGACCCTGAAGGATTCATCTCTTTAGATGAGCTGCCCTCAAGCAGGGTTTTGTCTATGCGAATCGGGTCGATAGAGTCACCTGTTATTGAAGGGACTGTTGTACGGATCATGAATTTTAATGGGGAGGTTGTCAGAGAGTATGCGATCAGTTCATCAGGCTTTTTATCTGTGGATTTCTTACCCCTGGATTCAATCAAAGATCTTGATTTGAATGATTTGAATGATTTAAGCGGTCTCCCATCTCGTTATCCTCCGATCTATACACTCTACTTCGACCTAAATATATTCACCCCTACATCTAAATCTGCGGATCAACTGGAGTTGTGGTGGCAGAATAACGCCCAGGATTTTATTGTTAAAATTCAGGAGTTCGCGCTCGTGTTAGAAGGTCATGCAGATATTACGGGAACAACAGATTTAAATGAAAATTTGAGTCAAAAAAGGGCGGTTTGGTTCAAGGAGTGGTTGATTTCTAAAGGCGTTCATGCCGAACAAGTCAGCACGCGTGGTATGGGCGCAAGATTCCCGGTAAAAATCTGTCCAAACCTCTCAGATCTATTTTTAGATTGTCCCCCTGAAGTACACGCTGTAAATAGACGTGTCGAACTTAGGTGGGAAGTGTTGTAGATGTTGTTTAAAATCTAGCGAAATACAGACGCACCGACAATCAAAGAATGCATACTTTTACACCATGCTTATAACAGTAATACGCTCAAAACTACACCGACTCACAGTCACTGAGGCGGATTTGAATTACGTAGGTAGTATCTCTCTTGACCCCAACCTTATGGAAGCGGCTGACCTCATAGAAGGGGAAAAAGTCCAAATTGTCAATGTCAATAACGGTGAGAGATTAGAGACCTATACCATTAAAGGAGAACGAGGGACAGGCCAAGTTTGCCTCAATGGCCCTGCTGCGAGACGATGCCAGCCAGGGGACATTGTCATTGTCATTGCTTATGGGATGATGACCATTGAAGAGGCAAAATCGTTTACTCCTACTGTTGTTTTTCCGAATACAGAAACAAACACAATTCTCTAAATATGAACTGGAAAAAAGCGCTAACTCTTTCCCTGTTTTTTGCAATAGGAGTTTTTCTTTTTTGGAAAACGATAACGATCATCCCAGAAGATGAGAGACCCAGAATTTGGGAGGATATGTTATCTGCTCCCATTTGGGCGATTATGATGTCTTTCATCATGGGATTTTTAGCTATAGTTAGTAGGGGTTTGCGATGGTTACTGTTGCTAGAGCCTATGGGTTACTCCCCCTCAGGATTCAGGTCTGTGTGTGCTGTTGCTTTCGGTTATTTATCAAATACTTTCGTGCCAAGATCTGGAGAAATAGTTCGCTGTGCTACATTAAACTCTACAGATGATATTCCAGTAAATAAACTTATAGGCACTGTAATTACAGAGAGGGTTGTGGACTTTATAATGCTCTTTCTTTTCATGTCGGTTGCTCTACTAACAAATTTAGATGCCGTAATTCGCTTACTTAGTAAAATACCCTTTCCAGGGGGCTCTGTTTTTCAAAATTCAATGATTGCATTTGTCCTCATACTACTATTAATTCTTATTGTATTCATTATGAAACGAATCAATAGGTCTGACAATCCTCTGCAAAAGAAAATCGCGCACTTTTTATCAGGCATAGGTCAGGGAATAAAAAGCGTGCTTTCTATGAAAAATCGCACAGCTTTCATCATTCATACATTTTTCATTTGGATCATGTATTTCCTTATGTCGTATGGTCTTTACAAATCTATGAATGGTTCAAGCGGAATAGATATCTTCGAATCAATTTGGGTTATGGTATCTGGAGGTTTCGGTATGGTTTTCCCTTCTCCAGGAGGCATAGGTTCTTATCAGTTGGCAGTTGCACTGGGGTTTGAATCATTAGAATATAAATATACAGTAGGTGTTTCAGTTGGAAATGTAGTTTGGTTGACTCAAACTATTATGATAATTATTTCCGGTGCTCTGGCATATATTTATTTATCGGCATATCGTTTTTCTTTGAAGAAGTCCAAACCTGAATGATGTCCTCTTGTTCGTTATCTGAATTACTTGAATTAAGATCCATATGGGCTTCTGAAGGGGAGAGTGTTGTCTTTACAAATGGCGTTTTTGATCTACTTCATGTAGGTCATCTTCATTCTTTAGAATCCGCTAAATCTTATGGCACTCGTTTGGTTGTGGGGATCAACTCTGACTCCAGTGTGCGAGAACTTGGCAAAGGTCCAGACCGTCCTATACATAGCGACAGGGACAGAGCCAAACTTCTTTCTTCCCTTACGTGTGTAGATGCAGTCATTGTTTTCTCCGAAAACACACCACTAGAATTAATATCGGCGCTCTCACCAGATGTTCTCGTCAAGGGAGGCGACTATGATCCCACATGTGAAGATCGGTCTCACTCGCGTTATATCGTCGGTTCACACGAAGTTCGAAGTGCTGGAGGTTTAGTCCACACGATTTCACTCTTGCCCGGACATAGCACAACAACAATTCTAAATAAGTAATCGCTTAGATTTCTTCCTCCTCAAGAAACTTGGTGGTGAAGTTTCCAGAGCGAAATTTTTCATTTTTCATCAAACGCTGATGAAATGGAATCGTAGTCTTGACACCTTCAATGATGTATTCATCAAGTGCCCGTTCCATTTTTGTGATTGCTTCCTCACGGGTTTGGGCCACCACGATGAGTTTCGCAATCATACTGTCATAGTAAGGAGGGATGCGGTAACCTGCGTAAACGTGAGTGTCTACACGCACGCCATGACCTCCAGGTTGATTGTAATGTGTGATTGTTCCGGGGCAAGGTGCAAAGTTTCGGTCCGGATCCTCTGCGTTAATTCGACACTGAATCGCATGCATGGAAGGGAAATGATTGCGCCCACTTATTTTCTCTCGAGCTGCAAGCTTAATCTGCTCCTTGACGAGGTCGTAATTGATGACCTCCTCTGTGATTGTGTGCTCGACTTGAATCCGCGTATTCATCTCCATAAAGTAGAAGTTCCTGTTCGCGTCAACAAGAAATTCAACGGTCCCCACACCTTCATACTTAACAGCTTCAGCAGCTCTTACAGCAGCTTTGCCCATCTTTTCACGTAGTTTATTCGTGATAAAAGGAGAAGGCGTTTCTTCAACTAGTTTTTGATGGCGACGCTGTATTGAACAGTCACGTTCAGATAAGTGACAAGCTTTGCCACGGTAGTCAGAAGCAATTTGTATTTCTATGTGACGGGGCTCGACGATGAATTTCTCCATATACATCGCATCGTTTCCAAACGCTGCAGCAGCTTCTCGCCTTGTGTTCTCCCATGCATAAGCCAACTCTTCGTCATTGTTGCACATCGCCATCCCCTTGCCACCGCCTCCAGCAGTCGCTTTAATCATGATGGGATACCCCATGTCATTTGCACATTTCTGCGCCTCCTTATAGGTTTCAAGAATGCCCTCAGACCCCGGGATGGTCGGTACACCTGCATTCTTCATTGTGGTCTTTGCAGCAGCCTTATCTCCCATAGAATCAATCATCTCAGGACTCGCTCCGATGAATTTGATGTCATTTTCTCTACAAATTCTAGAGAATGCGGAGTTTTCAGATAGAAACCCGTATCCTGGATGAATTGCGTCTGCATTGGTGATTTCTGCAGCCGCAATGATGTTGGGGATATTAAGATAACTCTCTGCACTTTTAGGAGGCCCTATACAAACGGCTTCATCAGCAAACCTTACAGGCAGGCTATCTTTGTCGGCAGTAGAATAGACCGCTACGGTAGCGATGCCCATTTCTCTGCATGTGCGAATCACGCGTAATGCGATTTCGCCTCTATTTGCAATGAGGATTTTCTTAAACATGACTTTGAGTTTAAGGGTTAAATCAAGTAGGGTCCACGATGAATAAAGGCTGGTCGTATTCCACAGGATTGTTATCCTCAACAAGGAACTTGACGATTTTGCCTGTCACTTCAGACTCGATTTCGTTGAACAGTTTCATCGCTTCAATCACGCAAACCACGTCACCTTCTTTAATTCTGTCCCCCACATCTTTGAAGGGGTCTTTATCTGGGCTTGGTCGGCGATAAAATGTACCGATCATAGGCGACTTCACTTCAATGAGATGGGAAGTGTCCTCAACAACGTTTGAAGCGACAGGTTCAACAGGTCCTTGTGTCTCGACTGGTCGTGCTACAACAGGTGCCGCTATTTGTTCAGTAAAGTCTATAGGAACGTTTATGCTCTGAACAGGAATGTCTTCACCTCCTCTTCTACGTCCTTTCGGCATCTCAGACTTGATGATTATTTTAAAGTCCTTCTGTTCTATTTCAACCTCAGTCACACCGGTTTTCGCGATGAACTTGATGAGGTCTTGAATTTCAGTTATTTTCATGATATCATGATTTTCAGGTCGGAAAGATAATACCTGAAAGTTAAGATTTAGCGTTGTATGCCCATTTCAAGTAAATAGACCCCCAAGTGAAGCCACCTCCAAATGCAGCCAAAATAAGATTGTCACCTTTTTTTAATTGTGATTCCCAATCTCTAAGGCACAATGGAATTGTTGCTGCTGTTGTGTTTCCGTAGTTCTGGATGTTGATCATTACTTTCTCTTTGTCAACTCCCATACGCCTTTGGGTTGCGTCTATAATTCTAAGATTTGCTTGGTGAGGCACGAGCCACGCCACATCATCTCCAGTCAGTCCATTTCTCTCCATGATTTCGTAACTCACATCAGCCATTCCTGTAACTGCGGCTTTGAACACGGGTTTTCCATCTTGGTATAAGAAATGCATTTTCTTGTCCACAGTTTCATGTGATGCAGGATTCAAAGACCCTCCGGCTTCCTGACGCAGTGAATTTGCTCCTTCTCCATCGCAGTAATGGATGTGGTCGATGATCCCGTCATCATCTTCACTTGGCTCTAACAAGACTGCTCCGGCACCGTCACCGAACAGAACACAAGTGGTGCGATCTGTGTAGTCCGTAATTGAACTCATTTTGTCAGCGCCCACAATGACGACTTTCTTGTAAGTCCCGTTTTCAATAAATTGTGTACCAGTGGTGAGGGCAAATAGGAATCCTGAACAAGCGGCACTTAAATCGAACCCCCATGCATTTGTCGCACCAACTTTGTGCGCGATAAGATTTGCTGTTGAAGGGAAAAGCATATCAGGCGTAACGGTTGCCGTGATAATGACGTCTATTTCAGTAGGGTCAATGCCTCGTTTTTTACATAGCTCCTTCACCGCTTCAGCCCCCATAAACGACGATGCTTTTGTTGGATCCTTCAATATGTGACGTTTCGAGATCCCCGTACGTGATTTTATCCACTCGTCGTTTGTATCGACCATTTTTGATAGGTCTGCATTTGTAAGAGTATCTTCAGGGACGTATCCCGCTACAGATGTAATTGCTGCTCGCATGAAATTATAATTGTTGGCCAAAGTTATACGGCTAACTCGTACGCTTTGGTGAATTTGTCAGGAGTCTTAACTTCGTTTGGTGGATAACCATGAGTAAAGAAAACTATAAGAAATAGAAAAAGGGGGCAGAAGCCCCCTTCAATTCGTAAGAGAATAAACAATTGTTACCCCCAATAAAGTTTACGCTTCTTCGCGTTCCATCACAACTTTACCTTTGTAGTAAAGCTTTCCTTCATGCCAGTGGGCACGATGGAACATATGTGGTTGACCAGTTGTAGGGCAGGTGCTTACGTTAGGTGCTGTTGCCTTGTAGTGCGTACGACGTTTACGTGTACGCGTACTACTCTGCCGGTTTTTTGGATGTGCCATTTCGGTGTTATTACAATTTCTTCAATGCGTCCCAACGAGGGTCCGTTTGTTTTTTACTTTCTTCTTCTGAATCATTCATCGTGTAACCGAGCATATTTGGATCGCAATCGGATTCATTTTCATGAACTCGGTTCGTAGGACGAGAGACATGAGCCATCTCGTAAATGGTTTGGCTTATATCTAATTCAAACTCATTTTTACCTAAGATCCACAACGCGTCAGAATACTCAGTTTCATCTCCATAACGAATTGCGATTTGCTCTTCGTGTTGAAGCGGAAAGGAAAGTTCCTCTAGACAACGTCCACAAGGTACCTTCCAAGTGAGATCTAGTGAAAGGCGTAAGGTCATAGTAGTGACCGAATACTCTAACACTATATCCAAAATGCCTTGGGCACTCTGGATTTCTGATTCAGGGAAGCAAGCAAAGAACTCAGGATTCACGTCCATTCGGAATTCGTGATTCCCAGGCTTAAGACCCATAAATGGGATTTTATAGTTTGCCAAAGGATTCATTCCGTCCAAATTTCGGGACGGCAAAGATAGTGTATAGATAGCTGCTTCCCAATAATTTTCTACAATTAACGTCTAGAGTCGCGGTAATCGCGTTTAGGGGGTGCGATTTCCAGTGGATTTGACGTTAATTCTTTGTGCTCAAGTCTGCTTTTATGGATATCCTGAGCAAGAAATATTGCTGTGCGCATTGAGTCCGGAGATGCTGTGCCTTTGCCTGCAATATCAAACCCCGTACCATGGTCTGGGCTGGTTCTGACAATGGGTAGGCCTGCAGTAAAGTTCACGCCTCTGCCGAAACTCATCGCTTTGAAAGGAGCCAATCCCTGGTCGTGATACATTGCAAGAACTCCGTCAAAATCTTTGTGTGCTCCTGACCCGAAAAACCCATCTGCAGCAAAAGGACCGAAAACGTTCATGCCAGCAGTATTTGCATCTTTCACGGCCGGCCCTATCATCTTTTGTTCTTCATCACCCATAAGTCCATTGTCTCCAGCATGCGGATTGAGTCCCAAAACGGCTATTCTCGGAGAAACACATCCGAAATCTCGTGCAAGAGATTCGTGCATTAGGTTGAGTTTGCTTTTGATGCTTTTTGCAGTGAGCGAGGACGCAACCTCCTTAAGTGCGATATGTCCTGTTACAATGCCTATGCGAAGGTTTTCGGCGACGAGAAACATCAACACATCTTCTGCGTTTGCCATGTGGGCCAAATACTCTGTGTGTCCTGGAAATTTAAATCCAGACTGAGTAATTGCCTCTTTGTTAATTGGAGCTGTCACAAGAACATCCACCTTGCTAGATGCCAGGTCTTCCACGGCTCTCTCAAGTGATTTATAAGAATAGTGTCCAGCCTCAGAAGTTAATGCCCCAGGGCGGTGACCGAAGTCCTCAACAGAGATATTGAGTATATTAAGCTGACCCTGTTTCGCGTTTTCAGCAGAATCTACTTCACTCCAGTTCAGGTCTTTTAATCCGAGCGCCTCAAGATTTTTAGCAATAAGGTCTGGAGAAGCGTATAAAACTGGAGTAAGGCCGATCAACATTCTATCGTCCGCAAAAACGTGTAAAATAGTTTCAATACCTATTCCATTTGGGTCGCCTGAAGTAAGTCCTATTCGCATAAGTCGTCGTTTTATGAATTTCAAAGGTAGCTATCTAAACCTCGCGTTCGTGCCACAGTCGTGATGTAACTTAGTCGTCTATGTTTATCAACCTATTAAAGACGTTTTTTCTTTCTGTTGGAGTCATGTTTTTTGGCTTGACTGCGAATGCTACGCACAATAGAGCAGGCGAAATAACCTACAGACATCTTGAAGGGTTAACGTATGAGGTATTAATAACGACCTATACGAAGGCCTCTGCTTTTGCTGACAGGCCCGTTTTGTACTTAAGGTGGGGAGATGAAAATGGTTTGGCATATGACTCACTTAATAGGGAGTCCATCAATATCCTCATAGGAGATATTCAAGTGAATACGTACACAGGAACGCATACTTACGGAGGGCCAGGCTTATTTGAACTTAAGGTGGAGGATCCCAACAGAAATGAGGGTGTTCTTAATATGATTGGGTCAGTTGACACCCCGTTTTCAATTAGGTCACTTCTTATTATTGATCCTGAGGCTGGTCACAACAACAGTGTTCAACTTTTAAATCCAGCGACAGAAAATGCTTGCCTAAATAGAGAGTGGGTACACAACCCAGCAGCTTTTGATGAAGATGGTGATTTACTTATATTCAGTTTGGTGCCATGTAGAGGTTTTAATGGTGACCCCATACCTACTTACATCTATCCTGACGAAGTGAGTAACAACGATGACACGTTTGCGATTGACCAGTTTACAGGTGATGTGACTTGGAACAGTCCTCAACTCGTGGGTGAATACAATATTGCAATTCGAGTAGAGGAGTGGAGAGAAGTTGCAGGAGAGTTACGCAAAGTGGGCGAAGTCGTGAGAGATATGCAGATTGATGTACAAGTATGTGCAAACCAGCCACCAGAAATTTCAGAACAGACGGATACATGTATCGTCGCAGGATCTTTCTTGACTTGGTTTATTAACGCTTCTGACCCTGATGGAAACAACATCACTTTAAATGCAGTCGGGGGGCCTATCAGTGAAGTGAATCATCCAGCTGTGTTCACGAATTTGGGTGGAGGTATAGGTGAATTTGCTTGGGCGCCAAGCTGTGCTGAAGTTCGACTTGCGCCTTACCAAATCATTTTCAAAGCCACCGATCAAGGCACTGCAGTTCCTTTGACAGATATTTCTACAGCCTATGTCAGAGTTGTGGCTCCGCCTGTAGAAAATGTCATTGCTGAAGCAGTAGGGAATACAGTCCTTCTTGGCTGGGCTGGTGGAGAGTGTAGTGAGAATCTAGAAAGCTGGCAATTAGATGCGGGGTATCACGACATTTACAGGAAACTTGATCCTGATGTGTGGAGTCCTACTGTCTGTGAAACAGGTGTTCCTGAGGAATTGGGATACGAACTTATTACCAGTTTGCCTAACCTGGGTGAAACAGGCTTTGTGGATGAAGATATGTTGAGTTTCGGAGCGACCTACTGTTATCGAATCGTGATGAGATTCCAGGATGGTTCTGAATCGCTCGCAAGTGACGATGTGTGTGCGACCATTGTGAAAGATGTTCCTGTAATGACACATGCCGACGTTGTGGTGACAGATGCTGTCGAAGGTGTTGTAAACGTGGGATGGTCACCTCCTACAGAAATGGACACCTTGGCTTTTCCAGGTCCGTATTTTTATAAGGTGTTTCATATTGATGGCTCAGGAGAAGCTGCTGAAGTCTCTACAATTGGCCCCTCGGTTTCTTCCCCATTGGATATATTCGCGTTAGATACGATGTTTGCTCACGTTCAAGTAGATACAGAATCTGAAGCGAGAACCTATAAGGTAGAGGCGTGGTCAGGAACCTTCGCTGGAGACCAAATGATCGGTGTGAGTATCCCGGCACAAACGCCATTCTTGACGCTCACCCCGAACGACAATAGAATTGAACTGGAACTTACAGCCACCGTGCCGTGGTCGAATACAATCTTCTATTTGGCACGCAAAAGCCCTTTAGAACTTGACTTTATCCCACTCGATACGGTAGAGGTTGGGGTTGATATACCCGGTGTCGTGGCGCCGGGAGGGGGGCAGGCTTTCCCCATCGATCAATCATTTTTATATGAAGATTCGGGCTTGATTAATGGGGTAGAGTATTGTTATAGAGTGATTTCTGAGGGAAATTATGATGCTTCAGATATAGAAACACCTCTTCGCAATGCAGCTCAAATTGTTTGTGCAACCCCCTACGATTTCACACCTCCCTGTCCGCCTGTGTTACAAGTAGATCCAGACTGCCCTCTAGAAGTGGACTTTGTCGCTTGGAGTGTACCTGATGGATGTGCAGATGATGTGATGGGGTATATTTTGTACTGGGCTCCATTCGAAGGCGATTCACTACAGCCCTATGTGTTTTTTGACAATGATGGAGCATTCGAGTTGGACACTTCTTTTATATTTAATGAAGAAGGAGAGGAGGGAAGCATTGCTGGATGTTTTGCTGTTACAGCATTGGATAGTTTGAACTTAGGTCCTGATGGTGAATATCGACGCAATGAGAGTGCGTTTTCTAACATTGAATGTGTAGACAATTGTCCGTTTTATTTTCTTCCGAATGTGTTCTCTCCAAATCAGGACAACATGAACGATGTCTTTCAGGCATTCCCCTGGAAGTTTGTTGATAGCGTAGATTTTGTAATCAACAACAGATGGGGTGTCCCCGTGTTTTATACGCTCGACCCCAATGTCAATTGGGATGGAACTCATTTCGAGACGGGTGAACGTATGCCGGACGGAGTCTATTACTACACAGCAATTGTATATACGCGCCGTCTGGTAGGCATCGTTCCTGAGAAAATATCAGGTACCTTGCATTTGGTTGGAGGAAGAGGTATTGTCGTTGAATAACACGAAACGGAAAAGTTACTGAAGGATGTTTACAGGAATTATTGAATCTTTAGGAGTTATCGAGGGTATTGAGAAAGAGGGTTCAAATGTCCACTTTACACTTCGTTGCCCGTTTTCTTCTGAACTTAAAATAGACCAAAGCGTTGCCCACGACGGAACCTGTCTTACTGTCGTAAAGTGCGATACCAAGCGTTATACAGTGACCGCGATTGAAGAAACACTCATGCGGACCCGACTCGGTAGCTGGAAGCTCGGAGACCAAGTCAATCTCGAGAGATGTGTTCGTCTCGGTGACCGGCTCGACGGTCACATGGTTCAAGGCCATATTGATACGACAGGTATGCTTGTCAGTTCAGAATCTCGAGAAGGTTCTTACGTCCTTACATTTGAACACGCTTCGACTCCTGAAAACCCTGCTTGGATTACTGTTCCCAAAGGATCTGTGACCATCAACGGAATCTCCTTGACAGTTGTTGAAAGCTCACAAAATTCATTTTCGGTTGCGCTCATACCTTATACATGGAAAGAAACGAACATGCATACATTGGTTCCGAGAGATACAGTAAATCTAGAGTTTGACATCTTTGGAAAATACATGTCAAAAATCTTGGCGGCGAGATTACCTGCCGGGTCTTAATTCGAAATTTTCACCAAGGTAAAGGCGTCTCACCTGCTCGTCCGATGCAAGTGACTCTGCGGTACCTTCTTTTAAGATTTGGCCTTCAAAAAGTAAATATGCCCTGTCAGTGATGTGGAGCGTTTCTTGCACGTTGTGATCTGTAATTAAGATGCCGATTCCTTTTTTACTCAACTGAATCACGATACGTTGAATATCCTCCACAGCGATGGGGTCGACACCTGCAAATGGCTCGTCTAAAAGGATGAATGTAGGAGAGCAACACAGTGCTCTGGCAATCTCAGTTCTACGTCTCTCTCCACCAGACAAAACGTTTCCCATACTTTTCCTCACCTTCTTCAACCCAAACTCTTCGATTACCTTTTCTAATTTATCTGCTTGCTCCTCTTTAGAAAGGGCTTGCAATTCTAAAATAGCTTTTAAGTTGTCCTCTACTGACAAAGCTCTGAAAACCGACGCTTCTTGGGGGAGATATCCAATCCCCTTTTTTGCTCTTTCGTGCATGGGGGTCCTTGTGATTTCTTCTTTTCCTAAGAAGACCCGACCTGCATCGGGCCGAACCAACCCTACGATTGTATAGAAGCTTGTGGTTTTGCCTGCACCATTTGGACCCAGTAACCCTACAACCTCTCCAGGTTTAATGTAAAAACTTATATCATTCACAACCTTTCGTCCTCCATAGCTTTTGACGAGTCCTTCAGAATGTAAAGCGTCGTTTAGATCATTCGTTAATCCCATGGTGTAAAATTACAACGATTTTTATTTTAGATAACGCGCATTAAAGTTCAACCGAAAAACCCAATCGGATCCCCCAATTTTCTCTCATCCCTTCTTCAGATCCCGTGAGTCGTCTGTGGTAATCGATTCGGAAGAACTGAAAAATATTTTCGATACCGATCACTCCTTCTGCATATGTGCCATTCAGACCCGTTGTGCCATCGGGGAGAGACACGAGTGCTTCGTGTTTTGTGTCCCAAGACCCCAACACCCCTTTAATTCCGATTACTTCTCTTAATTTGGCCCTTCGAATAAGAGGGATGTGATTTAAAATCGCACCTTCTCCATGCCACTCGATACTTGCGCGGACCCATTTGTCAGTGACGTACTCGAAATAGCGCAGCAAATTGAATGAAGGTTGTATTGAAAGCGCAGTCTCGTTTGCAGGTTGTAGTTCCATTAGTGCAAATGGTGCTGTTCCTGAGTAGGCGCCCGTATTTGTATTCCATCTCACTCTTCCCAGTGGACCAAACCGGAGTTTCCCTTCCAGTTCCAAGGTGTACCTTCCGTATCTATACTGGCTTCCAGCAATGTTTTTCCAGGCCTGTGTAGTCGAAGCGGTTATGATCGGGAATCGTGACCCCAGAGAAACGCGATCGAATGCACCGCTGACAAATTTCTCAGAATGGGCATATCTCAACTGAAAAGTACTTTCGGCAGTAATTAACACTTTATTTCCCTCCGGATTTTCGGGCAAAGGGAATTCAAGTTCACCTCTGGCGGTAATATCTCGATGTCGAAGTTCAACAAACGTTGACCAACCCGATCCAAACTCAGCGAGAAAGCTCGCCTCAGTTTTGACCACTTCCGTTAAATTAACTGCGCCACCTTCAATTGAAAGTGCGGAGTTAAATACATTGCCTTGATTGAAAAAGCCTAACATGCCAAATTGTTCAAGATCTTTTGAATGTGATGCATACCATTCTATACGTGGTATTTTACTTTGCAGCCAAGTAAGCTCTCCCCCGTACTTAAAAATTTCATCCTTGGATCCATAAGCCAAGAATACCTTAGGTAGAAATGTTCTGCTGAAATCATTGCTTGTTTCTACTCCCAGCCTGAATCGATTGCCTTCAATGGGGTTGTTGGAGTATGCGTAATACCATGGGCCCAGTTCGATCATTCCCAACTTCACATTTCCAGTCCCTAAGCCATATAAAAACCCCTTGATCAATTTATACTGTGTCATAGATTGAACAGAATCGGCCATCCAGTAGATGTTGGCCTCTTTTTCCAACAATGGCTCGGGTCTCTTCAAAACCCATTCTTTTTCCAGAATTTCATTGCTTCCTTTCTCAAAACTTAAATCCCTTCTTGAAGACCAAACGGAGTCTGGCCACTCCTCCGAAAACTCGAAATTTGTATTGACTCGGGTCCCCCTGACGTACATCCCCATACTTGATCCGGTCATGGAGAGGTCAATAATATCTTCTTGCTTGATGATGATCCAATTCCCATCAATGAGCGTATACTCTTGACTCCATCTCAACGCCCGAACGAAATTCAGGTTCGCACCCTCACTAATTTTGGCCTCTACCTTGCTCAATGCAAGAGATAAAGTATCAATCCATAATTCACCCTCAAAGGTCAGTTCCCCTCTTCTTCTTGGGACAAAAGCCATGTGAAATGCAGGTCTGCCATGCATCTCTAGCGTATCAAGAATGTAGTATCTGTAGTGGAGATTTCCCCTGTCGTGTAAAGGGCTGGTGAAGGCTTTGTCAAGAAGTAGAAGTTGGTTCTCGTAGAGGTTGATATTGATGAATTCGGCACTTACACTTGACGAACTCTCACCGTCGGAAAGCCAAGTCGCCCTCGCGCCTTCTACTCTTTGTTCTGCTCTCCGCGGCTTTTTTTGTGATCTTTTTGTCCCAATTGATTCTGACAAAAATGTTGGAAGAGCGATTCGTACATCGCTGGAATCTAGACTGTCCCAGACCCACCCGAAAACGCCCCAGAACTTCCGCAAAGGCAATTTTTCAGGAATGTCATTAAGATCAATTTGGAGTCTTTCATGGTAGTTATAACTTACTGCAGAAATGTTTGCGGGGTCGTTGCCTGGCTTTGCATCTGCGACTCTTTGCATAAGCGGTTTTGCGGGATTTTGCTTCTTTTTGTCGGGTCTTACCTCTGCGGCATCAAGCGCGATACTCCTGGGTTCAAGAGCGACATCCATCTTTTGTTTGACTTGTTTTTGAATAGAAATACTCTGAGAGGCATACCCCATGAAAGAGACCACGATTCGATTTACTTTGTGTTCACTTGCGAGCTCATAATAACCCTTTGTATTTGTCATCGTGCCGATAGATGTGCCTGCAAAGCTCACATTTACATAAGGCAGAGCTTGTCCAGTTTCCCCATCAAAAACGCGACCTGAGACCAAGGTGGTTTGACTCCAAACACCCAATTGAGCTACAACAAGAGTGAGACACAGGAAAAGATATTTCAAGTCTGATTGTTTTTCTTTTCTCTTCTTTTCTCTTCTCTTCGAGCGATAACGATGCCTAATTCGTAGAGAGCAAGCACCGGCATAGAGACCATTACTTGGCTCGTAACATCTGGCGGAGTAATAATTGCAGACAACACTAGGATTCCCACAAGTGCGTGTCTTCGATACTTTTTAAGACCTTTCGGTGTCACAATTCCAGCTCGGGCGAGAAAGAAAATCAATATTGGCAATTGGAAAATTAGACCTGAAGAAAACGAAATGGTCGCTACCGTCTTCACATAGGACATCACGCCAATTCTATGGGCGACATCTGTTCCCGCAATCGCATCTCCGAGTTCATAATGCCCAAGGAACTGAAGTGAAAGGGGAACGATTCCCCAATACCCAAATGCCACTCCCATGAAAAACAGCGTTGACGATGCTGCCGCAGCACCTCTTGCAGCCTTTTTTTCTGGCGCTTTAAGTGCGGGCTTGACAAAGGCCCACAATTGTATCGTTAAAAAGGGGAATGCAAGGATTGCTCCTCCGATGAGCGAGACGATCATGTGGGCCGTGAAGTTGCCCATCATGGTTGTATTTATGAGTTCGTAAGAGATGTCTTTTACGCACAATTTGTCTCCTGCTCCGATGATTTCAGAAAGTTTACACCAAGCCCTAAAGCTGAAAAACCCCTCATTTCTCGGCCCAAAAAGAACAGTATTGAACAACCAGTCTTTTTGAATGAATAGAAATGTAGCTCCTGCGAGGATCGCCATTGCGGAAAAGAATAATCTTTTTCTGACTTCTTCTAGATGATCTAGAAAGCCCATTTCTTTCTCGTTTGGTAGTTCTTGATCGAGAGGGCTCATTTCGTTTTTAACTGTGTAATCCCTTCTCTTACGAGATCGTGTAAGTGAACCATTCCTGTGTAATCCCCATTTTCGTTAGTAACGATTACCTGTGATATACCTTTTTCCTCAATCATTTTGGCGGCATGTGCTGCAAGTTCGGTCCCCACAATTGCAAATGGTTTCGGCGTCATGATCTCCTCAGCTTTTGAATTGATGGCATTGCCTACTACGAGTGCTCTTCTTAAGTCACCATCGGTGATGATCCCCACAATTTTTGACTCAGATCCCACAATCGCAGTCGCTCCATATCTGCCGGCTGTCATGGACAGAAGTACATCTTGTATATGCGCATCAAATCTGACTGACGGTTTTCTTTCTGGATCAATAAGATCGTGAAGCCTTACTGTAAGCCTTTTTCCGAGTGCGCCTCCAGGATGAAATTTCGCAAAATCTTCAGCCCCAAACCCTTTGGCTTCCATAAGACACATCGCCAAAGCATCGCCCAAAGCCATCTGAACAGCTGTGCTTGTAGTGGGAGCAAGGTCATATGGACAAGCTTCGGCATCGACCCCAGCAATCAATACGATGTCGGATTGTTTTGCGAGTGGAGAATCAGCAACTCCTGTGACGCCCACAATTGTATGACCGTGTTGTTTTAACAAGGGCGTCAAAGCAGTCAATTCTGCACTTCTTCCACTTTTAGAGAGACATATCACGACATCCCCCTGTTGAATAACCCCTAAATCACCATGGACTGCATCTCCAGCATGGACGAAAAGGGCGGGTGAACCCGTCGAATTAAGGGTAGCGACAATTTTACGACCCACATCAGCACTTTTTCCTACACCTGTTAAAACGACTCTCCCAGATGTCTTAAGAATGAGATTTATGACATCAACAAAAGGAGTGCCTAGTTGGTCTGCGAGGCGATTGATAGCTTCAGCTTCTAGGCGAAGAGTTTGGGTGCCTCGATGTAGGATTGACTCCGCTGAAATGGATGTATTTAATTTTTTATAGCCCATATATAAATTTATGGTTGCAAAATAGTATAAACTGCTTATCTTTATAATGAGCAAATTTAAACATCGATGAGCCTGATTGATGAATCGCCACTAAGCGCTTTACAAACATATTT
>Ga0307984_1000468_pt1 | contig 17603 bp, 10 predicted proteins | sample EllFjometageno78_FD_203169 | JGI IMG/M metagenome (GOLD analysis project Ga0307984, IMG submission 203169) | Marine microbial communities from Ellis Fjord, Antarctic Ocean - #78 | ecosystem: Environmental > Aquatic > Marine > Unclassified | place: Southern Ocean | collected 2014-10-09
CGTTGGTGATCACCCCCCCGTCGTTGTTGATGGTCCCGTAGTTATTGATGCCCCCCCCGTCGTTGGTGATGGTCCCGTCGTTGTAGATGGTCCCCCCTTCGTTGTTGTTGATGACCCCGAAGTTGTTGGTGATGGTCCCGTTGTTGTTGATGATCCCGTCGTTGGTGATGGTCCCCCCGTCGTTGTTGACGGTCCCGTCGTTGGTGATGGTCCCCCCGTCGTTGTTGTTGATGACCCCGCCGTTGTTGATGGCCCCGTAGTTGTTGATGGTGAAATTAACAGTCAGATATGCCGTATTAACAACAAGCGCTCCTTCGGGAATTGTAGCGTCATTACCAACCGCAGGAAGCCAGTTGTCCCAGTTGAATGGATTATCCCATTCGCTGCCCCAGGCTCCTGTAAAGGTGGTTTGAGAAAGAACACCCAAAGATATAAAACAAGCTAAAGCAGTAATTAGTAGTCTCATAAGATGAGTTTTAAGACTTCAAATGTAGTCCATAACTATAGTGTTTTAAGGTGCTTTACAATTGAAAATTAGTTGTCGCCCCTAGAGAACTACTCTTCCTCATGTTTATACTTCATAACCACCTAGCGCGAGTTGATGTCTGACTTTTCTAATGAAACTCATGGGATTACATATTATATAAGACCGCTAATTAGTTTTTCTACCGTCATGCCGTCTGCTTCGGCTTTATAGTTGCGGACTATTCGATGGCGTAATATAGGAAGAGCTACTGCCTGCACGTCTTCAATGTCTGGACTGTATTTGCCTTCAAGTGCTGCATGTACCTTAGCTCCTATAACTAAGAATTGTGATGCTCTCGGGCCTGCTCCCCAGCTTAGGTAGTTATTTACATCGTCGGTTGCTAGATCGCGTCCTGGACGAGTTTTGCACGCTAAGTTGACAGCGTAGTTCAAAACGTTGTCGGCTACTGGCATACGTCGGATAAGTGCTTGGGCGGCGAGTATGTCTTCACCGGAAAGTACTGGAGAGACCGTTGCAGTGGCGTCACTAGTGGTGGCTTTTACTACATCTAGCTCCTCCTGAAAAGTCGGATAATCAACCCATGTGTTAAACATAAATCTATCGAGTTGGGCTTCGGGTAGTGGGTATGTGCCTTCTTGCTCGATGGGGTTCTGAGTCGCGAGCACGAAGAAAGGACTCGGAAGATCGTAGGCCTGCCCATTTACAGTAACGCATTTCTCTTGCATAGCCTCGAGAAGAGCGGCTTGGGTCTTTGGCGGGGTACGGTTAATCTCGTCAGCTAAGACTATGTTTGCGAAAAGTGGCCCTTTTACAAACTCAAATTTACGTGCGTCGTTAAGAATTTCAGAACCTGTAATGTCAGATGGCATTAGGTCCGGAGTGAATTGAATACGGTTGAACGAAAGCCCTAGTGCACTAGCTACGGTATTAACCAGTAATGTTTTAGCTAACCCAGGAACACCCACGAGCAGGCAATGGCCACCAGCTAGAATTGCCATAGTTACTTCTCGCACGACTTTCTCCTGTCCTACGATTATTTTCCCTACCTCTGCCATTAGTTGAGAGTGTTTTCCTCTCAAGCTATCTAGTGCTTCTTTGTCGCTCATGTTATAAAATTAATGCCAATTCATAATAAACTGACAATCTTCGAAAGTTGCATCGAGTCTAATGAAAGTCTCCGAGATGTTTTTGTTTACCCACTCATTCATGCTTTCCGTTCTTAAGTTGTTCTCTACTAGGTTTTGGAATAAAGAATAGTCGTCAGTAGGATTCGCCCTGTGTGCAGGGTGTCTAGCATCTAAACGTAAGATGGTCCAATACCCGTTGCCGTCTTTATCTAAAAGCTGTACAGGAGTACTGATTCCACCACCATCTAGAGGTTCTAGAAGGAAATATATATTAGGATCGAGCTCATCAACGCCGAACCTCACACCTCCATCTCTAGGATTTACTACTTGTCCTTTTTGGTTTGCTGACGATTCGCGAGTTGAGTGTGTTAACACTGTCGCCTCGAAAGAAACAGTGTTGGAGTTGAGGGAGACAGATAGACTATCAATCATAAGCCCTAAATCATACAAAGCAACTACGTCCACCTTTGCCTTCATTAATACGTGACAGGCACTGAACTGCTCACCCCTTTTATCGGTTACTCTTAAGAAATGAAATCCGAAGTCTGTTTCAAATATTCCAGAATATCCACCTACGGGAGTGTCAAATGCCGCAGCTTCAAACTCAGGCACGAATTGACCTCTTCCAATGTTATTGTAACAACCTCCCTTGTATTTAGAACCGGGATCTTCTGAAAATCTAGACGCAGCTAATGTCAACGATAGGCTTCCGGACATTACAAGAGTCCTTATGGAATCAAGAGTGTTCCTCACATCTTGTTTCTGTAATTCCGTAATCTCCGGATGCAGTACGATTTCACTATAGCTTATTTCTTCTGGAATAAGGGCCAAACTATCCGTAGGTATTCCCTCAAAATATTCTATTATCTGAGCAGGAGTAGCTCTCACATTTTGGTTGATAGTACCTCTCATTTGTTGCGCGAGAAGCTGGTCTTTTATAGGTCCGGTGAAATCCGCCCTCCATTCCGACACTGACTTTCCGTATTCTTTTTCGAATGCATCAGTGCTTCCAAGCATTTGAACGTAGTAGGCTAGTCTTCGTTCTATTTCATCCATGATCTCCGCATCTCCGACCACAAGGCTGTCAATCTTCGCGTTGTGAACTAAAAGCTTCTCGAAAAGCAAGTCTTCAATGATCACACAGCGCTCTTTGGTGCCTATAGTCCTACCCTCAAGCATCTCTTGAAAAACCCGCTCTTCCACTTCGCTATGTAAGATGATTTCATCTCCAACAATCGCAACGATACCGTCTAGAAGCTGGAATGAATCGGGCTGAGCAATAGCGCTCACAGTGAACTGACTTAACAGTAATGTGAAAAAAATAGTTCTGAATAATTGCATTCTTACGAAGGTAGTTCTACGGGGTTTTAATTAACTCAATGTGGGAGACTATCTCTTGTTACATGACCGTGAGCCCAAGCCTCCTTCACTAAATCATCTCTTAAATTCTCAAGAATTTCTCTCCTTCTTTCCTGAATAATCAGGTCTTCAATTCTGTCACTTGCAATAGCTAATGGTGCAGGTAAATCCTTAAGTCTATGCTCTATAAACTTCAACATATATGTTTTCCCACCAGAAGTGAAAGTGAGGACTTTTCTACTCTTCAGCTGATCCTCTACCCTATAAATTTGCAAGGGGATTTGGTCTAATAGGTCGCTCAAAAACCACCAGTAATCAATGTCTATTGCATAGTGTGCATTGTGTTCTATACACCACTGCTCTAGATTAGGGATGGATAATGAGTCTGATGTTGTAAGCCAAAACTGAACAGAATCTAACTCCGTTTCTTCAGCTGGGAGATGTACGAATACAGCCCTCACCACATGCTCAGGTAGCTTAAATAATTCTGGGCTAGATGTGTGGAATTCTAGTATTTCCTCTTCACTTACTTCAGTGTCAAGCCTGGATCTAACGAACGATGTCTCGTATTGATTTACTAAAAGAGCGTTCCTATAAGCCCTGATTTTAGCATCAAAACCCTCATCGTTTGCTGCTATTTCCTTCTCTGCTTGAGCTAGCAACACCTGCTCTCTTACCCAGCTATTAATTATCCTATCAGCCAGTAATGTGCTGTCGTCAAAATTCATTTCGTCAGGTATCCTATTTTCTAAGCTATCGAGAATAAGGACGTTTCCGAATGCCGTCAACACAATCGTGTCAACCGCTTCTCCTGAATTATTATTACATGAGGAAATCATTAGGCAGATACCTAATGTGCTTGCAAGAAATGCGGCTGGTATTTTTTTAATCGATAAGACTGTAAAGAATTTCATAGTTAACCACGACCTGGTATTTATTCCTAAGTTCTTCTAACCAAACCCCTTCTAGATGGTCTTGATATGTGGCAATGATTTGGCCTCTAGCTTCTTCAAGAGACTTCTCTGTGGGAGAAACTAGTCCTTTAATATTAACTACCACTACAGCATCACTGTCAGTGTCGAATAATAAGATGGAAGATGTGTTTGTTAGAACCTCAAACTCGCCAGAAGACATCATGCTGAACACGGTGTCGCTCCACATGTTAGCTCCTTGTGGGAACAATCCAGTTTCAACTCTTATAGCCAGTGGCTTATCAGTAATCAACTCTCTACGGTATTCTGCAATAGATTTACCTTTCTTTAATAAACCCTTCACCTCAGCCGCGATGTCCTTGTCTTCACAAGTGAATACATCGACGTCTAACCTCTCGTCCCACATGAACATAGATGCGTTGTCATTGTGGAAATTCATTAAACCAGTTGTGTCCTTCACTGCTTTACTCCAAACCATCTTATCCGTCAACTCGAATAACAGTATTCCATCGTGATACTCTTCTATAAGAAGTCTGAACGTATCGTGCTTTCCTTCTAGCCTAGCATCCTCATACGCCATTAGCTCCTGCTCTATAAGTTTATTTAAGAGCTTCTCGAATCTCTCGCTTGTTGCGATCTCGTCCCCTCTAGGTTTGCTAAAAGCAGCGAAGTCTACGAATGCTTGTACCGTAGTAGACTCTTCACCGATACTGAATAATGTGTAGCCGACTTCATCATTTCTCAAATTAGAGATAGGATGCCCCTTCGTGAATACGCTGTCTGTTTTAGCTATAGCTCTCAGGAGGGCTACGACACTCTTATTAGACAAGTTGAAGTTGTACGCTTTCTTTAATTTATTCAGGAACGATGATCGTGTCACATCAGCCCTAGAATCTCTACTCACTTTTTTCTTAAGTGCACGCTTAACCGTGTCGAAATCTTCGGGAGCCTTATAACCTATTCTTTTTACTATGTGCCATCCGTAGCTACTTAGGAAGGGTAGTGATATGTCTCCATTGTTTTCAAGGTTGAAAGCAGCGTCTTCAAATTCTTCAACCATTTTTCCTGCTCCGAACCATGCTAGTACACCGCCCTTACTTCCAGAAGAAGTATCGTCACTGTATTTCAAAGCTAGGGATTCGAATGACTCTCCTGAATTGAGGAATCCTGCTACAGCATCAATTTCTGCTTTAGCACTTTGAGTCATAGTCTTATTATTCACATCCGCTACTCTTATCATTATATGAGCAACTTGAATCTCACCACGAGCATCTCGTCTATCAACTACCTGTAGGAAGTGAAAACCATATTTCGTGCGAATAATATCACTTAGTTCACCGACGGGGGTGTTATACGCAGCTTCCTCGAATGGATATACCATCTGAAATGCTGTGAACCAACCGAGGTCTCCTCCATTGTCGTGTGCTGATGGGTCGTCGGAACCGTCTCTAGCTTTTGCGACTGAAGAGAAGTCTTCGCCACCTAAAACTCTGTCCCGTAATTGCACACACCTATTATACGCTCTCAACGTGTCAGCAGGCTCGGAGTTGGGCGATAAACTAATGAGGATGTGACTAGCTCTAATTTCTTCTTGCTGTCTTTCGAATGCTTGAATCACTAATTCGTCAAGTAGGTCTACATCTATTAGGTAGGGTCTAGCAAGTTGCTTTCGATATCCTGCAAGTTCAGAAATGAATTCCGGCGCATCACCCATACCCAGGGCCTCTGCTTCCATTACTTTCAGTTTGAATTTAACGAACAGCTCCATGTACTCGTCCAGAGCCTCCACGGTAACTACACTGTCGCGGTTATTCTTTCCGTAGATGTGTGCGAAATCGGAAAGGCTTACGCTTTCGTTGCCGACTTCTAGGACTGGGGTTTGGGCTGTGGCAATACTCGGATTGCAGAATAAGACACAAATCGCTAAAGCGACATAGCTGAATAATTTCATATTATCTAATACTGTAATTAGGTGCTTCACGAGAGATCATAACATCGTGTGGATGTGATTCTTTCATTCCCGCGTTTGTAATTCTAACGAATTGTGAGTCCGACCTTAGAATTTTAAGATCAGCTGCTCCACAATATCCAAGGCCGGCCCTGAGCCCGCCTGCTATTTGGTACATAACCTCCTCCACAGTCCCTTTATAAGGTACGCGACCACTAATACCCTCCGGTACCAGTTTCTTCAAATCATCTTCTGCGTCCTGAAAATATCTATCCTTAGATCCTTTTTGCATAGCCTCAAGAGATCCCATCCCTCTGTAGCCTTTAAATCTACGTCCTTCAAATATTATGGTTTCACCAGGACTCTCACCTGTTCCTGCTAGCATAGACCCCACCATTACAGTGTCTCCACCTCCAGCTATTGCTTTAACTATATCACCAGTATATCTTACTCCTCCATCTGCGATAACCGGAACTCCTGTTCCTTTCAGTGCTTCAGATACATTCATGATAGCCGATAACTGCGGCATGCCCACTCCGGCGATAATTCTTGTAGTACAAATCGATCCCGGTCCTATCCCCACCTTAACACCATCTGCTCCTGCATCCACTAAAGCTAATGCTGCTTTCGCTGTAGCTACGTTTCCACAAACCACATCGACTTCTGGAAATAAACCCTTAACCTTTCTAACTAAGTCGATAACACCCTTACTATGTCCGTGAGCTGTGTCCACGATAATCGCATCCACTCCTGCATCAATCAAAGCCTGCATACGCTCAACGGTGTCAGCCGTAACGCCGACAGCTCCAGCTACTCTAAGTCTTCCGAATTTATCCTTACAAGAAAGAGGGAATTCAGTGAGTTTTATTAGATCTCTATAAGTAATGAGGCCTACCAGTTTTCCTTTTTTATCTACAACAGGTAGTTTTTCTATTCTATGCTCTCGGAGCATTTCTTCAGCCATCTCGAAATCATCGCCGTTCTCTGTAATTATCAAGTTCTCAGAAGTCATTACTTCAGTTACTGGTCTAGCTCGATTTTTTTCAAATCTTAAATCACGATTAGTTACAATCCCCACTAAATCATTCTTGCCACTTATCACGGGAATTCCTCCAATTTTATGCTCGCGCATTATATCTAAAGCATCTCCAACTGTTGCGTGTCTCTCTAGAGTAACAGGGTCTTGTATCATTCCATTCTCCGAACGTTTCACCCTGCGAACCTCGTTAGCTTGTTGCTCGATAGTCATGTTCTTGTGAACCACACCGATTCCTCCTTGGCGAGCAATAGCTATAGCCATAGCGCTCTCAGTAACAGTGTCCATGGCTGCAGAAACAATGGGAACCTTAAGTTCAATGTTTCTAGAAAACATAGATGAGAGATTAGTATCTCTAGGGAGAACTTCCGAATACGCCGGAACGAGAAGTACGTCGTCGTAGGTTAAACCCTCACCGAAGAACTTAGCATCTGAAATAGGCATGTTTTCTAATTGAATCGTGTTACTCGCTTCTCCTTAGATAGTGCTTTATCCACAATCTTTAGTTCCACGATTCATGCAAAGGTAACAAATAATCAGGGCCTAAGGACTTGTATGGCCTGAGAAACCTTGTGCCATTTACCAGAACCGTCAAGTACTCTAATCACCGCACTGTATACTCCATCGGGCACATCATTCCCGTTTGAGGTTCCGTCCCAACAAGAATTAACATCTTCAGACTCGAAAATTGAATCTCCCCAACGAGATATAATTGACATCTTAAAGACCGGTTCACCGCCATCAACTCCCTGCGTTACAAACCCTAGGCTAGACTCATTTATATCCCAAGGGAAGTAGTCATTCAAGCCATCATTATTAGGCGTAAAGGCTGTTGGAATCCAAATCAACGGCTCCTCACTCAGACATACCTTGTTAGATACAGATCCCTGCACGCCGTCCTCAGGGTTATTCGCTATAGCGATAACGGTGTAGCAGAAATCGCCAGGCAAGTCAGTGAGGTCGCCCACGTAGTCCTCAGCGAAAAGCTGTGCAGCACTCTGTGAGCTTAATAGCGTAGCTACTTCCGTCCTGGTATTCGCCCGGATTAATTCATACGACCCTACGCCTGTTGGGAATTCTTCATATTGAGTCCAAATCAAATTATTTAAGTACTCCTCCGGTTCATCCGAACTCCAGCCTTGAAGCAGGATGGTCTTACCGATATTAGACGTGGCTACTGCTGCTCCACATTCATTATACACAGAACACCTATAGGTATAAGATTTAGAATCAGTGTTCACGCTCGTATCCACAAAGGTCAATGGAAACCCTAGCGTACTTGGTAGAGGTGCTAATATTGGAGCCCAAGAATTATCAAACCCATCTAGTCGTTCGAGTTGGTATAGATTTATATCTACAGCCAGTGGATCAGTCCACACCACTATCTCCACGTCACCACTAGTCAATACCGATGCTCTAATTATACTTGGCGAATCTGGAGCGTCGGGATATGTAAACTCTAATTCGTAAGAATTTGAATGAGCAACATTAGCAGTAGTGGATATAGCTATTACCCTATACTCATAGGTACTAGACACATTGGCACCTTCGTGAATGAAAGTCCCGAACCCCGCTGTCAAAGACCCTATCGTCCCCCATACTCCCCACGAACTACTTCCTGCATCAAAAAGCCTCGCTTGAATCAAATACTCATCCACACCTCCGTCCATTCCCCATGGTTGGTTCCAGCTTATCTGAGCTCTATCGGTGCATGGTATTTGGGTAGCGGTGGTGTAAATAGAACTTGCACACTCTCCAGCTGCGTTAGGGTTAGGCGTCCCGTCGTCATTAATGCAGTCAAAGGCAGCGACCCTGTATTCTTCAACTCCTGTAGAAGCAAGAGAAGGAGGGATAATTGCTGAAGTCGCATTAGGATCGCCTATTTGTAAAATCTGAGAAGATCCTGCAGAAGTACACATATATATAATGTACCCTAAGGTCTCGGCTGTAACGTTGTACTCGAAGTGAACTACAGCTAATCCGGTCGCAGGATCTACATCCACATGAGTAGTAACCGGGCTTTCGTTGTTTGCAGAGCCAGTAATAAGGTCAGTTGCATTGGAAACATTCGTATCAACGCCGTTAGGTGCTGTTTGGGTTATACGATAAATATGAATATTATTACAAGGCCCTGGATCATCTGTATATATTCCTCCTGCTGAGTTGTCAGGTACTATTGCTATTATATCCCAAACCGCAGTTGTCGCATTCAGCTTCTCCACATTGAAATCAACCCCTGCAGCTATCCCGCTTAACGCGTGTGGGCTATTCCATGCTAAATCAATCCCACCAGCCCCCTCAATTGCCGAGAGATGAATGCTACACAGAAAAGGTGAACTGAGTGAGGGGTCAGTTGTAACCCCCCCATCATTAGTGGTTACTTGAACGGCCACATAGCAGCAAGCATAATCGTCGGCATTATACAGAATTGAAGGCATGACCCATCCCGTTGGCATCTGGCCCGTTGTAAGATCAGGACCTATAATGTGCGGACCTGGACTCAGCATTCCCCCTGCTAGATCGAACACCTTAATTTCATTGTAAACGAATTCCTCTCCACCCACTGGCGCGAATAACTCCCAATGCAACGTGGCATTTCCAGCGGCATTCACATTATCGACATTAGTTAGTGTCGGCTGTGCGATAGCCCCAGAACCTACACCTATATATAGGAGTGCTAATATTACGATTTGAGAAATTCGAATCATGCTGTAAAAATACGCGACTTTTGACTAACGCATCTACCCACACTAATAGTATATTCACACCATGTTGTTCCCCGAATTACCAGGATCCTCAAAAACTCTAGTCTTCACAGCTTCTTCGTTTCTGTCTAAATCAGACGCTGAATCTTTTATTCTGAGGCTTTCCACCTTTATGCGTGCTTGGCAATCTCACGGGTCTAGACTTTCGGCCGCATCTAAACTTATAGCAAATAGAGTTCTCATAGTAGCAATAGATGAATCTCGTGTTTCTGCTTCTGGTTGTAGTATAGACTCTCTCACTCATTTTTTGAAGGATGAAGCCCAAACCACGCCCATTGACTGGTTCAACCGCACCTACATTCTTCACCGCCCACACTCTTACCCCCCTAAATCATTAAATGATAATTGGTCGGTTAGCTCTCAGTCTGAATTTCATGAGCTCATGAACTCTCAGCAGTTCGGTCATGATGTCGAATTAATAAACTCGACGGTTTTGACTTTAGATTCTGCTAGACTAAATTTAGTCCAAAAGGTCTCCGAAAGCTGGATCACTTAAACGTCAATGATTTCGATTAAAAGAGCTTTTTTGCCCACCAATTCCAAAATTAATCTGACTAATTCTCTGTTATAATGTTGGAAGATTAACATTATTAGTCTAAATTTAACGTCTCTGATGGTCTTAATTCATAAGAATCATGATTCCCAGACACCCCTTCTTGGCTCTGCATGACTACCATATACTGGTAACTTAGTAGTTCAATTATAGGTTTTTAGATTTGAAATAATAAATGGTTAAATAACTTAAAATCTGTTCATATGTTTAATTTATATTCTAAATTGACGACAGCCTTTGCAGCTTTCGCAATTATTTTTTCTACAGGTGTCTCGGCTCAATGTGAGTGGGACGCAAGCTCTAACTACGGAGATTTAACACCAGCTAGTTCTGGTGAAGTTGCTTTAACCAATTACGCTTATGCGGGCGAGAGTTATTCTATCTCAATGACTGCTGGAGAGACTTACCTATTATCTACTCTTGCAAATTCTACTGATACTCAGTTAACATTGTTTGATAGTAGTGATGATGCCGTAGTCGCATACAATGATGATTTCGGAGTACCACAATCTTACATAGAATATACAGCGGTATCTTCTGGTGTATATAATCTACTGTTGAATTATTATCCTTGCGGGTCTGGAACGACAAACACTGTGCTTTCAGTTACTTGGGTTAGTACTGATTCATGTGATGATTTAGAAGCTTGTAACTTTGACCTACAGGGTGTTTGTACTTACGCTGATGCAGGATTTGATTGTGATGGTATCTGTTTAGTAGGTGTTGCTGTAGCTTATGCTTCAGGAAATTACTGTAATGAGCATAGTTTCACTATTACTGATTGTGATGATAATGTATTAGCAGAAATGACTTCTGGTTGTAATGGTTTTTCCGCATGTCTTGTATTACCTGATGCTTATTCAGTAAATATGTTAGATACGTATAGCGATGGTTGGGATGGTGCTTCTTTAACAGTTGCTGGTGTCTCTTATACTAGCGAAAATGTTTACCAAGTAGGAGCATGTCCAGTTTATGGATGTATGGACACTACTGCTGTGAACTTTAATGCTTTGGCTACCGTAGATGCAACTTCATCTGAAGATGCAACTTCTTTATGTACTTTTGGAATAGCTGGTTGTATGGACGCTACTGCATGTAACTATAGTGATGCAGCAACTGCTGATGATGGCTCATGTGTAGCTGCTGACCCTGGATTTGATTGTAATGGTGACTGTTTAGGTGCTACAGTTGTTGCTTACTACGATGCTGATGGAGACGGATACACTGCAGGTGATGCAACTACTGCATGTCAAACTTGTGAAGTAGGAGTTTTATCGATATTTGAAGCTGATGAATTAAGTGAATTCGGTGGTATTGACAACATGTTAGGTTCAGGTAATTGGGCTGATTCTGGTAACGGTTATATCTACCACGGTTATGCTGTTGGCGATCAAGATTCTAGAATTTTTGCAACTATCGACTTAACATCATATGATGCTTCTTATGTACCGATGCTTTCGTACTATCAAGCTTTTAATTATTTATCCTATCAACCAGCTAACGGATCTTCTGTTGAAGTAAGTACTGATGGTGGAGTAACTTGGGTTCAATTAGCCAACGGTGATCAGAGTGAAGCAAGTGGTTATTTTGAATTTATTCAAATAGATTTAGCGGCGTATGCTTCTACTTCATTTATGATTGGATTTCACTATACTGGAAACGATGCTCACAATTGGTTTGTTGACGATGTTTCAGTATCTATTAATGATATAGTATGTTCTCTTCCTGAAGGTATGTCTGAAACTTCTTTAGGAGAAGATTGTGATGACGATGATGCTTCTGCATCTGAAAACTTAGGTTGTGGATGTGGAGCAGGTACGGGTTGTCTTCCAATCGTAGTTGATTGTGACACGGAAACATCAGGTTTATTTACAAACGTGTCTAATGGACTTGAAGAATGGACATTCCTTGGTGAGGAAGGTTCGATTTTAGAGATTACATTGTCTGGAATTGTAGAAGCGAACTGGGATGTGTTAACAATCAATGGTATTGATTATGATGGTGATTTAACTGGTGTGGTTGTTACTTCTGAAAACAACCAAATAGTTATGGTTCACGATGCTGATAGTTCTATGAACTATGAGTTTGGATACTCTGTAACCTTGACATCTTGTCCTTGTACAGATATGACTGCTTGTAACTATGAAGAAGCGGGAGCTTGTAACTATGATTGTTATGGTTGTATGGATAACTCTGCTGCTAACTACGATAGTTCAGCTGAGCTTTCAATTGGAGATATTGATGGAGACGGAAACCCTGATGAGTGTCTTTATTGTGATGCTGGAACACTTCTTCTAATTCTTGAAATGACTGATTCAGCGGAAGACACATGGAACCAGGCTATGTACTACATTACTGATGTTAATGGTGTTAATAACGGTGTAAGTGCAGGTGGGATAGTTGCTGAAGGTTCTCTGGAGACAGCATTCTCTGGAGACGGAGTGTCTGTTGGAACAGACTTGATTTGTCTAGTTCCAGGATGTTACACAGTTCAGGTAACTGGTGGGCTCTATCCTGGTCAAGTCGGGGTTACATTGTCTGATCAGGTTTACGGTACTATCTACGGTACTTTAGGTGGAGATTCGACACTTGACATGGACTTCTTATTGACAGGTAGTTGTGCTTATGCAGGATGTATAAGTACCTCTGCTATTAACTTCGATATAAATGCTACAATTGATGATGGTTCTTGTCAGGAGCCACCAGCAAATGATCAGTTATCTAACGCTGAGGCTTTAGCCTGTGACCTAGATGAACCCTACTTTACTGGAACTCTTCTTTACGCTACAGATGATCAAGATCTAATTGGATCTACGTTTGGTCAAGCTGATGTTGAAACTGCAGGTGTATGGTACGTATACAACGCTGCTTATGACAAGCAGGTTGTTGTTAGCACCTGTGATACACCATCTAACGTAGTGGGCGAGAATACAGATTACGCTGTTAATACACAATTACACGTTTACACAATGGGTTTTGATGGATCTCTAAATGCTATATCATCTAACAATAATGGATGTGGCGTAGATGATGCTGATGTAGAATCGACTTTGTCTTCTGCTGCATTCAATACTGTAGCCGCTGTTGATTATTACATCTACGTTAGTAAGAACTTAGGCACTGAAGGAAACGACTTTGTACTTTCTGTTAACTGTACTGATAATTGTGCAACGGATGATGACGGTATGGCAATTTATCCAAGTAATGATGATTGTGTCGGAGCTCAAGCTCAGGTTAATGGGATAACATTTACTGGTTCTACATGCTGTGCTTCTGCAGAAGCACTACCAATATGGACGGCTGGCAACCAAACTGCATACGGTGTATGGTACACATTTAATTCTTCTAATTATAATGGAGTTACTTACGATACATTCAGTTTTAATATTACTAACATTGGTAACGATGTTCTAGGTTTTATGATGATGGAAGGTAATGATTGTGATAATGTCGAGGATTGGATAGGTTGTGAGTTTACTGAAGTATGTGCTGGAGATGTTAGCACCTACCTTTCTAGTTTAGAACCTGACGTTGACTACTACTTCTTAATATACACTCCTGAACCTGAAAGTTGTGGAGAATTTCAGTTCACTACAACTGGTATCATCTTAGGATGTACAGATGATACGGCTTCTAACTATAACGTCAATGCATCTGTAGACAACGGGTCTTGTGAATATGAAGATATCGATGGAAACGTAGTAGCTCCTACTAATGACACCTGTGATAATGCAATTGAGCTTACCTGTAACTCTACAACTACTGGTTCTACTGGTGGGTCTACTGCTACAGGAGCTCCTGCCGGACTTGCTAATTGTCAAGCTAGTCCAGGAGCTGGTGTATGGTACACTTTCGTAGGTGATGGTCAACTACATAACTTAAGCACTTGTGGCTCAGCTATTAATTCTCAGATGAGTGTCTATAGTGCAGAAGTTGCGTGTGGAGGTGGTTCTGTGGTAATTCCAGAAGCAGATGCTTGCGGAGATGGTTCTGTAACAATTAACTATACAGTTGGTGGTGGTTCTTGGGATGGTGAGATTTCTTGGCAGGTTCTAGCTGCTGACGGATCAATCGTTATTGGCCAAGGAGACGCTGGTACTGTAGGTGCTTTAGTTGGAACTATATGTTTACCAGAGGGAGATTACACTCTAAATATGTTTGACGCATACGGTGATGGATGGAATGGTGCTTCTGCGAGCTTTACTAACGCATTAGGCAATGTAGTAGCTTTCGGTGAAGGTGCATACATGGCTGGGGTTAATGGTCCAGCGGGATCAGTAGACTTTACTGTTTCAGCTTACTCTATGGAGCCAATATTACAAGCTGGAGATTTCACTTGTGTTGAGTTTGCAACTGGGTCTGACGGAACAGGAGAGTGTGACTTTTATAACCAAGACGACGTAAACCTTGAGTTCGTATCTGAAGTTGGTGTTCTTTATTACGTTTACGTAGGATCTCAAGGCTTCTCATCATCATTTGATCTAGTATTTGATTGTGCACCACTTGTTGAAGGTTGTATGAATGACTTTGCGTGTAACTACGACGCTACTGCTAATAGTGATTTGGGCTGTGATTTCCATTCATGTATTTGTGCTAATGATACTGGAGTTGCTATTCAAATCAACATGAATGATAGCTATGGTGATGGATGGCAAGGTCAAGTATACTCAATTACAGATTCAAACGGTGACGTTGTAGCTTCTGGAGATATTGATAACGCTCAGTATATTGTAATGAATAATAACGGCGGACCTGAGTACGGAATTGACATGTTATGTCTAGAGCCTGGATGTTATTTCTTCGATATCTCTTCAGGTGGGTTCAATTATGAAGTGTCTTGGGACATCGAGATGGCAGACGGTTCAATACTTCTGTCTGGTGGATCTCCTGATTCACAACCTTTCACTATCGGAGGAGGTTCTGTATGTGGATGTACAAACTCAATTGCAGAAAATTACGATGTACTTGCTACTTCTGATGATGGCTCTTGTATTTACATTGAGGGATGTACAAACGCAGACGCTTGCAATTATGATGTACTTGTTACTCTTGATGATTCCTCTTGCTGCTTCACTAACTGTATTTCTATGAATATGTTTGACGCCTACGGTGATGGATGGAATGGTGGAACTTATGTTCTTTCTACTTTTGACGGAATTGTAATTGGCGAAGGAACAGCAGAAAATATGGGAGGGTTTGGTAATGCTGGATCAGCAGGAACTGACTCTTACTGTCTAGAGTCTGGATGTTACACGCTTGATGTTATAGGATCTTTCGACTCAGATGAAATGAGCTGGACCATTATAGGTTCATACGGAGGTATTCAATCAGGTGGGGCTGACCAGTCTGTCACTTTCAACGTAGGCTCAGGTGATGAGTGTGTGGTAGGTTGTTTTGTCTCTTGTGCATGTAACTACGATCCATCTGTTAACATTATTGACGATGCTCAGTGTGTGTATGACGGATGTGACGGATGTACATATTTAGACGCAACTAACTACGCAGTTGGTTCAGTTAATGATGATGGCTCTTGTGTATTCGAAATCGCTAACTCATGTCCTGCCGATCTAAACGGTGATGGATCGATCACTACTGGTGACCTTCTATTGTTCTTAGGAGCGTTCGGTTCGATTTGCGAGTAATCGTAACCTATATATAAAGAAAGGCCCCGCGATTGCGGGGCCTTTTTTATGCTCAATACTTTTCATGGAATGAGAGTAATAAAACGTATGGGTTTGTTATCCCATCCATGAACCACCATTTATATCTATGGCTTGTCCAGTGATGGATCTTTGGGCATCAGAAAATAGAAATTGGACAAGTGCTGCAATTTCTTTAGGTTGGCTCATGCGTCCCGTAGGAAGGATAGCGCACTGCTGTTTATGCATCGCTTCATATGACACGCCTTCGTGGTATGCCATAGCTTGAATACTATTCCTTGCCATCTCTGTTTCTACCCACCCCGGGTTGATGGCATTAATTAGTATTCCATCTGATGACCATGTTACGGCGAGACTTCGCACTAATCCTAGTAGCGCAGTCTTTGAAGCGACGTATGCAGTCTGTTCAGGAACACCGAACCTTGCCAGGCAGCTCGAGGTTATTACTATGTTTCGAACTTCATGACCAACGTCCTTTGCTTTCACGAGCCATGGATGCGTAACCATACATGTATTATATGTACCGGTTAGATTCACGTCTATTATTTCATTCCATCTATCCTCAGGGCCGAATGTATTTGGCCCGCCTATACCAGCATTAGCAAAAACTGATACAAGAGGGTGGGAGTTAAGATCGGCTTCCACGCTTTTTAAAAACGTAGTCAGATCTTTACGATTACTAATGTCTATGCTCTTAGCGATATGAGATTTAGAATTATCTAACTGACCTATTAATTCTTGAAGCGGTTCTATCCGTCTACCTACAAGAAGAAGTCTTGTGTTTTTATTCTTTGAAAGTAGCTTTGCTGTTGCGGCACCGATACCTGAACCTGCTCCTGTAATAAGTATTGTCTGCATAATGCAAAGGTGTACTTAACTTTGCAGTAATAATGAGACACAATTTAAGTGATACTAACGAACTTATCAGGGATAGGCGAACTGTAGCTCCAGAGAATTATTCTGGCAGGAAGGTGCATAGAGAAGTAGTAGAAGAGATTCTGAGGAATGCGACTTGGGCTCCTACTCATGGGATGACACAGCCATGGAGGTTCAAGGTGTTTATAGGAGAGGGCGTCAAAGTATTAGGGGATATGCTACCAGTTTGGTATAAAAAATATGTGAGCGAAGAGAAATTTAGCGAGAAGAAATTCGAAAAATTGAAAGCGAGAGGTGCGTTCTGTTCCGTAATTATAGCTGTGGGCATGGAGCCTGATCTTAACGGAAGGATAATCGAATTGGAAGAGATAGAAGCTGTGGCCTGCGCAGTGCAGAATATGTACCTCACCTGTACAGCTCATGGATTAGGCGCTTTGTATTCTACGCCTGGGTTTATTTACACAGACGAGGCAAGAGAGTTTATGGGGCTTAAGGAGAGTGGGAAGTGCTTAGGACTATTCTTTATGGGATATCCTAAAGGTCAGTGGCCTAAGGGGCACAGGAAGCCTCTAGAGTACGTTACACAATGGGAAGAAGGAGAGAAGTAATGCGACTGACGAACTATTTTTTACATCCCGGTGATAACAGGTATTATGTATTCACCTTTCATGAAGATGAACATGCTTCACGATTTGAAAGTTCATTGAGTGAAGATGGGATTCCGTATGAGAGGAATGAGAATGAATTCGGAGTGCCTAGGACCCACTTTAACGAGGCGTTGAAACATAATCATTTACTGTATGCAGATATACGTGAGCCGTTTATGCCTAATAAAGGATTGAGGTGGAGTGTTCTTGTGT
>Ga0307984_1000469_pt1 | contig 17569 bp, 6 predicted proteins | sample EllFjometageno78_FD_203169 | JGI IMG/M metagenome (GOLD analysis project Ga0307984, IMG submission 203169) | Marine microbial communities from Ellis Fjord, Antarctic Ocean - #78 | ecosystem: Environmental > Aquatic > Marine > Unclassified | place: Southern Ocean | collected 2014-10-09
ACCCGCCGGACGGTCGCCTTCATCCGCGACGAGGTGTCGGTGCTCAGCGTGGAGGGATCGTCAGGCGGTTCCAGTGGTTTCATCGAGAAGGCGCTCCGGGCTCGCGGTGAAGGTGCAGGTCAGGAGAACTTCGCCGTGCAATCGGTGCCATGGATCGACTTGCCGGCTCAGGACCTCTCGGGCTTCGACGTCGTGATTCTTCAGGACGTCCCCGACATCACCCCAAAGCAGGCTAAGACATTCGAAGCCTACGTGCGCGCCGGCCACGGCCTGATCTGGTTTGCCGGCGACAAGGTCGACGCCGCGGCCTGGAACAAGCGTTCGGCACTCGACGGAGTGCCGCTGCTCCCGGCCGTAATCGAGCAAACCGTCAGCACCAGCGACGCGCTCGGGGTGGGCCGGCCGCTGGACCCGACCATGCCTGATCATTCCGTCTGCCGGCCGCTGCGCTCGCTGCCGGAGGATCTGCTCAGCGAAACGCGTTTCCGCAAGGTGTTGCAGGTCAAGCCCGCCGCCATCAGTTCCACCGTGTTGTCCCTTGCCGGCACTGCGGCGCCCGTGCTGCTGGAACACTCGATCGGCCGCGGGCAGGTATTCATGTTCACCACCTCCGCGGATACCGCATGGAACAACATGGCGGTCACGCCGGTCTTCCCGATGGTCCTCCAACAGATGGTGACCTACCTCACCGCTCGCGAGTTCGAAAAACCGCGCCTGGTCGGCGATTCCCTGTCGTTGTCCTACGTCGACGAGCCGGATGCCAGCGAAGCCGTGTTCGATACCCCGTCGGGGGAGACCATCTCGGTGCCAGTCAGCGAGCACCGCAACCAGTATGTGGCCATGCTCGAACACGCCCGCGAAGATGGCTTCTACCTCGCGCGGGTCAGCCTGCAGGCCCCCGGCATGCCGGTCGCGGTCAATGTCGATACCGCGGAATCCGACGTCGCCTGCCTGACCGCAGCCGAGAGCACACGCAGTTTCGAGACAACGGGAATCACGGTCGCGCACTCGGATGCGGACCTGCTGGATGCGGTAGACCAAGCGCGCTCGGGGCGCTCGTTCTGGCTCTTCTTCCTGCTGGCAGGCCTCGGGCTGCTGGTCATCGAGAGCCTCTTGGCTTACTTCATGCACAAACGGCCGACGGCCAAAGCGAACCAAACCATGCCTGCCTCAACACACGCAAAGAACACCTAAATGATTGCCTGGCTATTCAACGACGGACAGATCGATCGGCTCTTTTGGGGGCGCCCGGTATCCACTGAGATCATGGTCGCGGCCTTTGGTGCCGTCCTTCTCCTGACGATTTTTCTCTATCTCCGCCGGCAGGGCTTGCCGACCTGGGTCCGTATCGTCCTCGCCGTCACCAGGTTGCTTGTCCTGGGCCTGATTGTGGCGGTCATCTTCGAACCGACCGCGACGCTCAAGCAGACCCACACCGAGAAACGCCGCCTGGCGGTCCTGATCGACGTTTCACAGAGCATGTCCGTCAAAGACCAACGCAAGCGATCCGAGGATATCGGCGAGGCAGCGATGGCGCTTGGGATCCTACCGCTATCTTCGACGACGGAGGACGTGAAGCGCAGCGCCATGTCGCTCGACGGCAAGCAGCGTGAGGCGGTCGATTCAGCCTCGCGTCTCGATCTCGCAACGAGCCTGCTCTCGAAGTCTGCGGGGGAGATGCTCGAAGCGATCGACGCTGATCTCGATGTCAGCTACCACGCCTTTGGCGAAACCTCGCAACGGCTGGGCAAGAGCGGGATCAAAGAGTCACTGGCGGCGCTGCGGCCCGACAGTCCGGAAACTTCCATCGGCGGGGCTCTCGAAGCGCTGGCGAAAACCGAACGCGGTGCGCCCCTCGCCGGGGTGGTGTTGGTTTCGGATGGACTGGACACCTCGTCGCGTCGCGCCGAGTCGGTGGTCCGCGATCTTGGTACCCGTGGCATCCCGGTTTACACCGTCCCGGTTGGCATCGCCGATCCCGATGATGTCTCGATCCGCAACGTCATCATGCAGGACGTCGCCTTCACCGGCGACAAAGTCCCCGTCCGCGTCCAACTGCAGTCCAAGGGATACGAGAAACGCACCGCCGAGCTGACGGTGAGCCTCAACGGGCGAGGCATTGCACGGCAGAGCGTCACCTTCGAGGGTGGACTGCAGTTCGTAGATATCTTTTTCAACGTCGACGTCGCCGAGAGAGGCGCGGCTCGGGTCGAGGTGGCGATCGAAGCGTTTTCCGACGAGTCCACCGCGGTAAACAACCACGTGGAGCGCAGCGTCCGGGTGGTGAACGAGAAGATCAATGTGCTCTGCATCGAAGGCAGCGCCCGCTGGGAGTTCCGCTACCTGCGCGCCATGCTGAAGCGCGACCCGCGCATCAACGCGACCTTCATCGGCACACGCTCCCAACCAGAGCTGGCGCGGAACTCGTCCGAATACATCGCGAGCTTTCCGGAAGACCGTGAAGAGGCCTTCGCCTACGACCTGGTGATCCTCGGCGATGTCGATTCGGCGTTCTTCTCGACCGAAGCATTCCAGCGCTTGGATGAGCTGGTCCGGGAGCGCGGCGGATCATTGCTGATGCTTTGCGGGGCGCGCTTTGCGCCGGCCAGCTATGCCGGGACGCCGCTGGAACGCATGCTACCCGTCGAGTTCGACCCCAATGCTGAATGGGAAGATATCGATGAAAGCGTTTACCCAGTACTCACGCCCGAAGGTCGCAGCAGTCTCGTCATGACGCTGGAAACGGACCGGGACGAGAACGATCTCGTCTGGAGCCGGGTCGCGCCGCTCGACCGCATCCCGCCGCTGCTCGCCCCACGCCCCGGCGCGACTGTCTTGGCCGAGCTCTCCGACACCCAATCCCGCGCCGACCGTTACCCACTGGTGGCGTGGCAGCGCTACGGCACCGGAAAGTGCATGATGATGGCGACCGATCGGCTCTGGCTGCTGCGCTTCAAAACCGGCGACAAGTACCACTGGCGCGTCTGGTCCCAGTGCGTGCAATTCCTCACCCTGTCGCGGCTCATGGGCGAGCATGAACGGATCCGTCTCGAGACGGATCGCGCCACCTATCCGGTCGAAGGCCGTGTCATGCTCTACGCGAGCCTGCTCGACGACGACTACGAACCGCTCATCCAGCCAGGATTTGAAATCGAAGTCAGCGCGCTGGACATCGACGGGGCTGCGGGCGAACCACAGCGCGTCACGCTGCGCCCGGACAAGTCGAACCCCGGACTCTATGAGGGCTACTTTTCACCGCCGCGTGAGGGCGGTTACCGGGTGGAGGCCAACGCGTCCGATCGTCCGCTTTCCAACTCCACCGAGTTTCAAGTCGCTGATCTCAGGCCGGAACTGGCCAACACCGATATGCAGATCGATCACTTGCGCCGGATTGCCGAACTGTCCGGCGGGGAAGTCCTGAGCGCCCTGGAGTTCCAGAAACTTCCCGCTTTACTCAACCTCGAACCGCACACCACCACGGTGAGCACCGATCGCCCCTTGTGGGACAACAGCCTGGTCGTCCTCGTTCTGGTCGGCCTGCTCGGATTCGAGTGGATTTTACGGAGGAGATACGACCTGCGCTAATGAAGATGATCAAACCAGCCAAACTCAAGTCGCGCCTCCGCAGGGTGCACCGCAGGGAACAGGGACTGAACCTGACGATGGGCTTGCTGTCGCTGTGCAACTGGATTGCAATCCTGTTCCTCGTGGGGTTTGCGATCGACTGGCTCATCCGCCTGCCCGTGTTCCTTCGGATGATCATCCTTGTCCCACTGTTGGCGTTTCCGATCGCCAAGGCGTGGCGGAGCGGCTGGCGCTTCTTCAGACCCTGGTTCAGTTCTCCGCGCACCGCGCTCACGGTGGAGGACCACTACCAGAACTTCGAGAGCCTGTTGGTGTCGGGTGTGCAGCTGTCTGCCCTCGGAGCTGTCTCTGGAACTTCCGCCGGGATGGCCGCACGTACCGTCGAACAGGCGAATGAAGCGGCAGATAAAATCGACGCCGAAAAGGTGGTTCCTTTCAAACGCATCGGCGTGCCGGGACTTCTCGGCGGTCTGTTGTTGGCCTCCCTCTGTGCCTTTGCGGCGATTGATTTCCCATTGTTCAAGACGGCCGCGACGCGGCTGTTCGCTCCCTGGGTCGCCATTGAATACCCGACGCGCACCCAGATCGAGGTGGTGGCTGGAGAGCGGATTGTGAAGGAGGGCGAGAAGCTAAGCCTCGTCGCCAACATCTCGGGCGAGATTCCGGACAACGCCAAGATCATCTTGCGGACCGGCAAGGGTAAACCACGCGAACGCACCTTGCCGATCACGGGTGGTGTCTGCCATTACGAGGCCCAGACCGTGTTTCGCAGCTTCGATTTCCGCATCTCCGCCGGTGATGCCCGCAGCCCGTGGCAAACCGTGCACGTGATCTCGGCACCGCGGATCGAGCGTGCCGAAGTGACTCTCAAGTTTCCCGAATACACCCAGCGTCCGACCGAGATCGTCGAAGCGCTCACGCTCACCGTGCCGGAGGGGACGACGATCAAGTGGAAGCTATCGCTCGATCGCTCGGTGGACGAGGCCGAGTTCCGCCCTGCCGAAGGCGAGGCGCAGCCGTTGGACATCAGCGCGGACGGTCGCTCGGTCACGATGGAGCAGGTGGCCGACGGGTCGCGATCCTACAGCTTCGGATGGGTGGACAAGGAGCACGGATTCACTTTTTCCAGCCCGCGTCACTACCTGCAGGTGGCACCCGACCGAGTGCCGAGCGTCGATCTCACTTCGCCCGCCGGAAACTTGTTCGCGACGCTCCAGCGCAATCTCGACTTCGCCTTCCGCGGCCGGGACGATCACGACATCGGCGAGGCTGTCATCGCCTACCGGCTCAACAAGATCGGGGAGGAGAAGGTTAACATACCCGCACCGAAGCTGAGCGACGGAAGCGAGCAACGGATCGACTGGAACTACCGCGATGCCCTACCGGACCTCGCGGTCGGCGACACCGTCACTTTCGCGGTTGAATTAGCGGATCGCTACCCGGGCGTGGATGGACCGCACCGGGCGCGTTCCGATGCACGGCGCGTGCAGTTTCTGTCCCGGGAAGACTATCTCGTGCAGATCGAAAAGCAGAAGCGCCGCCTGCTCAACCGGATCCGGACGATCTATCGCGAGGAGCGCGGGGTGCATGATCTCGTCCGCCGTCTCGACCCGTCCGACGATGTCTTCGTCCAGACCTGCCAACTGGAAGCGGTGCGGCAGGGCCTGATCCGCGAACGCCTCGGGGCAATTCGGAACCGCCTCAACGCGCTGGTCGAAGACCTGAAGGCCAACCACCTCGCGGAGGAGGCCGAGAGCGCGGCAATGGCCAAGCTGGGCACCGATTTGCAAACCATCGCGGACGAACACGTGGGTCGTGCCGCCTCCCTACTCCGGGAATTGGCCACGGTCACCGACGGTGATGGGGACGACCGGAACCCGGCGGCCGCGATCGACATGGTCGACAGCTCGGCGCGCGAACTCGGTCTCGTGGTCCTGCAGCTCGGTTTCGCGGAAGCCGCGGACGTCATGGCGCGGGAGTTGCACGCCACCAGCCAGACCCAGGCTGCCCTGCGCCTGCAGACCCTCATCAGGGTTGAAGCGGACGCGGCAGGCGATGAGGACCTGACCAAGGTGCAAACCCGCCTGGCCAAAGAAACGGCCCGCCTGCTTGCCGCCACCCCGAGCAACAAGGAGAGCACCAGCACGGACGCCCTGGTGGCCTTCAGCCTGTCCCGCATGGTCAATGGCCTGCTCCGCTCTGGTGCCGACACCAAGATGCTGGAAGCCGCGGCGCTCATCCCCAAGGCCGATTCGAAAAAGGTGGCCCGCCTCCAGGCAGAGGTGATCGCGAGCCTGCTCCGCGCGGAGTTCCGGCTGCGGCGCGGCGCGGAATACGAAGCGCTGACCAAGGCCCGCGACCTCTTTGTCGCGCTGGCCGCCGGGCAGAGAGACATTCGTGAAAAAGGCGCCGAGATGAGCGAGGAAAAACTCGTCCAATCCCAGGCCGCTCTCCAGCGGCAACTCCATCTGCTCCTCACGCCTGAAGTGCCCGCCCCGAGGCCGAAGCTCTACGACCTGGTCGCCTCCCCTGCCCCGCCGGTGGATGATTTTCTCGCCGCTGCCGAACAGGCCATGCAGGCGGCCTTGACCCAGATCGAAGCTGGCGACCGTGCGGCTACAACCGGTCATTACCAACAAGCACAGACCGCATTTGAGAAGCTGGCGGAGATCGCCGGCTGGCGGATGGAGGCCATGACCCAACAGGAGCAGATGAAGGCTTCGGTCAATAGCTTAGGGAAACAGGCGGCGCAGTTGTTCATGCTTGAGGAGCGTTTATTGGTGCTGCTTGAGCAGGTGGAGGACGCCGCGGATGACGAAGTCAATACCGCCTTCCTCACAGCCGTGAATCAGGCCTTGTCCCAGGATGCGAAGGGGTTCCGAGGAACCATCGTCCTTTGGAACGAATCCCAAGGGCCGCAGAGCGAAGAATATCTGCCGCTGCTCGATAGCCTCGCCCGGATTGCGAACGCTGTGGATGCCGCCACGCCTTTACTCAAAGACAACAAGCCTGATGACGCGATCGAACTCCAGGAGCAAGCGCTCGACGCGATCGAGGAGGCCCGTAGCATGATTGAGGGACTGGCAGCTACGCGATCTTCCTTTGCCGGTGTCCTTGGGATCACCGGAAGCGCCCTTGCCCCGAGCCCACTGTTGGTTGAGATTGAGGACGAGCAGACTCGGCTGACCGCAGTCTCCAAGAAGGCCAAACCGGAGGACTATCCGGGCCTCGTCATTCCACAGAAAAACCTGATTCATGCGGTGGATGCGGTGTTGAATTCCCTCGATCCTTTGGCGCACAAGATCGAATCAGGCACGGTGATGCTCTTCGCCAAAGAAGACATGGGCGCAGCCGCGATCGGCTTGGAAGACGATGACCTCGAGGAGGCGCTCGATGCGCAATCCTTTGTCGTGGAATCCCTGCAGGACTTGCGTGCGAAGATCGACAAGGTGACTCCAGAGTATCGTTACATTCTTGAGGTCACCGAATTCATCTACGAGGCCGTGCCCCAAAGCGCGGTGATCCGGACCAAAATGCGGCAATGGCAGGAACAGGCCGAGGGCGCGCCGGATGCAGAGGCGTTGAAAAAGAAAGCCGGGGAATTTGGCGGCGACTTGCAAAAGCTCACCGGCGAGGAGCGCTATGCGGATACTGCCAGCCGCTTGGTCGATGTGATTTCAGCGGATGGTTCCAAATCCGAAACCGACGAGGCGTTGGATGCGCTCGTCGCGGATACGGAGGACATGCAGCTGCTGATGGAAAACCTCGCCTACCTCATAACGCCACCACCTACTGGTGCCATCATCGAGGAGCCCTCGGACGAGGTCAAAATGATCCACGCCGCGCTGTCGGTCGCAGCACACCACAAAGACCTTGTGCGCAATACCCGGACCGCCGGACCAGAACAACTGACCAGTCTCGCTGCGCAACAAAGTGAGCTCGCAGATCAGTGCAAAGCGCTCTTCCCACCGCCATTGCCTCCGGCTCCCGTTGAACCTGTTGAAATGCCTCCCACAGAAGAGGCGATAGAAGCGCCCGAGGAGGCTGATCCCCCGGGAGTTGCCGAGCCCGAACTGGGACCTGAGCCCGAACCTGAACCCAAACCCGTTGTTGAGGAAGTGGTTCCGGTTCCAATTCTGCCCGCTCCTAAGCCTCATCCGAATATCGGGGCAGCCCACCGTCACCTTGTCGAAGCTGCCGCAAAGTTGAAGTCCGGCGACCGCGACGCGGCGATCACCAGCCAGAATCTGGCGGCCGCTGCCCTGCGCTACTTCATCCTCGAGTATGCACTGAAGTATGTCGACGTGCCCCCACCGGCTCCGCCGGCAGATCCCGCGCCATCCGACGATGCCGATCCCGATGACAGCGAGTTACAACTTTTCCTGCCCGGTGCCCTCACCGGAGAGCGTCCCAAGGGCGGACGCCTTGAATGGCAGGTGCTCGGACGTCGCGATCGCGCCGCATTGAATGAAAACTTCGCACGCGAACTCCCCCTCGAATATCGGGAGATCCTCAAGGATTATTACGAACAGTTGACGAAATAAACTGAGAAACCACGAATGAACACAAATCATAGAAAAGCAGATCGCCGGATCCGAAAGCGGAGCTACTCGAAACTTGTTCGTGTGGAGTCTCGTAAGTTCGTGATCCCCCTTATCGTTGGCTACCTGACGTTCCTCCTGCCCAGCCCCGCATCGGCTCAGCAGGACAGTGCCCCCGAGCTGAGCGCCGAGGCTTCGCGCGCCATCGACAAGGGGCTCGTTTATCTCCTGACGATCCAAAAAGAGGACGGTTCCTGGGACAGCAACGGAGAAGGCGGGCATGCCGTGGCAATGACTTCGCTCTCCCTCATGGCATTTATGTCGAAAGCGCACTTTCCCGGGTTCGGTCAATATGGGAAGCAGTTGGATCGTGGGATGAAATGGCTCCTGAAGGAGGCAAAAGGACGGCCCGATGGCTACCTTGGCACGGTGATGTATGAGCACGGGCTCGCCACTCTGGCCCTTTCGGAAATGTGGGGGATGGCCCGCGACCCCGAAGATGATGATGCAATCCAGAGGGCCCTCGAAAAGGCCGTTGATGTTATTCTACGTTCACAGAATCCCGGAGGCGGTTGGCGCTACCAACCTCAGGCGGACGGCGGTGAAGACACCTCGTGTACTCAGACTGTTTTCCATGCCTTGGCCTCAGCTCGCCAGGCGGGGATTTACGTTCCGAACGAGACGATCGCCAAAGTGGCGAAGTATCTCGAGGCAGCGCATGACCAGCAAACCGGCGGATTTTCCTACACTCCCCGAGGCGGCAAAGTGACCTCGGCCTGCACTGCAGGCGGTGCCTACATCGCCCAGCTCGTGGGACTGCGGGACACCGAGATGACCAACTCCGCCCTGCGCCATCTTAAGAGCCTGGCCCCCGGTATCATCACCGGCGGTGGGAGTTACTACTACTACACCCACTACTACGGGATTCAGGCCATGGTGCAGGCGGGCGATGATGAATACGCAAAGTGGTATCCCCAGATTCGCGACGCGCTTATCTCCAGACAAAACGAAAAGGGCGCTTGGGACAAAGGTCGTGGGCACGGTGGAGGTGGCTATTCGACCCCCATGGCGATCATCATTCTTGCCACCCCGCATCGTTACATCCCAATCTATCAAAGGTGATGAAACGGCAATCGAAGCATCTGCAATTCTTTGCCATTTGTGCAGCATGTGTTGCGCTTGCCTTCGCTCAGCTTTGCATCGCACAGGAGGAAGCAGCCGGCATTCCGGAGAAGGAGATTGCCGCGTTGCAGAAGGAGCTGATCGAAGCCGGCAAGGCTTCCTCATCGACCCGAAAGCGTCGCGCCTACAAGAATGTCGTCCGCGATGGGGAAGACCTTCTCGAAAAACTATCTGCGGAGGTGAAACGATTTCGCGTCCTGAAGATCATGTTTCAAAGCCAGAAGCGCTTGCTGGCGTTGGAGAATTCCGATCGCAACCGCGAGGCGCTTTTTGCGACCAGTAGCAAGCTGGCCGAGGCCCCGGACGAGCTTGCCAATCTGCGCCTCGAGGCGGACATGTTGTTCTCGGAGCGAGATTTGTCGGCAAGGAACGCGGATGTGAAGGAGCGCACGCAGGCGCTCGCCGAGCTGATCGCCCGCTACCGGCACACGCCGGGCGAGATGAAGAGTCTCATGATGGCCTCGTTGATCGCGCCCAAGCTGGAGGCTTTTGATTTGGAAAAAAAAATCTTCCGCGCCATGGACGGGCGATTTGCAGGGAACTACGACCTGATCGAGTGGCGTCGAAAAAATAATGGCTACTCCCACGAGCGTGTGTTGTTCACTGGTACCTACGAGCGTGCCGATGGATCGTCGCTGACGTTTCCGATCGATGGGATCGGTCACACCTGCGTGTTGGTTTTCTGGTCAAAAGACACACCGGAGATCGCCCCGCGTTTGGCGAAGATCAAAGACCTGCAAAGCCAGTTTCCCGGTCAGATGGATGTCTTCAGTTTCAACGTGGACGAGCTCGCCGACGGCGGGGAGAAAACGCTCCGGTCGCTGGGCTTGGATTGGACGGCGATGCTCTTGCCCGGAGGGAAAAAGAGCCAGACCTATCGTGTTGTGGCGAGACAGGATCCGATGGTGGTGCGGGTCAACGCTCACGGGCATGCCTTCCTGCCGTCGACCCTCATCGATCAGCTGCTCAAGGAGGTGTCGATGGAACAGAATCTTGATGACCCACGCTACCTTGCTCAATTGCAGTCGCTGCTCGTCGGCGAGTTCCTCCTGCCCCCGGATATGCCGACATCCACAGAGGGATCGGTTCCAGAGAAAGTGTTCAAGGCAATCCGAGACTGCTTTATCGATGCTCCGCTTCGTTACCGGCTGACGCGTTCGCAGGCGCTGGCGAACTACCAGAAGGCTGACAAGCTCTGCCGTGATGCCATCGCACAGTATCCGAAGGACCCGGAATTGTGGCACGTGCGTAACTGCCGGATCATCGCGCTTCTTGGCATTTGGAAGCTCGCTTTCGAATCGCAACATCTGGCCGACGCGGTTGCCGAGTCACACATTGCTTTGGCCGCGCCGACACCGGATGGAGCGACTGTTATTCCGCGATTTTGCCTTGCTACAGAGGCGCTTCGCCGAGGTGAACTCGCCCCGCACGTGGTGCTGTCGGAGTTGGTCGATGGCGACGCTCCGACTTCGACCTATGCGGCGGCTGCCGTCCTCGCGATGAATTCCAATGCAGTTGATCTGCACGCCAAATTTCGGGGAAAACTACTCGAATCCCCCAATGATGATCCGAGGCTCTGGCCCGTAGTTTCCTTCCTCAAGGATCAGAACCATCGCTTCCGCATGTTCAAGTATAACTACTATATGCCCGCGAGCCTGGCGCGGAGGATCGTGCGTGCCGACCTGCGCAGCAACGCGGTGGATCTCGATGCCACTGCGGACACAAGCGGTCCTGTCCAGATCGAGCTTACGACGCTCGCCGGGGAGAAACTGAATCTGCCGCACGCGACCGATGGCAAGTTGACGCTGCTGATGTTTGTCGAGCCGCCCGCCGATGTCGAGTTTCCGACTCTGACAAATGGGGCGGTTAGCGAGGACTCCCGGGGCAGAAAGGTCGAGACCCTGGGGTTGATGCAACAGGCGTTCGGGTTCGCCGGGCAGCATGTCCACAAAGAGATCAAAGTCATCGCGGCCTTTCTAAGCGACGATACAGATGCCATCAAAGCCCTGATGCAGAAGCACGCCTGGCCGTGTCAGGTGGTCACGGTTCCCAGCGGTCTCACCAATCTACTGGTGCGACGCCTTGGTGTCCTTTCTGCGGATCGCGTGCCCAACATCGTTCTCCTCCGCCCCGATGGAACGATCGTCTGGAAGCTGTCGGGGCTGGTGCATCCGCAAGTGAGGAGCGAGGGGGTTGGCGAAACTCTCGGTGTTATCAGCCGCGCGCTCAAAACGCAGATTGATCGTTACGAAATTGAACGCTCGATTGCCGAGCTGGAGCTGGGGAAGCATGACGAGGCTGCCCGGCTATTCTCGGGCCCCTTCCCACCTACGGAGAGACCGAGTCCCGACGGATGGACCGCGCCCCGTTTTCACGGTCGCGCGCTGGCACGTATCCAGTTGAAGCGCTGGGAGCCCGCACTAGCGGATCTCGATGCCGCCATCAAGGCGCACGAATCGGTATTTAATCGCAAGAATCCATGCGTGTGTCATCGGGTGGCAGGCTTGCTTCTCACCAAAGCAACGGTTCTCGATCAACTGGGGCGGTCGCAAGAGGCGGAGGAGGCGCGGAAACGTGCGGGCGCCGCCAAGTTCACCCATCCCGTAACACGCTACGGATCACTCCACGATCGAATTGAGGCGACAAAAGTGAATGAGAAAAAGTAATACCATGACGGGTTTAAAAACTCACATATTTTTGACGGCATTCCTCCTTGCTGGCATTTTTGTTGGGGTGGCGAATTCGCAGGAGGTTGCCGGCGATATCTCCGAAAGGGAGATCGTCTCGCTGAAAAAGGAACTGGAGAAGGCGGGCGAGGCGTCTTCATCGACGAGGATGCGCCGAGCCTACAAGAGCGTTGTCCGCGATGCGGAAAAACTTTTGAAATCATCCCCGGCGGCACCCAACCGCTACCGCGTTTGGGACATAGTCTTCCAGAGTCGAAAGCGTCTCCTTGTCCAGGAGAACTCCGACGTGAATCGCGAGGCCCTGTTCGAAACCTGCGCCAAGCTGGCTGAGGCTCCAGACAAGTTTTCCGATCTTCGCCTCGAGGCGGACATGTTGCTCTCGGAGCGAGATTTGTCGGCAAAGAACGCGGATGTGAAGGAGCGTGCCAAAGCGCTCGAGGGACTGATTGCGCGCTACCGCGACACGCCGGTTGAGGCGAAGAGCCTGATGATGGCCGCGCAGATTACCCCGAAGCTGCAAGCGTTCGAATTACAGAAGAGAGTCTTGGACGCCTTGGGCGAACGTTTCGCAGGCGATCCGGGCGTGATTGAGTTCCGTCGGAAACACCTCGGGCTCGGTCGGCTGGATGTGGTGTTTGCCGGCACCTTCACACGTGCGGACGGCGTTACCCTGCGTTTTCCAGCTGATCTGATGGGGAGGCAGAGCGTCATGGTGTTCTGGTCGCGTCAGACGCCGGGCTTCGAAGTCTATCTCAAGTTGATCAAAGAGCAGGAGGATCAATTTCCGGACCGGTTCGAGGTCTTCAGTTTCAACGTGGACGAGCTGCCCGACGCGGGCGCGTCAACGCTGGAAGACTTGGACCTCAACTGGATGGTCATGCGGCTGCCCGGAGGCAAGAAGAGCCAGGCGTATCAGACCTACGCGGTAAAGGATCCCGTCGGCGTTCTGGTCAACGCATACGGCCATGCACTCCTCGAGCCGACCTTGCTGAAGGCGGCGGAAGAGGCCAAGCTTGGAGTGCGCGGCCTACTGTCCGCGATGTCCACGTTGAATCGGCGCCTCGACGACGCACGCTATCTTTCGCAATTGCAGTCGCTGTTGGTTGGCGATGTTCTGGTCACAGAGCCCGATGATCGCCTGGACGCCGCCTTGCCTCCCGAGTTAAAGATGGCCCCAATAGGCTCGGGCAAAGATGCGAACACCAAGCTGGTTCGTACCGTTGGGTCAGTTCCCACCGAAATACTACACGCCATTCAGAAATGTTTCACGCCGGCGCCTTTTCGCTACCGACTGACGACCGCCGAGGCGCTAGCGAACTACGAGAAGGCTGAGAAGCTGTGCGGTGAGGCGGTCAGAAAACACCCGGCCGCTCCGGATCTCTGGATCGTGCGCAACCGAAGGATTATCGCCCTGCTGGGCATGTGGAACCTTGCCGGCGAGCCCAAGTATCTTGAACAAGCGGTCCAAGAGGCGCGCACTTCTCTGGCCGCGAAGCGGCCCCCCGGGGCCGACACCGTCCCGTATTTCTGTCTCGCCAGGGAAGCACTCCGGCGGGGGGACTCGAAGCCGGAGTCAGTTATCCAGGATTTGATCAAGAAAACAGGCGGGGCTGAAGCTCCCTGTTCGGCCCATGCCGCGGCAACAATCCTGGCGCTGAACGCCAACGCACGGGATTTGCATGATCGCTACTGCGCCCCACTGCTGGCAGCGCTGGATGGGGGCAATCCCGTGCTGTGGCCCATGGTCTCGTTCCTACGTGATCGAGTCTACTCCTACCGCCTGATGAAGGGCAATTATCTCCACAACGAGCGCGAGTCGGTGCGTGGCTACATGATTAATCATGGCGCGGACCCGATGACGGAACTCTTGCCGACGGTGACGCTCAAGGCCCTTGACGGGCGAACCCTGACCCTCCCCCAGGATACCAACGGCAAACTGACGCTGTTGGTCTTTGTCGAGCCGTCCGCTGAACCCGATGCGGAGTTTCCCATCGATGTCGGGGAAGGTGAAGACAAGAAGCCACATCATCATTATCTCCAATTCGCGTGCGATCTGGCAGACCGGCATGTCAACAAAGACGTCACAACGATCGTGGCCTTTTTGTCCGAAGATGCGCAACGCATCAATGCCCTGATGAAAACCAGAGAGCTGACCAGCCAGGCCGCCATTGTACCGGGTGGCCTCGCGAATCCGATGGTGCGCCGACTGGGTGTTCTTTCGGCGGATCGTATCCCGAACGTCTTCTTACTCCGCCGTGACGGCTCCATCGTGTGGCGCACATCGGGACTTCCATATGGAGATAGCGAAAAATTTGTCAACTTGCTCGCGGCAAAAGTCCACATCGAGACCTGTGAAATGGAGACGGCCTACGAGGCTCTGAATAAGGGCGATTTCAAGGAGGCCGCACGCATCTTCGGCGGGCCCTATCTCCCTTGGGATCCCGATCGTTTCGGCTGGCGGCCTCCGCGCTATCATGGGAAGGCGTTGGCATACATGGGTATGAAGGATTGGAACGCCGCGCTCGAGTCCATCGAGGTGGCAATCGAAGCGCAGAAATTGCGTTATTTACGGGGGCGAAAAAGAGAGAGGGCTCCGAATTGGCGCAAGGACGCAGCCAAGGTCACGGTGGTAAATCCCGATGGCGTTCTGATAGAGCTATGGGCCACCAAGGCGGTGATTCTGGCAAAGCTCGGGCGCAATGACGAAGCGGCCCAAATACGCGAACGCTATGCTAAGCCGACCACAGAATTTCCACCGAGCGTATACAAGTCATTCCACGAGAAGTTGAAGGAGTGGAAAACGCGTAATCAGATCGATAAACCATAACGGCTTTGAAAACTCACATATTTTTGACGGCATTCCTCCTTGCTGGAATTTTTATTGGCGTAGCGAAATCGCAGGAAGCTGCCGGCGACATCTCCGAAAGGGAGATCGTCTCGCTCCAAAAGGAACTGGAGAAGGCGGGCGAGGCGTCTTCATCGACGAGGATGCGCCGAGCCTACAAGAGCGTTGTCCGCGATACTGAAAAACTCTTGAAATCATCCCCGGCGGCACCCAACCGCTATCGCGTCCTGGACATCGTCTTCCAGAGCAGGAAGCGTCTTCTCGCTCAGAAAAACTCCGACGAGAATCGCGCCGCCTTGCTCGAAACCTGCGCCAAGTTGGCCGAGGCACCTGACGAGGTGGCAGATCTTCGCCTCGAGGCGGACATGTTGCTCTCGGAGCAAGATTTGTCGGCAAAGAACGCGGATGTGAAGGAGCGTGCCGAAGCGCTCCAGGAACTGATCGCACGTTACCGCGACACGCCGGGTGAGGCGAAGAGTCTGATGATGGCCTCGCAGATCGCGCCGAAGCTCGAGGCCTTTGATTTGGAAATGAAGATCCTGCGCACCATGCAGGAGCGTTTTTCCGACGATCATGGCGTCATCGAGTTCCGCCGCAAAAGTTTCGCCGCTGGTCGGATTGAGGCGTTATTCCGAGGCACCTTCACCCGGATGGACGGAACTTCACTGAACTTCCCGATAGACCGTTTGGGCCATCCCTGCCTGATGGTGTTTTGGACGAAAAAGACGGTAGGTTTCGACGTCGCCTTGAAAAAAATGAACGAGTATGGGGAACTCTATCCGGGGCGCTTTGACTTTTATAGCTTCAATCTAGATGGGTTGCAGGATGGGGGAGAGTCAACGCTTCGTGCGCTCGGCCTGAAGTGGACGGCACTCCAACTTCCCGGTGGAAAGAAAAACCAGGCCTTCCGAACCTATGGTCGAAGAGAACCGGTTAGTATTCTGGTGAATGCCTATGGATACACCTTGCTGTCGCCGACAGAGAACTACGGACGCGGCCATGGAAGGACGGTAAACCCATACAAGTTTGATGATGTCAGGATCACCAGCGAGCGTTACCTGGCGCAGTTGCAGTCGCTCTTCATCGGTGACTTTTTGGTCACCAATAGAGAAATCTCAAAGACTGGTGAACTGACTGATCCGTTGCGTGCGATCCAGGATTGCTTTGTCAGTGCTCCGCTCCGCAATCGGATCACCCGCGAGGAGGCGTTGTCAAACTACGGGAAGGCATTAAAACTTTGCGCGGATGCTATCGCCAAACATCCGCAGGATCCCGATTTGTGGCGGGTCCACAACCGCCGGATCATCGCTTTGTTGGGAATGTGGAAGATGGCCGCTGATCCTAAATATTTCCAATCGGCGGCAAAGGAAGCGCGCGCCTTGTTGGCGACGTCCCTTCCCGACGGTGCCGATGTTGTTGCGCGATTCTGTCTGGCGAAAGAGGCGCTTCGTAAAAACGGTGCTGATGCCAAGTCGATTTTATCAGGGCTAGTCGATGACGCGGAAGGGAGCACAATGGCCGTTGCCTCCGCAGCCATTCTCGCTCTCGTTGCCAACTCGCCGGAACTGCACGAACACTACCGTGAGGCTCTCCTTAAGAAGGGTGCCAGTGATTCAAGGGTGTGGGAAGTGGCCGCGTTTTTGCGTGATCGTTATCACAGGTTGGACCTTCTGAAGGTTAAACTCTCGCGCCCCGAGCGCCGTGTTAGGGCTCGTTACGGGGATATCGTCTCGCCCCGTGAACATGCCGTTAACCACGGTCTGAACCCGATGACCGAGCGCCTGCCTGAGATCGAGTTGAAGACGCTTGATGGTGGCGCGTTGAAGTTGCCACGGGAGACGCAGGACAAATTGACCTTGCTGATGTTCGTCGAACCTCCGGCTGAACCCGAAGCCGACTTTCCTGTTCCCCTAGATAGGAATGGGAAACCCCAGAAGAAGAATGATCCGCTGAGAAATGTCATGAACTATGCCTTCGAATTCGCCGAGCGCCATATTCACAAGGAGGTTGAAGTGATCGCGGCGTTTTTGTGCGACGATGCTGACCGGGTTCGGGGCTTGATGGAAAAGAACGAATGGCCGTGTCGCGTAGCGATGGTTCCGGGCGGCTTGAATAACTCTCTGGTGCGGCAGTTAGGCATCCTTTCCTCAGACCGAATTCCGAATGTTTTTCTGCTTCGCCGCGATGGCACGGTTGCCTGGCACACTTCCGGTTTCGTCTATAAATCTGATTTTGGCTATCCGTTCGCGACCCGTCTCGCTATGAAAGTCCATATTGAGGTGTGTGACACCGAACTTGCCTATCGGGCATTGGTCGATGGTGAATTTGCAAAAGCCAAAAAGATTTTTTCCGGCCCGTTTCTTCCTGAGAAAGACGAACGCTATGCTTGGCGCGCTCCGCGCTTTCACGGACGGGCGATGGCAAACATGGGATTGAACGATTGGGAGGCCGCGCTGGCTGACATCGACACGGCGATCGAGGCGCACGAAAAAGAGTTTGATCGCAAAGAAGATAAGCCGGGTGCTAGTCTGGTTGAAATACGAACTCTCAGAGCGCTCATCCTGGAGAAGCTCGGTCGGGCCGAAGAGGCCAAAACAGCCCAAGAGTTGGCCGCTATTAAGCCTATTCCTTATCCGTCATCCATCTATAAAATATTCCACGATAAATTGAGAGATTTGAGACTGAAGTAGCGAAATTAAAAGAGATTAAGAGTATGAAGAAACAAGAAA
>Ga0307984_1000471_pt1 | contig 17549 bp, 15 predicted proteins | sample EllFjometageno78_FD_203169 | JGI IMG/M metagenome (GOLD analysis project Ga0307984, IMG submission 203169) | Marine microbial communities from Ellis Fjord, Antarctic Ocean - #78 | ecosystem: Environmental > Aquatic > Marine > Unclassified | place: Southern Ocean | collected 2014-10-09
GGCTTAATACCTGAGAACACTGATGGTACAGATACCGAAGATTATTTAGATAGTGACTCAGATAATGATGGGCTTCCAGATATTCAAGAAAACGGTGATACTGATAACGTAATCAGCGGAACCGATACTGATGGTGACGGTTTAGATGATAATTTTGAAGGAAGTAATGTAAACGATGGTTTTGATGTTAATGATGAAATTAACACCCCTTCTACAGACTTACCAGATCTAGATGCTGATGTAAACTCGGGAGGTGATGTAGATTATAGAGATACAGAACTTAATCTACTAGGAACACCGATGATTACGCAAGTATATCAATTTAATACCGAACGTTGGATAGAAATTACCAACATAAGTGCTAGTGAAACTACCTTGGCTAATACCGTGAATGTTATACTCTATTCAGATAGAACAGGAGACCAGACAGGGATTACTCCAACTGATACTTTTATAATTCCCTCTGCTTTAAGCCCAGGACAATCTGTAATTATTAAAAGTAGTTCTAGTCAAATAGGTAACATTAACGCAGGTGCTGTGCTTCTAATTGATAATGACATTACAAATTTTGTTGGAGCAAATGATATCATTACTTTATCTTCTCAAGCAGGAACAAGCTCTTGGGCAAATAGATATGACATGATTGCAGAATTTGGTGACAAGACTTCGTATGTAAGAATAGATGAAACTTTAGTACCAAACGTAACTTATACAACAAGTGAATGGGTAGTTTTTGTAGACCCCGCATTAGACCCGTATAGAGTTTTAGCATCTGGAGGTCCTGAAAGACATCCTCATGATCCGTTAACTTCTGAAATAACAGGTTCTGATTCACAAGCAAATACTTTATTAGGTCTCCATAGAATAACACCTACCAATAGAACAGGTAGCATTTGGAACAATGGATATCCAGACAGATCTCGTTCTGTATTCATTCGTGAAAACTACGAACATACTGTTAATAGATTAAGTGCAAGAAAATTGGAAGTAACTTTAGGGAATATATTAGCAGTTACTGATAATTTATTAGTCGTGACTAACGAAATTTCATTATTTGGTTCTCAAATTCGTTTGGTAGGTACTTCACAATTGATACAAACACATACGTTATCTACGCAAATAACAGCTAGTAATGGTAGTGCATTGTTGGTCGATCGATATTCAGAAGTACCTAGTTTATATAGATATAATTATATGAGTTCTCCTGTAAATACTAGTAATGCATTGAGCACATATACTCTACAAAGTATTTTTAAAGACGGTACAACACCCTTAGACGCAACAACTGCTATTTCGACTGTAGCCAAAGACATTAATTTTGTTGGAGGTTTTGATGGAGCTGCTACAAACCCAATAACATTAGCCGAATATTGGATATATACTTACGCTCCTGGAAATGGAGACAGGTCTAATTGGCTACAAAAATTTGAGAATGGTACCATTCCACAAACTGATGGGTATATTTTTAAAGGACCTGGAAGAGCCCAAAATTACACTTTTGTTGGAACTCCTAAAGATGGAAATCTTTCTACAGCAGACAATAATGGTGGAGCAGGAACTAATGTAGGTGGTTTTGAATCTTATTTGGTTGGAAACCCTTACGCATCTTCAATTAGTGTACAGAAATTTATAGAAGACAATATCAATTCAATTGATGGAACTCTTTATTTTTGGACACATGATGAAAACTCAAATGAAGGAAATATAGGTGGTCATACATTCAGAGGATATACTGGAGGATATGCAACAAGAAGTATAGATGTTGGAGTAGCTGCGGATAGTCAATCAAATACTAGTAATGACAACAATGGTACAGGTGGAATAGGTAGTGGGGATTATAAAGTGCCTTCAAAATACATAGCTATAGCACAAGGTTTCTTTGTTACTGGAGATATAGATGGAGGGCCTATCGTTTTTAACAATAGTCAGAGAGAATATATCTTAGAGGGAGATACAAACAATGATGCTGTATACTTCAAACAAGGTAAGAAATCTAAAAAGACAGTAATTGAAGACATAACTAACAACGTACCGATACTTAAATTAGGTATCGATTTTAGAAATGAAGAAACTGTATGGATTCACCGTCAAATAGGAATTTCTTTCCGAGAAACAAATTCGTTTGCATATGAAAAAGGATATGATTCTAGTATTTATGCCTTAGGAGACAATGATATGTATTGGGAGTTTGATAATGACGAAAGCAACTACATAATTGCTGGAGTACAATCAATTAGTGACGACTTAGAAGTTCCTTTATCCATTACAATCGTTAAATCTCAATTTGTAAAGTTAAGTATTGACGAATGGCAGAATGTTGATAGGGATGTCTATATATATGACAATCTAACAGAAACTCAGTATAAAGTTAACGATAGCGAAGCTGTTATTCATTTGGAAGAAGGAGATCATAAAAATAGGTTTTTCATGACTTTTGAAGAATCAGCAAACCTTAGTACAGATACCAAATCAAGTCAAAACTTAGTTATAAACTATAGTAAAAATGACAATATAATCAAGTTAACTTGTTTAAATGGTTTGGCGTTAGAGAATGCTAGACTTATCGATTTAAAAGGAAATAGCCTATACAACTGGGAAAATTCTTTAGATGGTAAAAGCAAACATAACTTAAATGTCTCAACACTTAAAACAGGTGTCTATATTCTTAGAATAAGAACAAACTATGGAATCATAGCTAAGAAGATTATTATTCATTAAAACTTTTTAATCTTATATAAAAAAGAGGACTTGAAATATTTCAAGTCCTCTTTTTTTGTGGGAAACGCTATTATTTTAGAGTATGTATCAAGAAAATTATGATTTATAAAAACAACCCATTCTGAAATAATATCATAAATGATTCTAAATCACTAAGAAATTGAATTAAAACGAAAAAAACAACAACTCAAAAAGTATAAATATTATTTATGTAAATCATAAAAAACATAAATAAAAACTTATGCTTTTTGTTTCGTAGATTTACAATGTAAAACATACGATATGAAAACAAAATATGTAATTTGGATGTGCACTCTAGGGCTTTTTTCTAGTTGTGCTGTTATTAAACCTGGAGAAGCAGGTGTGAAACAAACTTTAGGAAAATTTTCTGACAAAGTTAAAACACAAGGGACAATTTGGTACAATCCTTTTGTAAGTAGAGTCTTAAGAGAATCAACACAAACAAATAATATCAAGTTAGTCATGAACTTGCCGAGTAAAGAAGGGCTGAGTGTACAGTCAGAAATTTCTATACTGTATCGATTAGAACAAGAAAAGATCCCTAATATTATTATCAATCTTGGAAAAGAATACGAGTCTGTAATTACAAGTATATTTAGATCTGCTTCGTCCGATGTTTGTGCACAATTCTTCGCAAAAGATATGCACTCAGGGATGCGGGCTAAAATTGAGGCGGAAATTATGGATAAAATGAAAGTGAATATTGAAAAACAAGCAGAAGGAATAGAGTTAATTGCTGTTTTAATGAAAAGCATTCAACTTCCTGCCGGATTAGCAAGATCCATAGAAAACAAGCTAGAAGCTGAACAAGATGCCATGCGTATGAAGTTTGTATTACAACAGGCAAAGCTTGAAGCAGATCGCAAAATAATAGATGCGAAAGGAGAAAGTGATGCTCAAAAAATATTATCAGAAGGACTGACAGAACAAATCATAAAAATAAAAACAATAGAAGCGTTTAGCCAGCTATCACAATCACCAAACAGTAAAATAATTATAACTGACGGTAAAACTCCACTACTTATTCAGGAAGGCAATTAAAAATTGGTTTAATTGATTTTTTTATCCGAAAAGGCTATTCCACTTATGGAATAGTCTTTTTATTTATAGAAATTTAAGACAGAACTTCCACAAAAACGTTGCTCAAAAACAAATAAGTCTTTGCACCTAAAAACCAAAAAACGTAAATTCGCAATTCACTGATTAAAAAGCGAATATCTTGGCAAAAGAAAAAGTAAAAAAGGAAACTCCTTTAATGAAGCAGTACAATGCGATTAAGGCGAAATATCCTGATGCGATGTTGTTATTTAGAGTTGGGGATTTTTATGAAACTTTTGGCGAAGATGCTGTAAAATGTGCACGAATTGCAAACATTACACTTACAAAAAGAGGTGCGGGTAGTGCTACCGAAACAGCTTTGGCTGGTTTTCCTCACCATTCTTTAAACACTTATTTACCCAAACTAGTAAAAGCAGGATTACGTGTTGCTATCTGTGATCAATTGGAAGATCCTAAAATGACTAAAACCATTGTAAAACGTGGGGTAACTGAATTGATAACACCAGGGGTTTCTTTTAATGATGAAGTGTTACAATCGAATAGCAATAATTTTTTAGCTGCTGTTCATTTTGGAAAAAAACAATTGGGAGTCTCTTTTTTAGATGTCTCAACTGGTGAGTTTTTTACTGCACAAGGATCAGAAGAATATATAGACAAACTATTACAAAACTTCCAACCTAGCGAAGTCTTACTACAAAAACAACATCGTTTAAAATTCACGGAAATATTTGGAACAACATTTCATACTTTTTATTTAGACGATTGGGTTTTTCAAGCTGATTTTGCCAATGAAAGTTTAACCAATCACTTTAAAGTAAATTCTTTAAAAGGTTTTGGAATTGAAGATTTAAAAGAAGGAATTGTTTCTTCAGGTGCAATCTTATATTATCTATCAGAAACACAACACAACAAAATTGAACACATTGCATCTATTCAAAGAATACAAGAAAACAGTTATGTTTGGATGGACAAATTTACGATCAGAAACTTAGAATTGTATGCCTCTACTGAAGAAAATGCAGTAACTCTTTTAAAGGTAATCGACAAAACAATTTCTCCTATGGGAGCACGTTTGTTGCGTCGTTGGTTGGCATTGCCTTTGAAAAATATTGAGCAGATAAAAAAAAGACAAGATATTGTCAAGTATTTGATTGACACTCCTGACTTTTTTGAATTGGTTACCTATCAGATCAAACAAATTAGTGATATTGAACGATTGGTTTCAAAAGTCGCTACAGGAAAAATTCACCCACGTGAGGTCATCTATTTAAAAAATTCTTTGCAGGCAATTCTTCCTATCAAAGAGGTTGCTGAAAAAAGCAGCAATCTTTCTTTAAAGAGTATTGGGCAGCAATTACAAAACTGTAATGACCTTAGAGAGAAAATAGCAACTACTTTATTTGAAGAGGCACCTGTAAACATCAACAAAGGAAATAGTATCGCAACTGGGGTTTCTCAAGAATTAGACGATTTAAGAGCAATTTCCACATCGGGTAAAGATTACTTGGACAACATGTTGAAACGTGAAATTGAACGTACAGGAATTACCTCTCTTAAAATAGCGTTTAACAATGTATTCGGATATTATATAGAAGTTCGAAACTCCCATAAAGACAAAGTTCCTGAAGACTGGATCCGCAAACAAACCCTTGTAAATGCGGAACGTTATATTACCGAAGAGCTGAAAGAATACGAAACAAAAATTTTAGGTGCTGAAGAAAAAATAAGCAAACTAGAACAAGAAATTTATTCGAAATTAATTCAATACCTAACCCGTTTTATCAAAGAAATGCAATTGAATGCGCACTTGGTAGGACAAATAGATTGTTTGAGTTCTTTTGCTACAACTGCTACAGAAAACAGTTATGTTCGACCTGTTTTAGACGACAGCACTGATTTAGAAATAAAAAATGGTCGTCATCCAGTAATCGAAAAACAACTGCCTGCTGGAGAAGAATACATTGCAAATAATGTGGTTCTAAATAGAACTTCTCAACAAATCATAATGATTACAGGTCCTAATATGTCTGGTAAGTCGGCCATATTAAGACAAACAGCCTTGATTGTTTTATTGGCACAAATGGGAAGTTATGTCCCTGCTCAAAACGCGAGAATTGGTCTTGTAGACAAAATATTTACACGTGTTGGTGCAAGTGATAATATTTCTATGGGAGAATCTACTTTTATGGTAGAAATGAATGAAACGGCAAGTATTCTAAATAACGTTTCAGACAGAAGTTTGATCTTGTTAGATGAGATTGGTCGTGGTACCAGCACGTATGACGGAATTTCTATTGCTTGGGCCATCGCAGAATACTTGCACGAACATCCTAGCAAAGCGAAAACATTGTTTGCTACGCATTATCACGAATTAAATGATATGACCAAAACATTTGAGCGTGTCAAAAACTTTAATGTTTCTGTAAAAGAATTAAAAGACAACGTTATTTTCTTGCGTAAACTAGTCTCAGGTGGAAGTGAACATAGTTTTGGTATTCATGTAGCCAAACTAGCGGGCATGCCTAGTCAAGTAATCCATAGAGCCAACAAAATGCTGAAACAGCTAGAAAAAAACCATACAAGTGATGATATCAAAGAAAAATTAAAATCGGCACAAGAAGAGGATGATTTACAATTGAGCTTTTTCAAATTAGATGATCCTTTATTAGAAGACATTAAAGAAGAAATATTGACTATTAATATTGACACATTAACTCCTATTGAAGCTTTGATGAAGCTAAATGAGATTAAAAGAATGTTGACAAAAAAATAAAAAATTCCTTTTTATATAAAATTGTAAAACTATAATTATGAACTTAATTATTGAACACATCAACTTAATGGGTTCTTTTGCTTTTGCTATTTCAGGAGCTCTCGTTGCGTTACGCAATAAACTAGATCTATTTGGTGTTTTAATCGTAGCTTTTGTTACTGCAGTGGGCGGAGGCACAATTAGAGATATGCTATTGGCCGACAGAGATGTTTTTTGGTTGTTCGACATCCATGTAATTTATGCTGTCTTAGCGGGTGCTATCATTGCTATGATTTTTAGAAAAAAACTGCATTTTTTTGAAAAACCTATCTTTTTTTATGATGCTATTGGACTTGGACTCTTTACTATTACGGGTGTGCAAATCGGAATTGACTACCATTTAAATCCACTTATTTGTATTTTATTAGGAACCATAACCGGTGTTTTTGGAGGAGTTATAAGAGATGTTATTGTAAATGAAATTCCGGTAGTTTTTCAAAAAGAAATATATGCTACTGCCAGTTTGTTGGGCGGAGGTTTGTATTTAATATTAGTTCACTTTGAAATTCCGAACCCCTACTTACAAATAATTCCAATTGCAACCATTATTATCACAAGAATAATAGCTGCAACCTATACTATTTCTCTTCCAAACATTTATAAAAAAGAACAATGATCGACAATCTAGAACAAGGCTTTTTCGGAATCGGAATACAAAACGGGAAAACACCAGAAAACTTAGGCGTTCTTTGGAGATCGGCACAAAACATGGGTGCTAGTTATATTTTCACTATTGGAAATCGCTATGCAAAACAAGCATGCGACACGCATAAAGCCTGGGTGCTATGCCTTATTTTTACTATGAGTCTTTTGATGATTTTTACAAACACATTCCTAAAGGAGCGCAACTTGTAGGAGTAGAACTAGATGAAACAGCAGTGTCTTTAGAAACTTTTGAACACCCAAGGCGTTGTGTTTATTTATTAGGTGCTGAAGACCATGGACTTTCTAAAAAAGCCATTGAAAAATCATTGCATTTGGTGAAATTTGACACGCCACAAAGCTTAAATGTATCCGTAGCAGGGAGTATTGTGATGTATGATAGGAGTGCTAAATTATTTCAAGAATAATACGCAACCTTTTTCTGTTTTTTCATCTAACTAATAGTAACAAACCTTTAGAATACTTTCATCGTATGGGAAAATTAATTTCTATTTTTACTTTCTTTTTTATTTTTACATCTTGCAATGAGATAGAAGAAACAACTAACCATTTAGATCAAATAAAATATGGTACTTCTTTTGGATTTTGTGTTGGATATTGCCAAAAAAATATTGAAATCTCAAATTCTGAAATCATTTATACTAAATATAGTAGGTTCGAAAAAGATCAGTATCCCTCGATTCAAAAATCGCAAAACCTAAGCACAGAGGATTGGGAGCAAATTACAGAAACCTTTGACTTTGATATTTTTTCTAATTTAAAAGAATCTTATGGGTGTCCGGATTGTACAGATGGCGGTGCTGAATGGATTGAGATTAAGCATAAAGGAAAAGTTCATCATGTAACTTTTGAATATGGAAATGAGCCTGAAGTATTGAAAAAATATTTAAGTCTTTTAAGAAGTCATTTTTCAAAAATCTCTAAAGAATATACTTTTAATGAAAGCTTAGAGGCCTGGAATCAGTTGAAAGTCATCAATGGAACTTCTTATAAATACACTACTGAATTTGTCTCTTGGGGCGATTTTGGAAACCGAACTGAAATTACTGTAACAAACGGAGTAGTTACTACTAGAAAATATGAAGAGTTTTTAACCGAAAATGCTACAATTAAACCACTACTAATTAGCTATACGGAGACAGGTGATGCTTTAGGAACCCATGCTAATGGAGCTCCTGTTAAAACCTTAGATGCGCTATATGATATTTGTGTCGGAGATTACTTAACAGTTGATGTGGAAGAAAATTATATTAGTTTTTATACAAATAACTTAGGTATTCTTAACTCTTGTGGATACGTTCCTAAATACTGTGCAGACGACTGTTTTAGAGGCATTGGAATTGTCGATTTTGAATGGATTCGTTAATCATTCCAATATCTCAATACTCAATTTCCGTTCATTACCAAGTTCGTCAAGTACTTTAAAAACATGAGTTCCAGCTAAGACTGCCAAAGATTGCTCATGAATCATTTTTGTTTCTACAATATACTTTTCACTAACATACCAATACACTTTTGTCTTTGGTATAGTATGTGCCAAATTTAAGACTAACACTTTTAGGAGTGTATTAAAATAGTATAAAGACATTAGAAAAGTAATCAATCCAACGTAAATACAGTATAAGTTCTCGACCAACTCAGGTCTTTTCCAGGATCTACAGAAACATCAAAAAATGTTTCAGGACAGATCACATGTTTACACCCCCAAAGATTGACACTCGTTGTTTGAAAACTTCCTGTTTCTCGAATTCCTATTTTCTGCTCTTTATGCAGCAATTCCCAAGAAGCGTTTACCTGTTCTCCACCTGACATATTGCTAAAAAAAAACTGTTCTTTAGGCGTTTCAGAAAAAGTGATATCGCTTTCTCCTACAATCACTTTTTCCTCTAAATTGACTGTTTCAATAAATAATTTTGGCTTTATTTGAAAGGGAAAAGTTAATTGATAATTATCCCCTATAAAATCGTTTCCAATGGCTATAAAATTATGGTTGTATTCGGTTGTTTGAATTGTTTTTTTACCTGTGTTTTTTAAAAGATAGTTGACTATAAAGCTGTCTTCAAGTAAGGTTATCTCTTTTTCTAGTACATAAGAATAGCCATTTACCCTTTTTGAAACACACTGTATTACAATACTATTCGATTTTGCAATTACTGTAAAATCACATGGCTCGATTTGATAGTTGTGCTGAAAATCATAAGTATTTGAATTTTTTTTCAGCAAACCAACACCTATCTTATGAAACCATTCTCCTATTTTAATTTCTTGAAAACCCACTGGAGCCTCAATTCCAAATTCATTATAAAACCCAAGCCCAGAATGTTCAACCGCAGAAGTAGCTATATTTTCGACACTTGAAATTATTTTTCCTTTAAAAATCACTTGTACAATTTTACCGGTCCAATCAAAACGGGCATTTTGATAATTTTCTTCAGGAAAATCTATCTGTACTTCTAAGTTGTCATTTTTGAGTATGTGTGGCATCAAGTATAATTTTAAACTCCTAAAATACAATCATTCTTTTAAAAAACTCAAGGAAACAGGTTCTCTCTTCTATTATATTACTTTCGAATCCTTATATTTGTTAAAAATATTATTCTTATGCTTTTATTTATTGGTGCACCTGAAGTGATGATTGTTATACTTATTGTGGTCATGTTATTTGGTGCTGATAAAATTCCTGATATTGCTAGAGGTCTTGGAAAAGGCATGCGACAAGTTAAAGATGCAACGAACGATATCAAAAGAGAAATAAACAACAGTGCGGAAAAAAACGGAATTGATTTAGATGTTACCAAAGACATCAAAAAAGAAATTGATTCTGTAAAAGAAAACATCTCTGAGAAAATTGAAGATTTCTCTGGACCTATTAAAAGAAAAATTTAAGAATTCAATCGAGTCGTTGAGTTTTAAATAATTTATGCCCTGCTACAATAAAAGGATGCACTAAGTTTACTTCACTCTACTTATTGTCAATCCGTCACGGATAGGGAGTAAAATTGTTTCTATTCTAAGGTCTGTATTCATCAATGTATTGTACGCTAATAAAGCGGCAGTATCTATATCTTTTGGATTTAGTTTTTCTATCACTTTACCGCTCCACAATACATTGTCAGATAAAATTACGCCTCCTTTATTCATCTTGCCAATAATTAAATTGAAATAGTTAGAATAATTAGATTTATCAGCATCAATAAACACCAAATCAAATTTTTCATCAATCGTTGGAATAACCTCCAATGCATTCCCTACGTATTGTTTTATTTTAGAACCATGTTCAGATTTGTCAAAATATTTTCTTTGCAAGTCATACAATTCTTCATTTCTATCAATTGTATGCAAAGTTCCTTCTGTTGACATTCCTTCTGCCATACACAATGCAGAGTAACCAGTATAAGTTCCTATTTCTAAAATAGTTTTGGGTTGCGTTAATTTTGAAATCATAGACAAAATACGTCCTTGAAATCCACCACTAAGCATGCGCGGATTTAAAATTTTTTGACACGTCTCTCTATTCAATTCTTTTAATATTTGCGGTTCTTCTTGAGAATGAGCAACCACATAATCGTCTATTTTTTCTGGTATAAAATGCATAAGTACGTCTTCAACTAAGCGATTAAGAATCAGTTTTTTTTTCTTCTAACTGACTGCGCATCAATTTTTTTTCTTCTTCGGTCATACTACAAATAGCACTGCCTCCTTTATTCAAATTTAGAATTTTAGAAAGCAAGTTGTTTTGTTTTGTATAAAGTGCGCAAAATTTGCATCCTAAAAAATGGATTCTAAGTTTTATAACCTCTACTAAACTTGCCTTTCCATATTGTGACTTATCACAGATCGTAGTGGCTTGATCACAAGTAATTTTAATTTTTGACATGAGCACTTTATTTAATAAACCAATTATCCTCCATACATTTTCTCAGCTGAGTCCTAGCTCTATGGATTATTACCCACAAATTAGACGCTGTAATATCAAGCTCCTTACAAATTTCTTCAGTCTCAAAATCTTGTATCGTTTTCATTTTAAAAACCATAGCATACTTTTCGGGCAACTTATCAATGCATTTATTCAAAGTATCTCCCAGTTCTTTTGTCTCAATAGCTTTATCAGTATCACTGCCCCAAGTTTGAGGAACTCTTTCCTCAATCCATTCCCCTTCATTTTCACCATCATTATAAAAATTCATTCTAACTTCGGCTTTCCCTTTGTTTGAATTTATTTTTCGGTAATAATCGATGATTTTTCGCTTTAAAATAGCAATCAACCAAGTTCTTTCGCTTGCTTTTCCTTGAAAGTTTTTCATCGCTTTGAGCGCTGCAAAAAAAGTTTCTTGTACTAGATCTTTTGCTATTTCAGTTTTATTAACCCTAACTATTGTGTAGTTGAAGAGATAATCGGCGTGAAGATCAATCCATTTGTCAGGATCCAACGTATGTGTTTTAACATTTTCCATGTAGGAGTGCGCTTTTTTTTTATTTAATTCGTCGATAAATATAATCAAACTAATACTGCATATCCAATTATTCTTGCTTTTTATGTTTTTATCTAACCGTAAAAAACACGCTATAAAATCACTTTATTTCTATTTATAGAAATCTTTATGTATTTTTGCTTACTGACTTTTAATTAAACAACCCATGTCTACAGCACAAAAACAATATAAGAGAGTTACCACAAAATCATTGATTGAAATGAAACACAACGGTGAAAAAATCTCAATGCTTACTGCCTATGATTATACCATGGCAAAAATTGTAGATGCTGCTGGAATTGATGCAATTCTTGTAGGAGATTCTGCTTCAAATGTAATGGCGGGTCATGAAACAACATTGCCAATTACATTGGATCAAATGATTTACCATGCAAGCTCTGTCGTACGTGCTTCTACTAGAAGTTTGGTCGTAGTAGACTTGCCTTTTGGAAGTTACCAATCGGACCCTAAAACAGCCTTGCGTTCTGCCATCAGAATTATGAAAGAATCTGGAGCACATGCAATCAAATTAGAGGGTGGTAAAGAAATTAAAAATTCTATCAAAAAAATATTAAATGCGGGGATTCCTGTCATGGGACATTTAGGACTAACTCCACAATCTATTTATAAGTTTGGAACGTATACGGTTCGTGCAAAAGAAGAAGAAGAAGCAAAAAGATTACTTGATGATGCGAAAGCACTTGAGAAATTAGGTTGTTTTTCTTTAGTTCTCGAAAAAGTTCCTGCTGCATTGGCAGAAAAGATTGCAAAAGAAATTTCTATTCCTGTTATTGGAATTGGAGCTGGAAGTGGTGTTGATGGCCAAGTATTAGTTACACATGATATGATTGGAATGACACACGAATTTAATCCACGTTTTTTACGTAGATATTTAAGTTTGTATGATGACATGACGAATGCTTTTAAGCAATACAGCGAAGATGTAAAATCTAAAGATTTTCCGAATAAATCTGAGCAGTATTAATCTGAAATTGTTGAAGCGTTTTTTTTCCCTATAAGTACTTTTTTAAAAGGATTTAAATTTCTCTTTTTTAATAAAGCTAGAGAAAATCTAGATTAAAAGACTTTGACAACAATCAAATCATTTTATTTTTCGGAGGTGACAATCGACAAAATCCTCCTTGGAAATAATTGAAGAAAATTAATAAACCTTGCGTAACAAATGAAAATTCTACACATAGATGACAACCATCCTGTATTAAAATTAGGATTGGAAAAATTAGGTTGTACTAACGAAGAAGATTTCAGCTCTTCAAAAGAAGCAATTGAATCTAAAATTCATTTGTACGAAGGAGTGGTCATAAGAAGTCGGTTTAAAATTGACAAACAATTTATAGATAAAGCGACAAACCTTAAATTTATTGCTCGTGTGGGTGCTGGGTTAGAAAGCATCGATGTAGATTATGCTGCTGAAAAAGGAATTCAATTGATCTCTGCACCTGAAGGAAATAGAAATGCTGTTGGTGAACACGCATTAGGAATGTTATTGTCTCTCTTTAATAAAATCAAACAAGCAGATCGTCAAATTCGAAATGGGAAGTGGCTTAGAGAAGAAAACAGAGGCTTAGAATTGGATGGAAAAATTGTTGGATTGATTGGCTATGGAAATATGGGAAAGTCTTTCGCTAAAAAACTGAGAGGTTTTGATGTTGAAGTATTATGTTATGATATTAAAGACAATGTGGGTGACGAAAATTGCCGACAAACTACGCTAACAGAAATTCAAGAAAAAGCAGATGTTTTAAGTATACATACTCCTTTTAATACCCTTTCTGACAAAATGATCAATTGGGACATCATCTCACATTTCAAAAAGTCTTTTTATTTAATAAATACTGCTCGTGGAAGTGCTGTTGTTACAGATCATTTAGTGCAAGCTATGCAAATGGGAAAAATTGCCGGAGCCTGTTTGGATGTTTTGGAATATGAAAAAGGTTCGTTTGAAAATTTATTTGAAAACAAAACACTACCAGCTGCTTTTGAATATTTAATCCAATCAGAAGACGTGTTGCTTTCTCCACATGTTGCTGGGTGGACGATTGAATCAAAAGTAAAATTAGCTCAAACTTGTGTAGACAAAATAGCTGCTCATTTTTTTGATATTCATTTAAAACCACAACCTCAAAAGACTCCTTTAGAAAAAGTAACAGGAATTGGAGGCGTGTTTTTTAAAACCAATGCTCCAGAAAAAACGAGACTTTGGTATCAAAAACATCTCGGATTTAATATTGACGCCTATGGAAGTACGTTTTGGTGGAAAGACAACAATCAGAAAGTTGCGACTACGCAATGGTCACCGTTTACAAAAGACACAAAATATTTTGAGCCTTCAAAAAAGGATTATATGTTTAACTATCGTGTAAAAAATTTGGAGCAACTTTTAATTGACCTAGAAAACGAGGGGGTACAAATTATTGACAAACCTGAAGTTTTTTCTTATGGGAAATTTGCTTGGATACTAGATCTAGACGGAAACAAAGTTGAATTATGGGAACCTTTAGATGCTACTTTTGAATAAGTTGGCGGTAATTAAAAAAACAATCTCATTCTTATTTGACAGAATACTCTATATTTGTCTCAGACACGACATAAAGCCATAATTATCAAGTGTTTTTTATTTGACACTCATCTTACAAATGACAGAAACAGAACTAAAATTACTTTTAAAAGAACTCGTAAGTTATTCACAAGAAACCGAATGGCTTGAATTCAAGTTAAATTTTCATTCAAATGAAGAAATAGGTGAAAGAATATCAGCTTTAGCTAATGGTGCTTGTTTGAGTAAGAAACAATATGGCTTTTTGGTATTTGGAGTTGAAGACAAATCTCACAACATTAAGGGAACTACTTTTAAAGTAAAAACAGCAACTAAAGGAAAAGAAGATTTAGAGCATTGGTTAATTCAAAGACTAGACCCGAAAATTGACTTTAAAACTTATGAATTTGAATATTCAGAAGGAATAAACATAAGTATGTATCTAATTCCCGCAGCCATAAATAGACCTGTTAAATTTTTTCATAATTCATATATTAGAATTGGAAGTTACACTAGACTACTTAAAGACTTTCCGGATAAAGAATCAAAGATATGGAACAGAAAAGATAATATAAAGTTTGAACTTCAGTTAGCAAAAGAGAACCTAGATGCAGATTCAATTGTTTCGCTTCTGGATACTCAATCTTATTTTGATTTGTTAAAGCTACCATACCCTTCAAATAGAGAGGGTGTTATTGATAAGTTCATCTCAGAGAATTTAATTATAAAAACAACTAAATACTCAATTACAAATTTAGGTGCCATTTTATTCGCTAAAGACCTTGAAGAATTCCCTGATTTAAAAAGAAAAGCAATTAGAGTTATTGTTTACAAAAACAATAATAAAATTGAAACTGTACGAGAACAAATAGGAGGAAAAGGATATGTTTCAGGCTATCAAGGATTAATAGACTGGGTAAATAGTCAATTACCTGCTAACGAAGAAATAGGAAAAGCCTTTAGAGATGACAAAAGAATGTATCCTGAAATTGCTGTACGTGAATTGTTAGCTAATGCTATAATTCACCAAGATTTCGAAGAAAAAGGTTTTCCTATGGTTGAAATATTTTCTGACAGAATTGAAATCACTAACCCAGGAATACCACTTATAACACCCGAACGTTTTATCGACGAATATCAATCTAGAAATGATATGCTTGCTGATTTAATGAGGAGATTAGGTATCTGTGAAGAAAAAGGAAGCGGAATTGATAAAGTAATTTCCTATAATGAAATGTATCAATTACCTGCACCAGATATCTTAATTCAAGAAAAGCACACGAAAGTTATCATGTACTCTTATAAAACTTTAAATCAAATGGATAAAAAGGACAAAATAAGAGCTTGCTACCAACACTGTTGCCTAAAATATGTTTCTAATGATAAAATGACAAACCAATCATTAAGAGAAAGGTTTAAGATAGAAAGTAAAAATGCTGCAATTGCTACAAGAATTATGAAAGAAGCTTTAAAAACTAACGTTATAAAGGAAGATGACCCAGAAAGTAATTCAAGAAAATATAAAAAATACATCCCTTTTTGGGCATAATCTTATTTGATGGTTATTTGACAGCAGCACACAAACACAAACCTAACTGCCTATAATACATAGTTTTCTTATTTGATGCTTAAAAAAAACCTCCTAGATCAAAGCATACAACTAATAATAAAGTCAATACGTAAAACCCCTTACTTTACAGAACAGATATATTAAACTATTCTCCTATCTGTTTTATATAAGTTGCTAAATCTTTTTCATACATTTTTACAGCATTCCATTCTGCCAATACAGTAGCTCCAGTATTTTCATAAAATTTTACGGCATTGGTATTCCAATCCAACACATCCCAATCTATGCGTTTTACTTTTTTAGAAAAGGCAAATCGCATGACTTCATTGTACAGTGCTTTTCCGATTCCTAAACCTCTTTTGTCTTCTTGAACAATTAAATCTTCTAGATGAACTGTTGGGCCTTTCCAAGTAGAATAGCGATAATAAAACAAAGCAATCCCCACTATTTTGTTTTCTACTTCAGCTACAAAAACTTCAAACTTTGGGTTTTCCGAAAAACCATCTTTTTCTAAATCCGCAACTGTTACCTCAACAGCGTCTGCTTCATTTTCGAATACTGCCAATTCCTTGATCAACAGCCAAACAGAAGGCATGTCTTCCTTAATTCCTTTTCTAATTGTGTGGTTTACACTCATTATTTTATTGGGTTTTCAGGATTTAACGTAGCAATAAATTTATTTTTAACTGCATATTTTTTAGCAATTTCCTGAATATTTTTAGCACTTAGTTGTTCAATATCTTCAATCTCTTCAGCAGCCTGACTCAACTCTTTTTGATTGAAGTCGGCATTTTTAATTTTATTCAACCAATATCTATTCTTCTTTTGTTGTTCTTTATGTTCTAGCAACTGTGTCTCTTTAACTTTTGAAACATCTTTTTGTTCTGGACCAACATCAATAATTTTTTGTAGTTCTTCTAAAGCTTTCAACTGTAACACTTCTAGTTTTTCTGGACCACAAGGAAAGCTTATTGAAAAAGAATAAGAACCGTAAGGAGCTCTAGACATTCCTCCTCTTGCTCCTACTCCATATACGCCCCCTTCTTCTTCACGTAGTTTTTCTATCAATTTAATAGAAAGCAACTCTCCTAAACTTTTTAAATAATAAGCTTCTTCTTCATTGTAATCGGTCTGCCCTCTAAATTCTATTTTTACCAAACTTTTAGGTTCACTTCCTTTTTTTACATGTTTTTCTAAGGCACCATACAAAGGTCTGTAGCCATTGTCTTTAAATCCCTCATTGGTTTTGGTACTTGGCAAACTTCCCAAATAGGTAGCTGCGTATTCTTTCAACAAAGCTTCCTCTAAATTTCCAACAAAGTAAAAATTAAAATCACTCGCATCAGAAAAACGCTCTTGGTATTTTTTATGAGCTAAATCATAATCCGTATTCTTCCACATTTCTTCAGTAGGAAAACCAACATATCTTGGGTTTTCACTATTTAAAAAAGCATTTACTTCTACACTAAAATAAGTTCTTGGATCAGAAAGAGCATTTTTCAAGTACGCTTTCATTTTCACAGCATGTGAATTATATGCTTTTGAATCATGATTCAGCTTTGTGAAATACAAATGTGTAAGCTGGAATAAAATCTCAAAATCTTTAGGGGTCGCAGCTCCACTAAAACCTTCACTTATTCTACCAATACTAGGATTAGAACTTGCACCAACTCCTGT